>Ga0256829_1000130_pt1 | contig 98093 bp, 95 predicted proteins | sample 131447metaG_FD_185979 | JGI IMG/M metagenome (GOLD analysis project Ga0256829, IMG submission 185979) | Hydrothermal vent microbial communities from Lau Basin, Pacific Ocean - 131-447 | ecosystem: Environmental > Aquatic > Marine > Hydrothermal vents | place: Pacific Ocean: Lau Basin | collected... | reverse complement strand
AAAAAGGAGGACCCAATACTCAAGGCGGTAAAGAATGTAAGAGTACTCGGGAGATATAGCTATTTCGACCTGGACTACATGGAGCTTTCTGAGCATCCGACCATTCCAATGTTCTCGAACTTCCTCGTGAAAACAGCGTTGAGAGATGATGCTCTCAGATTTTTCAGCGAACTTGAAAGGTATGGTCTGACGATCCAGGACACGGAAAGAAATTCCCGTGCTGAGCCAATATATGATGTTCTCAAGGCTCCAATAGAGGTCTTTCAGTATCTCGTAACAAAGACAAAGCGCCCGGCCAACTTGGGGTATTATGCACAGAAGTTTGGTGTACTCTACACGATACTCACAGCGGGTGTTGCCAGGAGGGAATATGAGGAGCTTCTACAAAAGCTGGAGTTGAATGAAAGTGCGGTAGCGGAAGTACTCGCGGACATGAATAGGCGTGGTATCACATCGAGATTGATAACTGACCCGGAGAAAGCGCCATTCATAATACTGGACATGAAGGGTTTCGAGGATTATCTCAAGTTCAGTCTCGCGACAATATCGGATTATTTCAACTCGAGGGGATGATGGTGTTAGGTGGTTCCTGATTTGCACTACCCCTTCTTCATCTTGTTTATTTTAACGGTTTCTAAACCCCTCCCCCCTCCTTAACCTTCCTTCTCACGTTTGGGTCGCGGTCGGCTATGGTCTTTAGAGCCTCTTCAAAGCTCATCCAGTCAGGAACCTCCTCGTTTATGTATATCCCAGTCCTTCCGATCTTGTCTCTCCTTGTTAGGACGTGAACGCGCTCGGTGACGATATCAACACTAACCCCAAGGATTTTCGCGACTTCGCTCTCCCTCCCAACGACCTCGCGCTCGACGTGCCCTTTTTCCGTTGGGAAAAGGAGGATGAGCTTTTTATTGACGCCTGGAACGCGTTCGCTGGTTTTGATGCCCCTCAGATCTATTGCCCCTCCCCAGCGATAGAACTCTAGCTCCCTGTCAGTGGGGTCGATCAGCGGGAAGGTAACCGTCGTCTCCTCGTCTATCTCGATGACGCCCTTGATGAGGTGCCAGGGCGTTGCCATGACGATCTTTCTTCGCCGTGTGAGATCCTCTAAAGCCAACTCAATGAGGTAGCTCGGGGCCTTCACCGGGATGAATATGTCCACATCGCTGTCCTTCCTGACGTCCCCTCGCGCGACGCTGCCGTAGAGGATTGGATCGAATTGGGTCAAACGCTCCATTATCCTGAGCGCTTTCTCGCGCTTCTCCCGGAGGTAGCGCCATCTTCTTGGAGTATAAACGACTTCCCTATCATCCCATATCCTAACGGTCTTTTCTCTCACCATCGGTGAAACCTCGCCGGAAATCTTAAAGCCCTACCGATAGTTTTATACGTGGCGCTGGTTAGTGGAGGTGGTGATAGGAATGCCGGTGCTTGGGTTCAACATCTCAAGGGTGGAGCTTAAGAAGACCTCTCCCTTCGTTCCATCGGGTCAGATTGAGGTCAGACTTTCACCCACTATACAGGAAGTTAGACTGGGTGAGATGAGGACACCAACGGGCAAGATAAACGGGGTCGAGGTCATCTTCAGTTACGAGATCGAATATAACCCCAAGATAGCCCAAGGTGTCATTGACGGTGCAGTTCTTTACCTGCCATCTAACAAGGAGCAGGTAGATGAGATACTGAACCTTTGGGAGGATGAGAAGAAGGTCGACTCCATAACCTTCGCCGAGGTCGTCAATTTCATAACGAGTGAGGTGGCACCCCTCTTGATGATCCTCGCTAAAGAGCTTCGCCTTCCGTACCACGTTCCCATTCCGAGGGTTGAAGTTAAAAGGGAGGGCTGATGTCCGTTCTCTCTTTTGCTCACTGGGTTTCTTGGTAAATGCCCTCTGCCTCGTAGACGCCTTGGAGGACTTCTGCGAGTTCTTTCCTCTTCTCTATTGCCTTTTCCGCGAGGTTGAGTGCACGTACATAGTTATCTTTTCTCATGTAATATTCGATGGAGTGAACCTCACGGAGGAGTTCCGGACTCCCTTTTTCAGAACAGTACCTCTTCAGAAGCGCCAGTCTGAACCTCACCCGAAGTTTGATATCGCTCTTCGTCTCGAGTGCCGCTCGGTACGCTCGTAGGGCCTCTTCGATTTTACCTATTCCAACAAGAGCCTCGGCAAGCTCTATTATCTTCACGGCGGTTGATTCATCATTTCCCTTAGCCCTATGGGTTCCTATAACCTGGTTGAGCATCCTGGCCGTGTTTATACCTATGAGTTTAGCTCTGTTCGTGTTCTTCGCGAGGAGGTAAGAGTACTCGGCCCTGACGAGGTATGTTGTTGTTCCGTCAAGGTCACCCTGTGAGTAAGAGACCTTGCTGGCCTTCTCGAAGTTCTTGGCGGCGGTGTCCATCATCTCCATGAAGTGAATGTCATAGCCGAAGATGGCCTGTATGTACCACGCGAGTCTGTAGAACTCCTCAGCCGCCCCGGCTATGTCCCCCCTCTGGAGCTTTTCCTCTGCCACCTGACCGTAGAGTGTGATGAGCTTCTCTGCCATGGCGCGCATTCTCCCCTTTTCATCTATGATAACGCTGTAGTGGTAGGCTGACTCGTAAGCCCTGATGGCCATGGTTACATCGTCGCCTTCCTCGTAGGCGGAGCCGAGATCCTCATATATTGCAGCGAACTCCTCGGCGTATTTTTTCAGATTTTTGACATCGTTTACCGCCAGGAATATCTCTAGCACACTGAAGCAGAAATCATCGAGGCGGTTAACGTCCACCTCCGGCCTGTCAATCTCCTCCTCGATGAGGTCTATGTAAAAGTATGCGCTCTTTAGGAGGGATGGACGTGCCTTCTCGGGGGAGCCTGTCCTCTCGATGAGCACGAAGCCTAGATACTTGTAGAGTCTTGCGGCGTCCTCCCTCTTCCCTATTTCTTCATACTTTTTAGCCGCCCGAAGAATCAGTTTTAACCCATCCTTTATCTTACCTTCCTTTATCTTCTGGAATGCAAGCTCCTCAAGCTCCTCCGGCCCCTCAAAACCTGTCAGCGCGACCAAACCGCTCACCCCTGTGATTCAAGCCCCTCTTGGCCATCTTCGTTCCCTTACTATTTAAGCGTTGTCTATGCCCGAACTATCCTGTATCCCGCCGCTTTTCTCAGCCTGTTCATCACTGCAAGACCAAGGCCCCTCTCCTCAATTCCCTCGGCGATGATGACATCAACTCCCCTCTTGTCAAGCTCTCTGAGTGCCCTGAAGATGTTTCTGGCTACTTCCTCAGTGGTGTTTCCCAGGTAAAAGAATTCGTCTGCTTCCGTCTCTTCAGTTGCCATAACTCCAACGTGGAGCCCCTTTGAGTGGTATTGCTCCACAAGCTCAGCTATCCCCGCTCTAACGCGCTCCCTCGGTCCTTCCACCACCACAACCTGAGCGTTCGGAGAGTAGTGCTTGTACTTCATCCCGGGTGCCTTTGCAACGTTGACGAGCTTGCCTCTCACCGCAGGGTGTATCTCTACTTCACCGATGACCCTTTCTATATCCTCGAGCGGCAGGCCACCGGGCCTGAGGAGGGTCGGTCTCTCCGAGGTCAAATCCAGCACCGTCGACTCAACACCCACCTTCGTCTCTCCACCGTCTATTATGGCTTCGATCCTGCCGTAGAAGTCGTCAACAACGTGCTCCGCGAGGGTTGGGCTGGGTTTCCCGCTTATGTTGGCTGAGGGGGCGGCTATCATGGTGCTGGCCCTTATAAGGGCGAGTGCTATGGGGTGAGCGGGCATTCTAACTGCAACGGTATCCAATCCACCGGTGGTGACGTGGGGGACCTCTTCCCTCCTCGGGAGAACCATCGTGAGCGGCCCGGGCCAGAACTTTTCCGCTAAAAGCTTCGCCTCCTTTGGGATTTCCCTAGCGAGTATCTTGAGGTCGCTGAAATCGGCTATGTGGATTATGAGTGGGTTGTCTGCGGGCCTCCCCTTCGCCTCGAATATCCTCTTAACGGCTTCCCCGTTGAGTGCATCGGCTCCGAGGCCGTAAACAGTTTCGGTCGGAAAGGCGACGAGCTTTCCATCGAGTATGAGCTTCGCCGCCACGCTAATCTTCATCTCGTCCAACCCGTCGCGCATGTTTATTACTATCGTCATGCTCTCACCGGAGATAGCTCTGAAAAGCGGTTAAAAAAACTATTCCAGGACCGAGAGGTATACCCTCTCAACTTCTTCCGCGACATCTTCCCAAGAATATGTGGAGGCGACTCTTCTTCCGATTTTTCCGCTTTTTCTGTTTTCTTTTGGCTTCAGGAGGGTTCTTACTGCCTCCACTAGTTCCTCAAAGCTCTTAAAGGTTAACCCGTTCTTGCCCTCTCTGATAAGCTCGGGTATCGCGCTCACCCTTCTTCCCACGGCGGGAACACCTAGCGAGTTCGCCTCAAGGATTACGAGGCCAAAGCCCTCTCTCCTTGATGGAAGAACAAGAAGGGCGCTTTGTGAGAGGATACTCTCCACATCACCCCGGTATCCAAGGAAGCGGACGTTTGGCGGCGCGCTCCTCTCCAGCCTTTCCCTAAGCGGTCCATCTCCGGCCACTATGAACTTCCGCTCGGGAAAGCGCTTTGCAAGCTCGATGAAGGTTTCCGGACTCTTGTAGTTCCTGAGGGCACCGATAAATGTTATCACCTCCCGTTTTCCGGAATCAACCTCTTCGAGTTCCCTCACGCCGTTTGGTATCACCCTAACCGCGCTCGCTCCCAGAGACATCGCTTTCTTCGCTAGCCAGTGGCTGACTGTTATAACGGCATCCGCCTCACTCAGGCTCTTTTTGACGTAGACCCTCCCCAAGGTTAGCTTTGCGGTATGCTCAAGGTCACTCCCATGAGCCGTGACGACGAGCGGTAGTCCTGTTCTTTCCTTTGCAAGAACGCCCGTGAAACTAGTAGTTCCAACGAAGTGGGTGTGGATGAGGTCAAAGTTGAACTCGTGGTGTAGTTTTACTATCTCTCTTGAACCCAAGAACGCGAAGCTTGTCCCCCTGAGGCCGTAAACAGGGGGGACGCGAACCTGATGAACGAGTTCCCTCTCGAAGCCCCTCGGTTTGATAGGCCCGTAGGTCAGGACGTGAACCTCATGCCTCCTCCTGAGCTCCCTCACAAGGCTATCAAGGTGATTTGCAACGCCCCCTCTGTGCGGGGGGTAGTGTCCAACCATGAGAATCCTCATTTTCACCGGGAAAAATAGGGAAGGGCATTAAAAAGGGTTACGGCCTCCCGTTCCGTCCCCCGTGTGAGGATCCATGACCGTTTGATCCACTGGGGACTCCGTTCTCAGCGTGCCTTAACTTTACACGCCCCATGCGTACTTCCATGGCCAATTCTCTTTTTATCTGTGGCAGCAGATCGTTGAGAACCTCCGAGTAGTTTCCCTGGTTGAGGGCGTTGAGTGCCTGCTGAAGGAGTGCCTCCGCATCGCTCACGTTGTAACCCTGCATCTTCAGAAACTCGACCATAACCTGGAAGCGGGTGAGCTTTCTCCTGAGCATCAGTGCTGCCGAGCCCTGGTAAACGGTCATCATCTCCCTATAAGCGCTGGCTATAACGAAGTCGGCGTTCCAGCTAGCTCTCATTATCATTTCGTAGGCGCGGTAGTAGTCACCCAAGCTGTAGGCGTCCATGGCCATCTTCAAAAAGCTCTTTGCATCCTGAAGCCTCTTCCGGGCGGATGGAATCTGAAGACCGTCCAGGAGTTTCCCGGCCTCCGAGGTTTTGTTGCTGACCTCCTCAATCAGCTCCCCCAGTTCGATGGGGCCGGGTGAGATGGCTTTCTCCTCAACCGCTAACTGGCTTCCAAAGCGACCCCTCGCGAAGTCGCTCAGCCATTCTTTGTTCAGAGGGAGGAGGGGTTTTCCATTTTTCGTGGTGCCTAGATAGACTAGTTTCTCGATTTTTCCAAGTTCATCAAGGGCTTTCATCGTCTCCTCAACTTTTCCTGAGCCCGTTAGGATGAGGAGGGATGGTGCTCCTGTTCCGATCAGCAACTCATCTGTGTAACTCTTGAGTGCGAGTCCGTCGCGTCCGTTTATCACGACAACCGTTCTAACGTCGTTGAGAACCTCTGGAAACTCCTCCCGGAGATGTTCGACCACTTGTAGGTTCGTCCCATATCTTGTTTCACCATACCAGCGTTCGTAGGAGATTCCGAAACCACTCAGATCCGCGGTGTAGTCCTCCGGAACCGCCACTGGGCCGCCGATTATTATCACCCTATCCGGTCTAGCGCTCAGGATTTCAGCGCTCACCTTCGGGTCGTAGGTCCCCCAGGGACTGACGATAACCTTCGCATTTAGAAGGGCAGCCACATTGTAGGCAACCGCCAGATCGGCCTCATTGTTCGTGGTTAGAATGACCAGTCCATCGCTTGTTGCTCCCACGTAGGTCTGTGAACCGAGAACCGGGGTGAGCATGATGAACATTATAAATCCTACTATGATCCACCTCCACATCTCTTCCACCGTTTCTCTCTTGGAAGGAGTCCATTTAAGCCTTTTTCACGAAACCGTTTGTCTTCGTTCCCTGCCTGGTCAGCAGAAAATGTTGGAAACCTCCTTGGAGGGCCGGATCATTAAACAATGTTCAGGAGAGTTTAGTCCCGTTTAAATACCTCCTGAAAGGCCTTTTCAGCGTATTCACGCAAGGTCAGTCCTTCCCTCCTTGCGAGCTTTTTGAGAAGCTTCTGGCTGTTACTCCCATACTGTGCGGCCTTCTTCTCCCTCATGGCGAGATCTTCCGGCAGACCGGCTTTGACAGCGGCTTTTCTAAGGATCATCTTCTTAACGCCATCTTCGATTTTACGTTCTACCGGGATGTTGATTGCGGCCGAAACGACCGGAAGACCCAGGAATGGAAAGCGTCCCTCGACCGAGTTGAGCATCGCTATCTTATCGTCCCTTGCAAGATTCCTCTCGGCAAGCTCCCGCAGATCTTCGTCCATCAGCTCCGGCCTTTCAAGGTACTTTGCGTAGCCGCCGAAGAGCTCGTCCGCTCCCTGGCCACTTAGGAGAACCTTTGTCCCTTCTCCTCCCGCAGTTCTAGTGGCGAAGTAGAGTGGGATGCCTATTGCGAGGTTCATTGGGTTTGGTTCTTCCATGGCAAAGGTTACCTTTGGAACGACCTCTTTAACTTCCTCAAGGTCGAAGATATACTCCCTGAGGGGCAGTCCGAGGGTCTCGGCGGCCTTCCTCGCCCACTCAAGGTCAGGGCTTCCCTCTGCTCCGGCAGTGTAGAGGATAACTTGGGAGTACTTTGATGCGAGAAGTGCAACGAGTGAGCTGTCGAGTCCACCCGAGAAGAGGATTCCTGTTTTCCTCCCAATGCGGTGTTTAACAGTGCAGTTCAAAGCCCTAAGAACTGCATTGACGGCGCGCTCTCCCGTTAAGGGCTTCCTCCTCAGATTCTCAAGCGAGAAGACCCTCCTGATCTTAACCCCTTCTTTGGATAATGTGACTAGTTCTCCCGGGTTTACAGGTATGGCGTCCTCCCCTATCGCCCATAGAACTTTCTTCTCGCTCGCAAAAAAACCGCTGGGGGAGTAGTAGAGCGGCCTGACCCCAACTGGGTCGCGGAAGAGGTATATACTTTCCCCGTCCGAGAGAGCGACCGCGTAGTCGCCCTCAAGCATCGACATAGCTCTTCTCACTGCCTCCTCAATCTTGAGGCCCTCCCCGAGGAGGTGCTCTATGAGTCCGAGAATCACCTCACTGTCCACGTCACTCTCAAAGGAGACCCCCCTACCCTCTAGCCAGTCACGAAGCTCACGGTGGTTGTATACCTCTCCGTTGTGAGTAAGGGCGAACTCGTTGATGAAGGGCTGTGTGAAGGTCTTCGAACCTGTCATGGCCAACCTGCACTGGATAAGGCCAATACCCCCCTTGGGTATCTCAGAAACCTCTGAAAAGTCATCTGATTTGAGCACACCTTTATCAGTCCAAACACCGAAGCTATCAGGGCCGCGATGTTTTCCGGCGTTAATCATGGTGATGAATTTTTCCCTGAGATTTGAGCCGATTCCTCCCGCTATAAGACACATCCTTTTCACCGATAGGGCTTTGCCTCGGGGAAGAAAAGACTTCTCCCTTTCGCGATGGTGTGGTTACGAGAGAAAGGGGGTTTCTCTGAACGTTTGTTCAGATGAGCTGGAGAGGATTGGACTCCTGAACCCTCCCCTATCCCTCGGAACACTAACCCATCACTCTTGCCTTGAAGCCGGCTATGCGCGTTATCCTCTCGGCCAGCTCCATGAAGGCCTTTGCTCCATCGGAGTTTGACCTGTATTCAACGACTGGAACACCCTCAAGGGTCGCTTCTCTGACGGACGGATCCTCGGGGATGACCTCTAGAAGGGGAACCTCCATAACCTCCTCCGCCACATCCGGCGGTATGTCGTTGTCGCTCCTCCCGTAGCGGTTCAGGATGAATCCGAGAACAGCTAATCCGGCCCTCTTTAGGACTATTCCGACCTTCATCGTGTCCGTTATGCACGAGATCTCCGGGTTGGTGACGAGCAGAACCTCCTCTCCGCTCAGCATAGCGTTCATCGCGTCCATCTGTAGGCCGGCAGGGCAGTCGATTATCACGAAGTCAAAGGCGTCCTTGAGAGCCTTTATCGTCCCGGGCAGGCCCCTCGGGTCGGCCCTTATGACGTGCTCCCAGTCTATTGCCGCTGGGATCAGATAAACGTTCTCGTAGGTGGTCGCGTAAATTGCGTCGTTTATCCCGGCCTTTCCTGCTAGTACATCATGTATCGTTGTGTAGGCGTCGTCTATTCCCATTACGAGGCTCAGGTTGGCCATGGTGAGGTCGGCATCGACGGCGCAGACCTTGTGGCCCATCTTCCCGAGAGCTATTGAGAGGTTTGCGGTGGTGGTCGTCTTTCCGGTCCCCCCTTTGCCTGAGGCAACCGATATGAGCCTGCCCATTCGTATCTCCCTCTAAATCCTACGGCATAAACCTTTATGAACCTTTAGTCAGAGGGCTGTCCGGATGAAGGGGTGAGAAGAATGAGAGTGTTCGTTGCTGATACTAGCGTGATAGTTGACGGTCGCCTGACGCAGTTCCTCTCAACGTTCAACGAGAAGGTCAAGGTCGTCATCCCCGATGCTGTCGTAGCGGAGATAGAGCATCAGGCCAACGAGGGGAAGGCGATAGGACACACAGGCCTTGAGGAACTTAAGAAACTCAGGAAAATGGCAGACGAGGGAAGAATCCTATTTGAGTTTTACGGCGGGAGGCCTGAGCAGTGGCAGATTAGACGAGCTAAGGCCGGTGAGATAGACCACATGGTCCGTGAGACGGCGAGGGAGCTTGGAGCCACCCTTGTAACCGGCGATGGGGTGCAGAGAGACGTTGCGATAGCGAAGGGGATAGAGGTTGTCTACCTCACCGCTAAGAAAGAGCCGAGACACCGCCTCGAGGACTTCTTCGACGAGACCACGATGAGCGTTCATCTGAAGGGAGGTTTAAGGCCCTTTGCCAAGAAGGGAAAGCCCGGAAACTGGAAGTTCGTTCCGATCAGGGACGAGGTTCTAACGGATGAAGAACTCCACGAGATAGCCGATGATATAGTCGAGCGCGCGAGACGCGATCCGGAGAGTTTCATCGAGATGGACGAGCCTGGGGCGACTGTTGTTCAGCTCAGGAATCATCGTATAGTCATAGCGAAGCCGCCCTTTTCGGATAGAATAGAAATAACCGCGGTGAGGCCGGTTATAAAGTTAGGCATAGAGGACTATGAACTTGGTGACAATCTTTTAGAGCGCCTTAAGGATAGAGCACAAGGAATTCTCATTTCCGGTGCCCCTGGTGAAGGAAAAACCACCTTTGCGCAGGCTTTAGCTGAGTGGTACGCCTCTATGGGTAAAGTCGTAAAGACCATGGAGAAGCCGCGCGACCTCCAGGTGGGTAAAGAGATAACACAGTACACCGCTTTGAACGGTAGGATGGAGCTGACAGGAGACATACTCCTCCTAGTCAGGCCCGATTACACGATATTCGATGAGATGAGGAAGACCAGCGACTTCAAGATCTATGCAGACCTTCGCATGGCTGGAGTGGGAATGGTCGGCGTCGTCCACGCGACGAAGCCGATAGACGCGGTTCAGCGTTTTATAGGTAGGGTCGAGCTTGGAATGATACCGCAGATAATCGATACGGTCATCTTCATCAAGGCCGGCGGTGTTGAGAAGGTTCTGACGCTGGAGTACCTCGTCAAGGTGCCGAACGGCATGAAGGAGGATGATTTAGCGAGGCCCGTTATAGAGGTTCGTGATTTCGAGACCGGCGAGCTTGAGTACGAGATTTACACCTACGGTGAAGAGGTCAGCGTCGTCCCGGTCAGGAAGGAGGAGAAGGCTCCCGCTTTGAAGCTCGCTGAGAGGAGGCTTAAGCAGGAGATAAAGAAGTTTCTGCCTGATCTCTACACTGAGGTTGAGATAACGAGTCCGCACAAGGCGGTTATCTACGCGGATGAGTTCGACATCCCGGCGATAATCGGCAAGAAGGGCAAGCGTATCACTGACCTTGAGAAGAAGATTGGCATAAGTATCGATGTCAAGAGCTTCGCCGAGCGCGAGGAAGCGAAGCCGAAGGAGAAGGTTGCCGTTGAGGTCGAGGAGAAGAAGAAAACGATAGCGCTCCGCGTCTCTCCGGATTACGCGAAGAAGCCGCTGAAATTCTACGGTGGCGAACAGTACATCTTCACGGCAACGCCGAGCAAGAAGGGTCTCGTTAAGGTGGGCAAGAGCACTCCTATTGGGAAGGAACTCAAAAGGCTCATCGATGCAGGTATACAGATATGGGCGAGCACCTGAGGGTAGAAAACTTTTTATGATTTCTCTTATTTTTTCTTCTAATGGTAAAGAATGGCCTGTCTTTGATAATTGGGGGTGAATAGATGAGGCTCGTTGAGGATTTCTCTGCCCTGTTCACCATCCTAATCGCCGCCGCCCTCCTGGCCTACAGCACTTTTGAATACAGGGCAACGGGGATTATCATGCTCTGGCTGGCCCTTCTCATCCTCGCGTTTCTCCTGCTTGCAATTTCAGCGGAGCTGGAAAGGCTGGGGGAGAAGGTAGAAGGGCTGGAATCGAACCTTAAAAGTTCAGGAGAATGAAGGACAACTTTTTAACCCTCCCACCTATTTCTCACTGGTGGTTGCGATGAGGTATGATGTTATCATAATGCCGGAGACATTTCACAAGTTTGACAAACACAACCTGGAGCACATCTGCGTTCCGATGGTTATAGAGGACAGGAGCTACGATATAGCGATGGAGATACTCAACGGCATCGACAGGGTTCTAAAGGCACGTTTCAACGTTTCCACCGATACTCCTGAGGGCGACGACTGTGACGTTGTTTACAGGAAGTATACACTGGAAAAGGATGGAAAGAAGGCCATTGTCCATACGAAGCTCAGAAGGATGGGGAGTGACTGTCCAAAAATTAGCGGGAACCTTCGTAGTGTTTTTGAGTTCGAGAGGGACGTTGAAGAGGTCGTCAGGGAAATTGAGGGGTGCTTAACCTGATGTCTTTAATCCTCGCCTCCTCCAGCCCGAGGAGACGAGAGGTACTCTCCCATTTTATTCCCGAGTTTGAGGTCGTGCCGAGCGGAGCTAGTGAGGGGTGCTCCCTGAGCGAGCCTGCCGAATACGTCCTAGAACTGGCGCGGAGAAAGGCGAGGAAGGTTTACTCCCGCGTTTTCCCTGATTCTACGGTGATAGGTGCTGACACCGTGGTAAGCATAGACGGCCGAATCTTGGGCAAGCCAAAAACCGAGGGAATTGCCTTTAAAATGCTCAAACTCCTCAGCGGGAGGATACATAGGGTCACGACAGGTTACTGCATAATCCATAAGGGTGAAGAACACTGCGGGAAGGCCGTTACAGAGGTCAAGTTCCGCGAGCTTGACGAGGGGTTGATACGGGCATACATAGCCACTGGAGAGCCAATGGACAAGGCAGGGGCCTACGGCATACAGGGGAAGGCTGGCCTCTTCGTTGAGTGGATAAAGGGCGATTACTATAACGTCGTTGGTTTTCCCCTTGAAATAGTCTGGAAGCTTAGAGAAATGGGTTTTGAGGTTCTATCACGTTAAGTCTTCTGTTTTTAGGATTTTAAGCGTTTTGGAAATTTTTTTCGTGGTTTCATCTGCTATTTTCCCTTTGGAAGTTTTTAATTACAGTTTGTTATTATCAAACGAAGTGTTACAGATTATCAAAAAATCCATAACGAAATTTTTTTCGAATAGTGATATGGGGAACGAAAATCGCCTGAATGCCACTATTTCCTGTTTTAAAACGTTGCAATAAGACTCTAGGAGATGTATACCTCTGATGGAATGGATTTGAGGGGGTGTGGGGGACGGAACGTCCCCCCGGATAATAAGACTCTAGGAGAATTGAAATGCAGTCGTTGAAGCTGTTCTACCCGTATCATAAGCCCTCACAAAATTCCCCGAAGAGCAAATCCCCCTTTTCTCCACCTGCCTTTAAAAAGGCCTTCTCGCTCCATTCCACGTTTCCAACACTTCTGGGATTGTGAGCATCACTCGCGAAGGTAAGCTTTATTCCGCGCTGTATGCACTCCCTCACGAACCCGACGTCCGGGACGCGGTAGCGGGAGCTGATCTCAAAGGCCTTTCCGTTGGCTTCCGCAAGCTCAAAGATCTCCTGAAGTTCGTCCGTCCCTGGAAAGCCGATGTAGAGGAAGTTGGCACCGAAATGACCGATCACATCGACGTTTTCATCCATCAGGGCTGCCTTTACGAGTTCAAGGTATTCTTCCGGCGTTTCGAGCCACTCGTGGACGCTCGCTATAATAAAGTCCAGCTTCTTTGCCATCCAGTCCGGAACGTCAACGCCGTCGACCGTGATGTTGCCCTCAACGCCAACCAGGACCCTGACCTCCGAATCCTCAGCCCAGTGCCTAACCTCCCGGACGTAGCGGTTTAGGGTTTTAGGCCCGAGGTAGTGGCTGTGGTCGGTTATCGCGAGAAGTTTTAGTCCTCTATCCTCGGCGATAGCGATGTTGTCGGCTATCGCGCCGCTCCCGTCTGAGTAAACCGTGTGGGTGTGGGTGTCGTGTGGGAACCTCAGCATGTCTTGGGGTAAATCCTATGGTTAAAAAGGCTTCTGGACAAAATATCCAAAGTAAAGCCCACACTTGAACTTTGACAAAGGTTTAAATATCTCCTAGCCTAAAAAGGGACGGTGGTGAGCATGGTCGAGCGTTCAAAGGTTCGCGTTGTCATAGCAAAGCCTGGTCTGGATGGTCACGACAGGGGTGCGAAAGTCGTCGCCAGGGCACTGAAAGAGGCAGGTTACGAGGTTATCTATACTGGGATAAGACAGACGCCAGAGCAGATAGTTGAGACGGTGATCCAGGAGGACGCACCGGTTTTAGGGATAAGTATACTCTCCGGCGCACACATGGTTCTCATTCCGAGGATACTAAAGCTCCTTGAGGAAAGGGGTCTCAAGCTGAACGAAGATGTCGTTGTCTTCGCTGGTGGTATAATCCCGCCCGATGATGCAGAGGAACTCAAAAAGATGGGTGTCGCGGAGGTCTTCGGACCTGGAACCTCCCTTCAGAAGACCATTGAGTTCGTTGACAGGGCCGTTGAGAACCTCAAGAGGTTTAAGGAGGCTTAGGTTTATATCCCCCCATTTCTTATTCTCCCCGATGCCCTATGAGCTTCGAAGAACTGGTGGAGGCACTTCTCAAGGGCGATAAAAAAGCCGCGGCGAGGCTTATTACCCTTGCCGAAAACGATGAAGAGAACGCAAAGGAGATAGCGAGGCTCGTTTATCCTCACACCGGGAAAGCCTACGTCGTTGGAATAACGGGCCCTCCCGGGGCTGGAAAGTCAACCCTTCTGGACAAGCTCATAAAGCTCGCAAGGGACGAGGGAAAGGTCGTTGGAGTCATAGCCATCGACCCCACATCACCGTTCACGGGTGGTGCCCTCCTCGGTGACAGGCTGAGGATGCAGAGGCATTCCACCGATCCGGGTGTTTTCATAAGGAGCATGGCCACTCGTGGTTCTCTCGGCGGCTTGGCAAAGACAACGAACGACGCGGTTAGAATACTCGACGCCTACGGTTGCGACGTCATTTTCATTGAGACGGTAGGAGTCGGCCAGACAGAAGTGGACATCGTGAAGACCGCTGACACGGTGGTCCTCGTTAACGTTCCAGGCCTTGGGGATGAGGTTCAGGCTTTAAAAGCGGGGCTGATGGAGATAGCCGACATATTCGCCATAAACAAGGCTGACAGGGAAGGGACTGAGATGCTCTACCTTGAGCTGAAAATGGCCATCGAGTTCGAGAAGGAAAAATGGAGGAAGCTCGGCTGGGAGCCGCCGATAGTCGAGACGATAGCGTTCACCCTGAAGGGCGTGAAACCACTTTGGGAGGCCATAAAGAGGCACCACGAGTTCCTCAAGAGAAGTGGGGAGCTTGATGAGAGACGGAAAAAACGCGCCAGGGAGGAGATAAAGGCCATCGTCGCCGGGGAAGTGGCGAGAAAGGTTGAGGGGAAGCTTAGGGAGGAAAACACTGAGGGACTTATAAACGCCGTCGTTGAGAGAAAGCTTGACCCGTATTCAGCGGCCGAAAGGATTATGGGCGAAGCTCTCAAAGTTTAGGTGGTGATACCATGTTTAAGAAGATAGACCATGTTGGGATTGCAGTTAAGAACCTCGACGAAGCCATAAAAGTCTGGGAGGGTCTTGGCCTCAAGGTGGATGAGGTGGAGGAAGTCCCGGATCAGAAGGTCAGGACAGCGATAATTCACGTAGGGGAGAGCAGGATAGAGCTTCTAGAGCCAACGTCTGAAGACTCACCGATAGCAAAGTTCATAGCCAAACGTGGTGAGGGGATACACCACATCGCCCTCGGAGTCGACGACATAGAGGGACACTTATCGGAGCTTAAGGGGAAGGGTTATCGCCTCATCGACGAGAAGCCCAGACCCGGTGCTGGGGGAGCGAGGATAGCCTTCGTCCACCCCAAGGCCGTGACGGGGGTTCTCCTCGAACTCTGCCAGAGGAACTGATTGCCCTTTTTCGTTGATTGTTTATTTTTGTTAAATACTAATACCCAATTGTGTCCATTAATCTAGTAAAATGGAAAGTTTTATAAATTTCTGTTATTATTATGCTGTGGCTTAAATTCAATTCGTCCACCGGTGAGGCATATGTCACTATGGTTTGGCAAGAAGGAACCCCTGTTTCAGGGTTCGGGACTTCTCGACGAGGAGGGCTTTCATAGCATCCTTCAGTCCAACCCACACATCCAGAAAGTTGTCATAACGAGACGGTACAACATTAATCCCTCTACCAACGTCAGGCTCATCTACCTCTCAAAGGTACCCCACCCTGGACATGTGGATCCTTCAAAGCTTCATATCCTTGAGCAAACCATCTGGCGGCTTCTTCAGGATTCCCAGTCGGACGTAATCCTAGACGCCTTCGAGTACCTAGTCATTGAGAACGGCCTTGATACTGCCCTTAAATTCACGGGCAAGCTTCGCGATACGGCTGTCCTAGCTGGTTCTAACTTCTACGTCACGGTGAGCGGTGCCCTTGACGAGAGGACAATTCACATGCTCCGCAGGATACTCGATTGAGAGTCGGGGTAAAGTTATATAACCTTCCGCACCATTCTCGCGTTAGGTGTGAGCTATGCCTTACATTGAAAAGATTGAAATGAAGGGCTTCAAATCCTACGGTAACAGAAAGGTTGTGGTTCCATTCTCAAAGGGATTCACTGCGATAGTCGGTGCCAACGGTTCTGGAAAGAGCAACATAGGTGATGCCGTTCTTTTCGTTCTCGGCGGGCTTTCGGCCAAAGCAATGCGCGCGACGAGGATAAGCGACCTCATCTTCGCCGGAACTAAGAGCGAGCCTCCCGCGAAGTACGCTGAAGTGGCTATGTACTTCAACAACGAGGATAGGGGATTTCCCGTTGATGAGGATGAAGTTGTCGTTAAGAGGCGCGTTTATCCAGATGGCAGAAGCACCTACTGGCTCAACGGTAAGAGGACGAGCAGGAGCGATATACTTGACGTTCTGAGTGCCGCGATGATATCGCCGGAGGGATACAACCTCGTCCTGCAGGGTGATATCACGAAGTTCATCAAGATGTCCCCCACCGAGAGGAGGCTCCTCATCGATGAGATCTCTGGAATAGCCGAGTACGATTCCAAGAAGGAGAAGGCAATGGCTGAGCTGAAGCAGGCCGAGGAGAACCTCGCGCGTGTTGATCTGCTCATAAGGGAGGTAAAGGCCCAGCTCGACAAGCTTGAGAAGGAGCGCAACGACGCCCTTCGCTACCTCGACTTGAAAGACAGAGTGGAGAAGGCTAAGGTTACGCTCCTCCTCGGGGAGGTAAGGAGGCTTGAGAACCTCATAGGAGAGAGTAACCTTCGAAACAAGGAACTTGGGGCCGAGATAGCAGCGGTTGAAGCCAGGCTCAAGGAAGTTGCAAAGGAAATAGTCGCAAAGGAGAAGGAGCTGAGTGCAGTTGAGGGAGAGCTTGAAGAGAAGAGCGAGGACGGCATACTCGAGGTAACGAGGAGGATAAGCGAGGTTAAATCCAAGATCGAGCTTGCCAAGCGGAATATCGAGAATGCGGAGAAGGAGATAGAGGAGAGCCAGAGACGTATGGCCAAAGCTAAGGAGGATCTGAAGAAGGTCTCCGGAGAGGTAAAGAAGAGCAGGAGCGCGATAACCCGTTGGAGCAAGAGGAAAGAGAAACTCATAACTGAAATCAAGGAGAAGGAGGTCGTCAAGAACGAGCTTGTTGTGAAGCTCGGCGAGATAGACAGGAGCTTTGCCGTGGCGAAGGAGGACTTTGACAAGGTCGTTGCTGAGCTTGAGGAGGCAAAGAAGGAGCTTTACATGCATGAGGGCGACATAAAGAAGTTTGGAGAGGAGATAGAGCGTGCGAAGGCTAAGATAGCTCAGAACAACGCAAAGAGGATGACATTGAAGTCCAGAATTGAGGAAGCTAGGAAATCCCTCGAATCGAAACGCTCCGAACTTGATGATGTTGAGGAGAAGATCTCAAGGGCCGAGGCGAGGCTCAGGAAAGCAGAAAAAGAGCTTGGGGAGACGACAAAAGCTTTGGAGAAGGTCGAGGGGGAGAGGGCCAAGGCAAAGGAGGAGCTGATAAAAGCCGAAGCTCAGAGGGAGGTTCGCGGAAACCGTGCGGTAGAGTTCATCAAGGGGAGCAACATCCCCAGCCTCTACGGCACCCTTGGTGAGCTGATAACCGTCACTGATGAGAAATATGCACTGGCCGTTGAGGTGGCCCTCGGTGGCAACTACGACAACGTTGTTGTGGAGGACGACCGTGTTGCCGAGAGGGCTATAAAGCTCCTCAAGGAAAAGAAGCTTGGAAGGCTTACCTTTCTGCCGCTTAACAAGATAAAGTCGCGCTCGATGCGCGAAAAGCCAGCCCTTGGTGTTCCTGCCATCGACGTAGTCCACTACGATCCGCGCTTCAGGAATGCAGTAGCTTATGCCCTCGGCGACACTCTCATCGTTGAGGACATGGATGAAGCGAGAAGCGTCGGAATAGGTAAAATCAGGATGGTCACCCTCGGTGGTGAACTCCTGGAGAGGAGTGGTGCCATAACCGGCGGCCACTATAGACCCCGCGGAAGGCTTGGGGTAAATGTGGAGGAGATACGGAAGCGCGTTGAAAAGATGGAACGCGAGAAAGAAGCTTTGGAATCCGCGGTAAACGCCCTCAAGCTTGAGGTCAGGGGGCTCGAGAACGAGCTCTTCAACCTGCGCATGAAGAAGAGCGACCTGAGCAAGGACCTTCAGGTCGTCCAAAAGGAGATGGAGAGGCTTCTTGCGGAGGACAAAGCCCTATCGGAGGAGGTTGGGGAGAACGAGAGGCTTATCAAGGCGCTGGAGGAGAGAATCCACGGGGTAAAGGGTGAGATGGCGAAGCTCCGCGGCAGGATAGAGAGGCTGGAGAAAAAGCGCGAGAAGCTCAAGAAAGCCCTCGAGAACCCGGAGGCGAGGGAGCTGAACCAGCGCATTAGGGAGGTCGAGGCCGAGATAAGCAAGCTCCAAACCGAGTTGAGCAAGGTGGAGAGTAAGCTTGAGTCCCTTGAGGCGAGAATAAACGAAGAGCTTCTTCCAAGGAAGGCAGACCTTGAAGAGGAGGTAGAGGGCCTCGTCAACAGAATAAATGCACTGAAGGCTAACATCGAGGAGAACAGAAAGGCCATAGATGAGTACGAGACGGAGCTTGGGGAGCTTAAGAAGGCGGAGGAGAACGTTAAGGATGAGCTTAAGGAACTCCGCGAGAGACGCGAGGAGCTTAGAAACGAGATAGTGGAACTCCGGAGCGAGAAGGATGAGCTTTCGGCAAAACTGCAGGAGCTTCGCGTAGAGGCTAACACACTGAAGATAAAGCTCGCCCAGTATGAAGGTGCACTGGCGGAGAGGCGGGAAGAACTTAAGCAGTATGATTCAAAGATCATACGCTCAATAACGGAGATTCCGCTCGAACTTGACGCCCTCAGGGAGCAGATAATCAAGATGGAGGAGGAGATACGCTCTCTCGAGCCTGTGAACATGAAGGCCATAGAGGACTTTGAGGTGGTCGAGCGCAGATACCTCGAGCTGAAGAGCAAACGCGAGCAGGTCGTCGCTGAGAAGGAAAGCATAGAAGAGTTCATTGGAGAGATAGAGGGTCAGAAGAAGCAGGTATTCCTTCAGACGCTGAATGCCATAGCGAGAAACTTCTCAGAGCTGTTTGGAAAGCTCTCCCCTGGCGGGGATGCAAAGCTCACCCTTGAAAACGAGGAAGATCCATTCGCCGGTGGTCTAGAGGTCGAGGCAAGGCCCGCTGGCAGGGAGGTCAAGAGGATTGAATCCATGAGCGGCGGTGAAAAGGCAATAATAGCCCTCGCTTTTATCTTTGCCATCCAGCGCTACAAGCCCGCTCCGTTCTACCTCCTCGACGAGATAGATGCCCACCTTGACGACGCAAATGTAAAGCGTGTTGCCGACCTCATCAGGGAGTCCTCCCAGAACAGTCAGTTCATAATCATGACCCACCGCGACGTCATGATGGCAAACGCGGATAGGATAATCGGCGTCAGCATGAGAAACGGTGTTTCAAAGGTTGTCTCTCTCAGTCTTGAGAAAGCCAGGAAGATACTCGCCCAGATACGGGAGAAGAACGAGGAGGAGCACAGGGAGATGTTTGGAAGAGTGGAAGGGTGAGCAAAATGGAGGCACGAAGGGAAGAGGAGATAACGCCCGTTGACATCCTCCTCCAGCTCGTCACTATGGGCAAGGTCGACCCCTGGAACATCGACATAGTCGACCTCACCGAGAAGTACATCGAGAGACTGCGTGAGATGAAGGACCTCGACCTGAGGGTTTCGGCTAGGGCTATCCTAGCCGCTTCGATACTAGTGAGGATGAAGAGCGAGGCTTTGCTCCACGAGGATGAGGAGGAAGAGGAAGAGCAACACGAGGAGCGCCTGAGGGTCGAGGTCGAGCCTCTCGCACCTCCGTTGAGGAGGATGGAGCGCTACTACACCTTTGACGACCTGCTTGACGCTTTAATGGACGCCCTTGAGGAAGCAGAGAGGAAGAAGCCACGAAAGCGGAAGAAGATTGAAATAGAAGAGGAGGTCTTCGTCGTTGAGGACTTCCGCGTTGACATCCAGAAGCACGTCAACAGGCTCCATGAGATAGTGGTCAGGATGTACGGTGAGACCGGCTCGCCGATACGCTTCTGGGACCTCGTCTTCGACCCGACGCCAAAGTACGTGGCAAGAACATTCCTCTACCTGCTCTTCCTCTCAAATATGGGGAAGGTTGAACTCATCCAGGAGGAGCCTTTTGGTGAAATCCTCGTCGTTCCTATTGAGGAAAGCGCGTAGTTCTCCCTTTCGCTTTTCTTCGCCGGCCTCAATGTTATCGCCAGCAGAGGAGGCTTGCTTCCAACATAAAAACTCCTCTTCTCACGGTTGATGTAGAAACAATAGACACCATCCGGAACCAGTTCGAGGAATTTCAATGGAATCGTTTCCTTCACGAGCCTCCCATCAGAAAAGACGCACTTGCAGGGTTGTTTTATCCCGTCAACCCTACTCTTAATCTCCCCCAATGAAAGCATCTTGCAGTCGAGTTTAACCGAAACGAGACTCTTCCGTCCGTCCGTAAAAATCACTACCTCATCGTTTACCCTAATCCTAACCGAGCGGTTCAGAAACTCCCAGAGCTTGGAATAGACTCGCTTGGACTTTCTCCTCTTCGCGAGCCTCTTGATAAGCCTCTTCTCTGCGTGCCTTGTGAGGAGCATGCGATAACTTGGGCGAAAACTTTAAACCCTTTCCTGTGTAGGTTCCTATGTATGTGGTGACTATAGATGAGAGTATCAACTCGGTGGTTTTTGATTCTCTTTCTCGTTGCCTCAGTGGCGGATTTCACAACCACCATCTATGGAATCCGCTTTGGCTTTTCAGAGGCCAATCCAGTTCTCGCCGCTAGATTGGGGAACCTTTGGATGTTCACCCTTACGTACCTGGTGTACACTGTTGTTGGTCTAGCACTTCTGTGGTTCACCCTGAAGATGACCAAGTTCTCTCCCGTGTTTGGGATATTTGCGGGGTTTTTCGTGCTCCTCAAGACCCTCCCAGCCGTCAATAACTCCCTCTTACTCGCAGGAATTCAACCGACGTCGTTCGCCTTCACTGCCGTCCGGTGGCTTCTCAGGCTCGTATGAGAAGCTTTTTATCCTCGGTCTCTTTCTTTAAATCATGGGTTACCTCAGGAGAGATTCAATCGAACCGCGCGTCTATCAGGAAGTCATCTACGCGAGGTGCAAGGAGCGCAACTGCCTCGTCGTCCTTCCGACTGGACTGGGGAAGACGCTCATAGCGATGCTGATAGCGGACTACAGGTTATCGAATTACAACGGGAAGGTTCTCTTTTTGGCTCCGACGAAACCCCTTGCAGTTCAGCATACGGAGGATTTTAAAAGGCTCTTTGACCTTCCACAGGAGAGTATAAACGTCCTGACTGGAGAACTGTCGCCTGAAAAGAGGAAAAAGCTCTGGGAGGAGAGCATTGTCATTACCGCAACACCTCAGACCGTGGAAAACGATATCCTAACGGGCAGGATTTCTCTGGAAGATGTGGTTCTGCTTGTTATAGACGAGGCCCACCGCGCGGTTGGAAGCTACTCCTACGTCTTCATTGCTAAGGAGTATTTGAAAGCAGCCAAACATCCGCTCGTTTTGGGATTGACAGCATCTCCAGGGAGCGATGAGGAGAAAATACGCGAGATAGTGAAGAACCTCAGGGTGGAGCACGTAGAGATGAGAACCGAAAGCTCGCCCGATGTCAAACCCTACGTCCAAAAGATCGCCTTTGAGTGGATTAAAGTCGAACTTCCGGAGATTTACAAGGAGGTCCGCTCCCTCCTGAGGGAGATGCTGAAGGAGAGCCTCAAACCGCTTGCCCACTTCAAGCTCGTCTCAACCTACTCACCCGAGGTCTCCAAGAGGGAGGTTCTCCAAGCCGGTTCAAAGATCAACCAAGAGGTTGCAAGGGGAAACTACGAAATCGGGAGGCTGAGGATGCATCAGGCCAAGGCCATAAAGCTCCTCCACGCGATAGAACTCCTTGAAACGCAGGGATTAACCGCTCTAAGGGCCTACCTCAAAAAGCTCCGTGAGGATAAGAGGGCTAAGTCGAGCAGGGAACTCATGGAGGACCCGCGCATGAGGAGGGTGGTCTATCTCCTAGTTCAGGCGAATGAGAGCGGAATCGACCACCCGAAGATGGAAAAACTGATGGAGCTGGTGAGGAAGCAGCTCGAGAGAAAGCAGAACTCCAAGATAATTGTCTTCACCAACTACCGCGACACTGGAAGGAAAATCGTTGAGGAGCTTGGGGAGATGGGGGTCTCAGTGGAACGTTTCATAGGGCAGGCCAGCAGGGGAAAGGATAGGGGAATGAGCCAGAAGGAGCAGAAAGAAGTCCTTGAAGCTTTTTCTAGGGGAGAGTTCAACGTCCTCGTTGCCACAAGCGTTGGCGAGGAAGGCCTCGACGTCCCTGAGGTTGACCTCGTAGTTTTCTACGAGCCTGTGCCTTCAGCGATAAGGAGCATCCAACGTCGTGGTAGAACGGGCAGGCACAGACCTGGAAAGGTCGTCGTTCTGATGGCGAAGGGAACGAGGGATGAAGCATATTACTGGAGTTCAAAGCGGAAGGAGAGGGGCATGTTTGAAGCGATAAAAAAAATCGCCCGGGAGCTTGAGAAGGAGAGGCCGAAAGAGAAGAACCCTAAAATAAGGGAAAAAGTTTCGGGGAGTGCCGAGATGGGTAGGGGAAAGATAACCCCGCTGGACTCGTTCCTGAAGCCAAAACAGGAGGAGAAAGAAGAACTCTCAAAGGCAGTGAAAGAAGAGAGTCCAAAGATGGAAAAAGGTTCCAAAGTTGAAAAGGATAAAAAGGAAGCCGGAAAGATCCCGGAAGAAGACAAAGAACTTCCCATAAAGCCGATTTTTGTGAGGAAACCAAAGGGTATCGTTGTTTACGTCGATTCACGTGAGCTTAGGAGCGGGGTTCCGAAGCTTCTGAAGGAACTCGGAGCGGAAGTCGAGGTTAGAACGCTGGATGTTGCTGACTACGTTGTCAGCGAAGAGGTGGGAATAGAGAGGAAGAGCGCCAACGACTTCATACAGTCCATAATCGATGGCAGGCTCTTTGACCAGGTGGAACGCCTGAAAAAAGCCTATGAGAAACCGGTGATAATCATCGAGGGCGAGCTTTACGGCATCAGGAACGTCCACCCGAACGCAATAAGAGGGGCAATAACTGCCGTAACCCTCGACTGGGGCGTTCCAATACTCTTCTCCTCGACCAAAGAGGAAACGGCGGGTTTCATATACTTAATGGCCAAACGTGAGCAGGAGGAGCGGAAGAAGGAGGTTCGCCTGAGGAGCGAGAAGAAAGCTTTAACCCTCTCTGAGAGGCAGAGGCTTATAGTCGAGGGTCTTCCGAATGTCTCGGCGACTCTGGCGAAGAGGCTTTTGAGGCACTTCGGCAACGTGGAGCGGGTCTTTACAGCAACCGAGGAGGAACTAAAGGAGGTCGAGGGCATAGGCGAGAAAAAGGCCAGGGAGATCAGGAGGGTCATCACCGCGCCGTACGTTGAGGATGGAGGATAATCTCAAGAGCCTTCTCCTGGCTTTTATACCACGTTAGGTTCGAGATGTCGAAGAAGTGAACGTCCGCATTGATGTCATAGGGGATTCCGGCTTTGGAGAGGGCTGAAACCATGGTCCTGGTGAAGTTCAGTTCGAGTCCCATCGGGCACAGCGGTTCATTCCCGTTTCCTCCACCTTTCAGGTAACAGTTTGGCCTCCACGCCCCGAACCACGTGGGAATTCCGGTTTTCCGCGACCAGTTCAGGGCGCTTGAAATTGCGTTTTCAATGTAGCTCTCGTTGTATGCGCACTTCTTTGGTCCGGATGCGTAGATGTGCCATTCCGCTAAGGTATAACCATCGTTCGTGACGTGGAGGTCGTTTAAATAGAAGGGGCTTGAAGTGTACGGCGGCGTGACGAAAACCAGCCTGTAAGGGTCTATCGCCCTTATCTCCTGTATTGTTTGGCTGTAAACCGCGTTAAGGATCTCCGGGTGGGTTTTGATGGCCCCGCTCGACTCTATGAGCAGGTCGTAGGAGAGGGTGTAGGGATAACCCCTGAAGTACTCGGCGACGGTCCTCCACCACTCAACGAAGTGCTCCTGCGCGGATTTGCTCGTGGGGTTCTCCCTCAGCTCTGGGGCCGTGTAGGTTATTATGGGAATCAACCCGGCCTTCAAGGTGTCGTTAACGATTTCGCCGAGCTGGAGGAGTGCAGTCCTGTTCGCAACGACGTCCTCGCTCACTCTAATCCTGACGTTGGAGAAGCCCTTCTCTTTGAAATACTCTGGAATATTCACTCCACTTGAGCGCCAGTGGAAGTAGTAGTGGTTAACCTTCGCAAAGGCCATCCAGTCCACGTTTATGCCCACGCCCAGCATTCTCTGGTATTCGACGGCGGTTATCGAGCTTCCACCCGAGGTTTTGACATCCCCTGAGGAAGTTCCCTTTCCACGATGCTCGCCAGTGTTCCAGGTAAAGAACACCAGGAGGAGTGTAGTAATTACTAGCACGCCAATTGCTTTCTTCATGCTCCCACCGCTGTCATTCACTCTTTTCTTGTAAAACTACTTTTGGTACAACCCTTGAAGTATGCCGAGACTGAGAAGGATAATCACTCTCAACCCAGCGCTTGAAGAATGAGGGTCATGAGTGTGCCCCCGGGGAGCGAAGGGGACTCACGGCTCGCCAAAGCGCTCATCCCCCGCGGTTTCCCAGGGGCGTTGGGACCTTCAAGGCGTGTTCTTAAATCCCTTTCGCGGTTTTTTCATAACCGGCAGGAATATTCGTCCGCCGGTTAAATTACCATGGTAAATGAAAAAGGTTTTATACGACTTTGTTCATAAAATAGAAAGGTGAGAGGCATGAAAACGGTTGAACTTGAGATGAAGCTCCCCTACAGGGAGAAAGGAACCGTGCTGTCAAAGATCCTGCAGGAGATAAGGGGGAGAATAAGGGCCGTGCACTTCCTTCCGCCCGACCACAGGGGGATCTCCGAGGTGAAGCTGGAGATTTTGGAGAACGATCCGGAATCCCTCCGCAAGAAACTCAGAAAAATGATAAAGAACGGCGGGTTCTCCCTCAGGATAACCGCAGGTGCATGAGATTACATGGCGCTCAGTGCCACCCAGATGAGGAACATCGTCCCTATAACATCGCTGAGCGTCGTAACTACCGGTATCGCCACGTTGTCGGGGTCCCAGTTGTACCTGTCCGCCAGGAGTGCCACGACCAGCCCGATGAGCATGGCCATGAGGATTATCAGAGGGAACCCGAGCACGAAGTTCCAGAGTATCCTGGCCGGCCTGTGGATGTAGTGAACCACCACCCACATCGAGATCAGGTTCGTCAGGTAGCCTATTATGGGGGCGATGATGAGAAGGGCGATGAAGTCGTAGAGGGTTTCCCTGCTCCTGACGGCCTTGGCACCCTTGAGGTGTATCTTCGTTGAAACCTTCGCCGCTATTATGGAGCCGAAGTTGCCCATGCTGTCGTTGACGCTCGGCCACATGACGCTGACGATTATGACGGCGTTGATGACCTGCTGGTAGGTGACGAGCAGGCCGCCTGTGACGGTTTCTATAAGGGACATTGCACCGATGACCGCCGCGAGCTCGCCAAAGGCCCTCTTGTGCTCCTTCTTGAAGCGGGCCTTGAATGCCAGGAAGATAAGAACCGCCAGCATCGAGAATGCCAGCAGGTAAAAAGCCCCCTTGTTGTTCAGGTAGAGGAGCGCAAAGTAGACCATCGTGGGCATCGTTATGAGGTCAGCCATCGAGCTTATGAGGGGGGCCGCTATCAGGTCCGGATCGTAGCCCCTCTTGAAGGGAATGATCGTTATGAAGGCCGTTCCGTAGCCGAGGAGGACCCCGATGAATATCGCAGAGGCTATGACCATCAGGAGGACTATAACGTCCTGGAAGATGTTGTGGACGATGAACAGGCCAACGACCCAGAGGACTATGAGGGGTATCTTGCTGCTCAGGATGGCCATGACTATCTGGGTTGTAACCTCGGGATCGCGGACGCTATCGATGAGACCGAGGTTGAGCTTCGTCGTGAAACGAGACGCCAGGGCGGAGAAAATGTTGCCGCGGAGGTCCATCAAACCCGGCATTATGAACACAAGTATCGGGAAGTAGTTCATTATCGTGTCCCAGTTCTTACCGAGAACAGCACCGCCTACGAAGTCAAATATCAGGCACAGGAACAGCGCCGGGAACGAGAGAAGGAACGCGTCCCTGAGCTTGCCTCTGAACGTTTCTGAGGTTCCAAGCGCGGCCTTTACTACCGTCATCCTCCTCACCCCTCATTGCTCTCACCTCCACGTCGGTTCCACTGAAGTCCATCACGGCCTAAAGCTGGCCGGGAGTTTATAAAAAAGTTGTGGTTCGTCGGCAAAAGAAAGGAATCATCCTTTTATTCCCCTGTTGAGTTCCTCAAGCTTTTTCCTGGCCATTTCCAGAGAACCGGCCTTCTCTATCGCCGTCCCCGTGACAACGATGTCGGCCCCGGCTTTCACAGCGGCCCTTGCCTGCTCCCCGGTTTTTATGCCACCCCCTACTATCAGCGGGACGTCTATGACTTTTCTCACGATGGAAATCATCTCAGGGGGAACCGGCTTCTCTGCCCCGCTACCGGCCTCAAGGTAGACAAGGCGCATCCCGAGGTATCGGCCGGCCAGAGCGTAGGCAGCCGCTATCTTTGGCTTGTGTCTCGGGATGGGTCTAGCATCGCCGACCCAGCCGACGGTTTCACCGGGTTCGATTATGAGGTATGCCATTGGTATTGGCTCTATACCGTAGCGCTTCACTTGGAACGCTCCCAAAGCCTGCGCACCTGTGATGAAGAAGGGATTGCGCGAGTTGAGCAGGCTCATGAAGAATATTGCATCAGCGTACCTGCTTATCCCGCCGTGGGAGCCGGGGAAGAGTATCGTTGGCAGTGATGATGACTCCTTAATTGCCCTAACGACATCGTCTAAAACTTCCCCTTCCGCACCAGTAGAACCGCCTATCATTATCGCATCGGCACCTATCTTCTCACTCATCTCCGCTATCTTCCCGGCCGTTTCTGGGTCAACGTCATCTGGGTCGAGGAGAACGAAGTGGAGCTTCTCCTTTTTGAGCTTTTCGTGGATATACTTCTCGACCTTCCCAAGCTGAAGCTTCATCTTCTTCCACCGAACTTCCTAATCTCTTCCTCACTTTTAACCCTTTTCCACTTCAGGCTAAGCTCCTCAAGAATTCCCATCAGGACTTCATCCGGCTTCTCCTCAAACCGGTAGAGATTCGTGCTCACCCTAACGTCGCCGGCGCCGAAGCCCTCAACAGGCTGGCCGAAGCGTGAAACTTCCAGAGACAGCCTCTCTTCAAGCCTATCCTTGCTTGGAATTAGGTATGCCCTGAGCAGCTCCGCCTCTTTTAGAAGATAGTCGATGTGCCAGTGGAGCCTTTTCTCCTTCGAGAAGTGCCTCTTAACCCTTTTTTCGAGGGAGTTCATAGCCGAGCCGACATAGACGTAGTAACCCTTCCCCAGCGGGAACTCCCGGGCCTTTGTTCTTACGATTTTGTCACCGTCAAGCCGTATCACGAGGAAGTAAGACCCCTTCATGGACGGAACTTCACCCACCGATTTATAAACCATTGCACCGAAATCGTTGTGGTGTACCGGATGGACGAGAAGAAAAGGAAGAGACTCCCTGATGACTTCGCTTGGCAGGAGTACGACAGGGAGGAGTTTGAGGAGACTTTTCCAGCGCTAGCGAGGGAGCTTGAGGGATGGGGCCTTCCGGTGGGCGCCTACCGCTCGTCTGAGGGGGAATCAGAGGAAGATGAAGAGGCTAGGAACTTCTCGGGCTATACTCCAACGGTTATAGACTTCCTCAGGAGGTGCGAGACGGACGACGAGGCCCTTGAGGTGATCAACTGGATGGAGGAGCACGGTGATATAAGCCACGAGATGGCTAAGAGACTGCGCGTAATCCTTGTCCATGAGGGCGTTAGGGCCTTCGGCCCGAAGAAAGGATGGGGCTGGTACGAGAGGCACAGGGGCTGAGAGGTGGCCGCTGTGAGGCTCAATCCTGAGGCGAGGGCACTATACAAAAACATCCGGGAAGAGATAAAGAAGCGTTTGCTCCTTCCTGGGAGCGCCCGCTTTCTCGATGAGTTCAAACCTACTTCCGACCCAGAGGAGATACTACGACGCCAGTCATACCTCAGAGAGGGCCTCGGGAGGGTCTCGACCAGCCTCGCGGAGTTCATAGGGCACGTGCGGCCGGTTAAGTTCCGAAGGGACTATCTCCACGACAGGGTTCTGATAGTTGACCCGGGAGAGATTGAAGAAGCGGAGAAACTGGGCCTATGCCCCGTCTCGACGTCGCCTGAGGATGCGGAAGGCTACACCCTCGTTCTGAGCACGGTCAGCTACGGAATCGACGTCGAGCTTGCCCCCTCGCAGATTGCTCCCGAGCTTTACGTGATGCCCCTCTGGGAGAATCGGGATACACTTGAGGCGCTCTCAGCGATTGGGGAGCTAACCGGTATAAAAAGCGTTGCGAGGGAGATACTCAATGCACTTGAAGAGCTGGAGGAAGTTATGCAAAAGCGGTTGGTTCTCGAGTCCCTCGAGGAGACCGTTGCCGAAGCGGAGCGTGAGCTGAATGAGAATGTATCCAAGAAGCTGGAGAACTTTAGCCTGACGCTGAGTGGTAGGGAGCTGGTTGAATTTCTCGGGGAACTCAGGGAGGGAAACTACGAAGCCATCTTCCGCCACTTCGGAAAGGTCGAGGACGAGATACTTGGCATGATAACCCGGACCGAGAAAGACCTCTCAACAAGACTCGGCGTTTCGGTGGAGCTATTCCCCAGGGAGGAGCTTTTCCCGGTCAGGGCCCCACCCGGGAGGATTGAAGAGCTGAGAGAGGTCTTGGAGCGCGAGCTTGCGGTGGAGCTCTACCTTAAGAGCAGGGAAATCCTGGAGAGTATTATGCCACTCCTTCCAAAGCTCAGGGAGGAGCTGTTGGGAGTTTATGAACTCGACTTCCTCCTGGCGGTAAAGGGCTTCACTGAAGGTTTTACGTTTCCGGAGATTGATGGGTGGGGAGTGGCTTTCATCAACGGGAGACATCCCTTCATCGATAATCCCCAACCCGTGAGCTACGTCGTTGGTCCGGTTCCGGAGGGCTTTGAAGTCCCGGGTTCTGAAAACCTCCGAGGTGAGAACGTTGTAATCCTCACCGGCGCCAACAGCGGAGGAAAGACGACCCTGCTCGAGCTTACCGCATACATCTCACTGCTGGCCCACATGGGCTTCCCGGTTCCGGCTGAAAGGGCATGGGTAGGGTCATTGGACGAACTTTTCTTCTTCAGGAGAAAGAGGAGTGCCTACGGCGCCGGCGCCTTTGAAACCGCCATGCGCTCGTTCGTCAGGGCGCTCAAAGGCTCCAGGAGGAAGCTGATACTCATAGACGAGTTCGAGGCGATAACCGAACCCGGTGCGGCCGTCAAGATAATCGGGGAACTCCTGAAAGTGGCTCACGAGAAGGGTTTCAACGTTGTCATAGTTTCCCATCTCGGGGAGGATCTGAGAAAGGAGCTCCCGTTTGCGCGGGTCGATGGAATAGAGGCGAAGGGCCTGAACGAGGACTTGAACCTCATAGTTGATAGACAGCCAAAGTTCGGGAGGATCGGAAAGAGCACGCCCGAGCTTATCGTGGAAAGGCTCGCCAGGAAGAAGCGCGGAAAAGAGAGGGAGATTTTTGAGAGGGTGCTGAGAGCATTCAAGGAGGAATGAGCGCTACCGTGGGGTTAACCCACCCAGCTCCTTTCCCTGTACCTGCCGCGACTCTCTATTTCTTCCAGTTTTTCCTCAATTTCCCTCCTTGCTTCTTCATCCAGGCTTTCCCCGTAACCATCCAAAACGGCGTTGAAGCCCTTCTCGGCCCAGGTGTAATGGGTGCTCTCCATCGCCCTCTGCAGGAGGTGGAGGTCAACTCCCCTTGCCTCGAGGGTTGAGTCGAAGTCGGCCAATCCAAAGTCGATGAGGTAAACTTTGCCCTCCTTGAGTATCATGTTTGAGGTTGTCAAATCCCCGTGGACTATGCCCGCCCCGTGAAGTCTCGCCACCTGCCTCCCGATCTCCCTGCATATCTTCAGCCGCTCTTCAATTGGAATTCCCTCAAGGTGCTCCTTCAACCGGAAGCCGTTTATGAACTCCATGGCGATCTTCATATCCTTTATGTCAACTTCGTAGACGTGGGGGCAGTTGACGCCGAACTTCTTGGCCCTATGTAGAATCCTCGCCTCCCTGATGGTGCGCTCTTTTCTCAGCTTAACATCTATCTCCTCTATCCTGTAGCGCTTTGGAATCCTGTGCTTCACGATGACCCGCTCGCCAGGCAGGAGGGTTACCCCAAAAAACTCCTCAAACTCTGCCAAGTAAATCTTGGCCTCGGCGCCCTGCTTTATCAGCTTCACCCTATCACCCCACATCGCTTGCACAGTACCTCTGGCAACATTCAAGTCTATGGTTTAATTCACTTTCAGGTTTTAGCCTTTTCTTCCATCTTATTGAATCTTTTTGTATTTTAAACAAATTTTATCCTAAATCTTGAAATTTTTGAACAAAAAACTTATATAGAGTGCTGACGAAGTGTTCCTGCAAAAAAGAGTTGACAGGAGGAATGTGGAATGGCTCAGTTGAGTGGACAACCGGTTGTTATTCTGCCGGAGGGGACCCAGAGGTACGTTGGAAAGGACGCTCAGAGACTGAACATTCTCGCAGCCAGGATAATAGCCGAGACCGTGAGGACCACCCTCGGACCAAAAGGAATGGACAAAATGCTCGTCGACAGCCTCGGCGATGTAACTGTCACCAACGATGGCGCCACCATCCTCGACAAGATTGACCTCCAGCACCCGGCCGCTAAGATGATGGTTGAGGTTGCTAAGACTCAGGATAAGGAGGCTGGTGATGGTACTACTACTGCGGTTGTTATCGCTGGCGAGCTTTTGAGGAAGGCTGAGGAGTTACTCGACCAGAACATTCACCCGAGCATCATCGTCAAGGGTTACACCATGGCCGCCGAAAAAACCCAAGAAATACTCGACCAGATGGCCATAAAGGTCGACCCTGAGGATGATGAAACCCTTATGAGAATAGCCATGACCTCGATGACTGGCAAGAACGCTGAGAGCCACAAAGATATCTTTGCGAAGCTCGCCGTCGAGGCCGTCAGGCAGGTTGCCGAGAGGACCGAGGAAGGTTACACCGTAGACATCGACAACATCAAGATCGAGAAGAAGGCCGGTGAGAGCGTCGAGGAAAGCGAACTCATCCGCGGCGTTGTCATCGACAAGGAGCGCGTTCACCCCAGGATGCCGGGCAGGGTTGAGAGCGCTAAGATAGCGCTCATCAATGAGGCACTCGAGGTTAAGAAGACCGAGACAGACGCCAAGATCAACATCACAAGCCCGGACCAGCTCATGAGCTTCCTTGACCAGGAGGAGAAGATGCTCCGCGAGATGGTTGACAAAATAGCCGAGACCGGTGCTAACGTCGTCTTCGTCCAGAAGGGTATTGACGACCTGGCACAGCACTACCTCGCCAAGAAGGGCATCCTCGCCGTTAGACGCGTTAAGAAGAGTGACATGGAGAAGCTCGCCAAGGCCACCGGCGCCAAGGTCGTCACCAACGTTAAGGACCTCACCAGTGATGACCTCGGTGAGGCTGAGCTTGTCGAGCAGAGGAAGGTTGCTGGAGAGAACATGATTTTCGTTGAGGGCTGCAGGAACCCGAAGGCGGTCACCATACTCATCCGCGGTGGAACCGAGCACGTTGTTGATGAGGTCGAGCGTGCTTTGGAGGACGCTCTCAAGGTCGTCAAGGACGTCATGGAGGACGGCGCGGTTCTCCCGGCCGGTGGTGCTCCTGAGATTGAGCTTAGCATTAAGCTCGACGAGTACGCCAAGCAGGTTGGCGGTAAGGAGGCCCTTGCTATAGAGAACTTCGCAGAGGCCCTCAGGATAATCCCGAAGACCCTGGCAGAGAACGCCGGCCTTGACACCGTCGACGTCCTCGTCAAGGTCATCAGCGAGCACAAGAACAAGGGTGTTGGAATAGGCATCGATGTCTTTGCCGGTGAGCCTGCTGACATGCTCGAGAGGGGCATCATAGCTCCCGCAAGGGTTACGAAGCAGGCCATCAAGAGCGCGAGTGAGGCGGCAATAATGATCCTCCGCATCGACGACGTCATAGCGGCGAAGGCCAGCAAGTCAGAAGGCGGCCAAGGCGGAGGAATGCCCGGCGGAATGGGTGGAATGGGCGGCATGAACATGGGCATGTGATGCCCTTTATCCCCTTTTCTGACCAGCGATTTTTATAAGCCTTTTTTGAAATTTTTATCAGGGTGGTAGAATGTATCAGGTGAAGGAGAGTCCGGCGGGGTACCTCTTTGACCTCCCGCGCGAGAGGATAGCGTTCCTCTTCCTAAAGGGCGGAACCTACGTTATGTATCACGACGAGAGAACGCTCTGCTACTCTGGTAGATCTATAAACGTCCCAAAGGGAGAGATTGAGCATTTCAAGCGGACAGGTGAGCCTCCAGAACTCATCAAGGAGATAAAGTCGGGAAACTACCCTGAATCCTGCGTCGTCAAGGAGCTTCCTCCAATAGATGAGGACCTTGAGCCATTGAACCCCTCAAGGAAATGCGTCATAACCTTCACCGGCTTCCAAGACACGGTGATAGACTACGTCGAGCACGGAAAGGATGTTTTAGCGGTCGCAAGGCTTATCGACGAGCCTGAAAATGTCTGCCGCTTCTTCGGAAAGGGCAATTACAAGATGGCAGCGGTGAGGCTCAAGCGCGGTGAGGGATGCCTCTCGAGGGGAGAGTTCCTCCGGAAGGTTGGGGAATGCATGTCCAGATCCCTTTAAGGGAAACTTTTTATATCCTTTTGTTAGTTTAATCTTGGAGGTGAGAGGATGGGTATGGCGATGTGGCTTAGAACCGGCCTGCTGATGGCCTTATTGACTGGCCTTCTCATGGGCATAGGCTACCTCTTTGGCGGGCCAAACTGGGCGTTTATGATGTTCCTATTCTCGTTAGCCTTCAACTTCATCACCTACTGGTACAGCGACAGGATTGTGCTGAGCTGGTACAACGCTAGAATAGTCGATGAACATGAGGCTCCGGAACTCTATGCTATTGTGAGGGACCTGGCCGAGAGGGCCGGCCTTCCAACCCCAAGAGTGGCCATAGTCCCAACGGAAACCCCAAACGCTTTTGCCACAGGTAGAGACCCCAAGCACGCGGTCGTCGCTGTAACCACGGGCCTGCTGAAGCTCCTAAACAGGGATGAGCTTGAGGGAGTTTTGGGACATGAGCTGACGCATATCAAACACAGGGACATGCTCATAGGAACCTTCGCGGCAGCGATGGCCGGTGCGATAATTCAACTCGCTTACTGGGCCAGATGGATGGCAATATTCGATGGCTTCGGTGACGACAGGGACGGGGACAACGTCATAGTGGCGGTTATGATAGCAATCCTCGCTCCAATCGCAGCGATGCTCATCCAAGCGGCCGTAAGTCGCTCCAGGGAGTTCTTAGCGGATGAGGGTGGAGCAAAGATAAGCGGCAAACCTCAGGCACTCGCAAGCGCGCTGATGAAGATTGAGGGGGCGGTTCGCTACAGGCCCCTCCAGGAGGGAAACCCTGCAACGGCCCATATGTTCATCATTAACCCCTTCCGGGGCGTGAGCATAGCTAACCTGTTTTCCACCCACCCACCGACTGAAGCCAGGATAGAGCACCTCAGGAAGATCGCGGAGGAAATGGGGATTTATTTCTGAAGTTTCCTCCTCTGTTTTTGAGTTGGATTTTCCTGAATATTCAAAGGAAAATACCCCTCGTCATCGCCCCGTCGATAACCACGGTTGAGCCGAGCATGTACTCTGCCTCGTCGCTGAGGAGGAAGGCCACGAGCGAGCCGAGTTCGCTCCATCTCCCGGTCCTGTGGAGCGGCGTTCTGGAAAGCACTTCCCTCTCCCAGGTATCCGCGAAGGGTTCTCCCCTCTCTTCTGCAACCGCCATTAGGTTCTCTCTCGCGCCCGGCGTGTCAAAGCTACCGAGGAGAACCGAGTATGCCCTTATCCCATGCTTCCCATAGGTTCTTGAGACGCTCTTCGCCAGCTGAACCAGCCCAGCCCTTGTAATGTCTGCCAAGACAAGGGGGGGCATCGGTTCCTTTATTGAGATCGAGTTGAGGTAGACGAACCTGCCCGTCATCTTCTTCTCAAGCCACGTCTGGACGAGGAGCGTCGTTAGATAGCCTGGAGCAACAGTGTGAAGGGCGGAGGCTTCAATCCAGTTAAGGTAGCCCGCCTCGTGGAGGAGACAGGGCTCGCAGGGCACGTTAGGAGCGTTCCAGACGAGGGCGTTGACACCGTCTAGGAGTTCCCAGGCCACTTTGACGAGCTTCTCAATATCCTCCTGTCTGAACAGGTTCGCCGGAACCGCGTGAACCTCCCCGAATTCAGACAGCTCTTCTCTGGCCTTTTTGAGATTATCGGGATTATGGGAGCTTATAACAACCCTTGCGTTTCTTCTCAAAAGCTCCCTTGCGACGTTGAAACCTATTCCCCTTGAGGATGCTGTGATGATAACCCCAAGGCCGTTAAGGTCGATTCTAACGCTCATGCCATCCCCTACCCCTCACAACCTAATAACCTTGCGGTTGGCGTTTCTACAATTACTGCCTGGATTAGGGTAACCTAATCCGTCATCTTGACAGCTTTTCCATCGAAAGCCTCTTAAGACGAATAACATTCGGTTCTAAACAGATTTTTTGAAAAATTTGGGGGGGATTGGGTGAGGTTCTACATCTGTAGAAAAAAGTCCAAACCGAAGCCTTTCAGGATAGCGGTTATCGGTGCTGGACCTGCCGGCCTCACCGCCGCTGGTTACCTCGCCTGCCGGAGATACGAGGTTCATGTTTACGAGAAAATGCCAGAAGGGGGTGGGATGGTCGCCTTTGCCATCCCAGAGGCTAGGATACCAATAAGTTCCGTTAGGGAAGGAGTGAGGGACCTTGAAAGGCTCGGCGTTCACTTCCACTTCAGGACGAAGGTCGTCTATGACTCACTGAGGGAACTCGGCGATGAGTGGGTAGAGCACTTCGTCTCACTTGAGAGGCTTTTGGGAGAGTTCGATGCACTCCTCATAACGACAGGAGCGTGGAGGCCAAGGAAGCTGAAAATACCCGATGCAGAACTGCCAGGTGTCTACGATGCCCTAACGCTCTTACACCACATAAAAATGGCGAGGATAGGTTACTACCCTTGGGAGAGGATTCCGGACCTCAAGGGGAAGCACGTCGTGGTAATCGGAGCCGGCTACACTGCGGTTGACGTCGCCATTGAAGCGGGACTCCTCGGGGCTGAGAAGATAACAATGGTCTACCGCCGCTCCCTTGAGCACAGCTACGCGAAGGCTGAGATTAAAAAGCTGATTGCCGAGGGTGTCGAGTTCATCGAGATGGCTTCCCCGGTGAGGGTGTTAGGGGCTGAAAGGATCCAAGGCGTCAAGTTCGCGAAGACGAGAATAGAGGAGGGAAGCGTCGTAACCACCGACGAGCGGTTTGTAATGGATGCAGACGTCGTTGCCTACGCCATCGGCCAGCTCCCTACGAATCCGATCAGGGAGGTTGTCTGTGCCAACGAGGGAATTCTGAAGGGAGCTGGGATTTTCTTTGCCGGCGATGTGGTTGCACCGCGGAACATCGGAACGGCGATGAGGGAGGGTAGGGCGAGGGCCAGGGAGATAGAGGAGTGGCTCCTGAAAAAAGCTCCAGGAAAAGTCCTTTCGGTTCCGGTTACGGCCAGGCTGACGGGTTCAGTCATGGGTGAAAAGTGTTAGAGTGTGAGACGATGCCCTAAAACACACGTATACGATGCCCAAAAGAAGGTTAAGTTTTTATTCTCTGTGTTATAATGATTATCGAAAAGAAATGACCGCGGGTGATACTATGAAGCAAATAGACTTTCAGGTTGCGGCTGAACTCCTCTCAGCCACTTCCGAGTGGATTGGCGATGGAAGGACGAAGACGACGATAGGTAAAAGGGAGATCGAGGTTGACAACCCTCTCTCAGTCCCGCCGATGGGGGCGCCAGAAAACGTGACCTGGCCCGAGCAGTTGCTCCCCGCTGCGTTGGCCGCGTGCTTCATAACCACCATGACCAGTATAAGTGAAAGGCTCAGAGTGCATCCAAAGAGCATAAGGGTTACGGTGAAGCCCCTCCTTGCCAGGGACAGCGATGGGGGCTTTAAGTTTGAGAAGATGCTAATCACGATCGAGCTTTCGCTCCCCAAGGAGGAAGCGGCCAAGGCAGGGAGGCTCGTCGATCTCACCCACAGTTACTGCCTTATTAGCAAGGTCATGAAGGGCAACGTTGAGGAGGTTATTGAAACTAAGGTGCACGAGATTTGATGTCTGACCTTTTTATTCTCTGTTCTTCTTGTAGGGCACAAGTTTATAATTGCCCTTCTCCAATCTTCACCCATGACCGAGCCAAAAGACATCGTCCTTAAGGAGAGTGAGGGGGTTGAAGGGACCCCTATAGAGGGCCCTTGGCTTGACGAAGTTTCCAGCCTTGAAGAGGTTTTGGATTATTACGAGCGTATAGGTTTCCAGGCGACCCACCTCGGAAGGGCCATCGACATTTGGAGGAAGATCGAGAAGAAGCGTGCAGATGGAAAAGAAGTCCGTGTCTTCCTTGGATACACCTCGAACATAATCTCCTCCGGCCTGCGCGAGCTGATCGCATGGCTCGTGAAGGAGAGTAAAGTTGACGTCATAGTAACGACGGCTGGAGGCATCGAGGAGGACTTCATAAAAGCCCTCAAGCCCTTCATCCTCGGTGACTGGAAGGTGAATGACGTCGAGATGCGCGAGAAGGGCATCAACAGGATAGGCAACATCTTCGTGCCCAACGACCGTTACATCGAGTTCGAGAAGTACATGATACCCTTCTTCGAGCGGGTTCTTGAGATGGAAAAGGAGCACAAAAAGCCGCTCACGGCCAGCGAGTTCATCCATGAGATGGGCCGTTACCTGGACGAGAAACTTGGGAGGGAGAAGGAGCGGAGCATAATCTACTGGGCCTACAAGAGGAACGTGCCAATATTCTGCCCGGCTATAACAGACGGCTCCATTGGGGATATGCTCTACTTCTTCAAGGAAGAGAGGAGAGACAGAGAACTTATCATAGACATCGCCAACGACATAGTGAAGCTCAACAACTTAGCGGTTACCGCCAAAGAGACCGCATCAATAATCTTAGGTGGCTCACTTCCAAAGCACGCGATAATCAACGCCAACCTCTTCCGCGGCGGCACAGATTACGCGATTTACGTTACCACCGCTATTCCCTGGGACGGCTCACTGAGCGGTGCTCCTCCGAGCGAAGGGATAAGCTGGGGAAAGATAAGAGCCAAGGCGGACTACGTGGAGATATGGGCAGATGCCACGCTCGTCTTCCCACTGATGGTTTGGAATGTGATGAAATAACCTTTTTTCGTTTTATTCTATCTAGGCCCCCTTTGACCGAGTGCAGGTCGAGCCTCTCGTACTTGTGGACTATTGTATTTCTCAGGCCGTTGTAAACTCTTAGAAGGGATACCTCACCCTTGCTGAGAACGTCTTTCTCCCTAAGCCTGCCTATGTTCGTGTAGTCGTCCTCGACCGTTATGCCTAGGTCTTTCGTCAGCATTGCCACGATGTCTAGGGTAACATCCACGCATACCTGGAACGGATACAGGAGTGCCCTAGCGTGACATCGTCCTCTATCTCGTGTCCTTTTCGTACTCCTCCTCGAACTTCTCAAGCTTCTCTAAGCACCTCTGCCTTCTCACGGGCACACATGCCTCTTGAGCTTTACTTTCTCCCTTATGCTCTTGAACTGATTCTCCTTCGCACGGTGCTCCATATCTTTCCAGAGTTTCTTAACCCGGTAAAAGTTACTCGGAAAGCTAAAGTCTGACAATCACAAAAGCTCTAAAATCTTCTCCTCCCCGCCCGGTAGAACAAGCGGCCTCGACAGGTGCTTCCTCGCGTCTGGCGGGACCTCGTAGATTTTCTTCTCCAAGTCACGAGGCACCTTGACCGGAACCAGCTTCCTCGGCATCTTGTAGCCACAGCGCTTGCACTTGAGGTAGTCGCCCTTGCTCTTCATCGTTCCTCCACACTTCGGGCACTTCGGCTTCCGATATTCAACCTTCGGGACGAGCTTAACCGGATAGAACTTCTCCAGGTTGAGCGTGAGGACACCCCCGTGCTCCTTGACACCACCGGCCGCTATGATCTCATCCCCTGGCAGGAGTTTTCTCACATAGTTGCGGAACTTCTTGGTCGGCTCAAAGGCTGCAACGCGAATCCGCCCCGTCTCGTCCTCCAGCTCGAAGAAGACATGCCTTCCGTGCTCCCAATAAGGGCCGGCAACCTTTCCCCTCACTACCGCGCTGTCGTAGAGCCTCAGCTCGCCAATTTTCTTTGGAGTAAGGTGATCGTCGGTGTTCTGGTTGGTCTTGTAGAGCTGGTAGAACGCGACCGGCTCTTCGAACTCAACGCGCTCAAAGACTTGGAGAACCCTGCCGTGGTCAATCCCCCTTATTCCAGCGAGAACGGGGTCTTTGCCGTGCGGTGTTATGAGAACGATTCGCTTGTGAGGGTCAACGTTGTCGTGGCTGAATGGATAAGTCCATTTATCCGCCAGAAAGACGCTCTCTTCTTTAACCCTTCTCGGCGTCCCCCAGTTCTCAGGCTCGCGATAAGCCAGAAGCTCGTAGGTGAACCTCTCCAGGGGGTAGCCGATGGCCGCGAGGGAACCGATAATCCCGCGGCCAAGCTTGAACTTGAAGTACTCGGCCCCGACCTCCCTAGCGGTTCTCTCCGCTTCCCTAATCGTAACGTGCTCCCCCAAAGCCTTCAGTGAGAACTCCCTCAGCTCATTCGGGATCTTTCCCTCGAGGAAAACCACTCCCGGGTTGGTGTTCTCGTGCTCTAAGTCAGCAAGCTGGCTCACGTAGAAGAGGACGGTGTCCTTAATTTGGGGGATCACCGTTTCATCCGCCCCGAAGCTCATCGCTACTGCGCCGTTGCCGCGTGTTTTGTAAGGAATGTTTGGGTTGAGCCTTATTAACCTCGGCAGGTCGAGAGGCTCTGCGATCCGTGAAAGCTCGCGGTAGAGAAGTGCCCCTAGGTAAGTGGTACACATGCCGTTGGGTGAGTCGGTGTCATCGATTCCGATGTGGATGAACATGTTTGGAGAAAAGGGAAGGGGTTTAAAAATCAACCGCCCTGAACCTCTCAAAGATCAGCTCATCAACGAAGCCTTCTTCCGGTATGTAGTGGTGTTTTCTCAATCTCCCCGCGAGTTCGAAGCCGTTCTTCTCGAGAACTCGCTGGGAGGCCTTGTTAGGGGCGTAAACCCTGGCGTAGACCTTCCTGAGATTGAGCCACTCAAAGGCGTACTGAAGAACCATTTTCACCGCCTCACTTGCGTAGCCGTAGCCCCAGTACTCTCTAGCAAGGAAATAGCCGAGCTCCGCATGACCGTCCCCCTGTTCTATCCTGTAAAGCCCAATGAAGCCAACGAGCGATCGGGATGAGTTCTCCACAATGGCGAAAACCTTTTCATGCTTTTTCTCCTTGCGCAGGGTCTCGTACCACTCAAGCTCGTCCTCGTAGAAGAAGACCTCGGCGGGTTCTAACAGGTATCTCCTCACGTCACGGTCGTTGTACCAGAGCCACGCCTTGTGAAGGTCGTCCCTGAGTGGAACACCAAGCGAAACCAGCTTGCCCTTGAGAACTATTGGCCTCATTCCAACACCTTAAGTTTATTAAGCCGTTTGCATATTTAAAAATGATGGACAGGGAGAGGCTTATAAAAACCGTCGAGGCCGTGCTGAAGGGTACTGGCTACAAAACCGCGCGGATGGAGTTCCGTGGCTCGTGCTTTGACTTAGTTGCGAGCAGGTTATTCATGCTGCTGTTCATTAAAGTTGCCACCAACATCGACACCGTAACCGAAGATCAAGCCGAGGATTTAAAACGCCTTGCCCAGTTTTTCAACGCTTCTCCCATCATAGTTGGTGTGAAAACGAAAAACGCGGGGCTTGAGGAGGGTGTGGTTTACGAGCGCTTTGGGATCTACGCGTTGAGGCCTGAAACACTCTACGACATCCTCGCCGAGAACGAACTGCCGGCCATCTTCGCCGAGCGCGGTGGCTTCTATGTGAGGGTTAACGGCCAACTCCTAAGACGCCTCCGTGAGGAGAGGGGTTATTCGATAAACGAGCTGGCCCAGTTACTAGGGGTCTCACGGAAGAGCTTGATAAACTATGAACGTGGTGAGCAGGCGGTTTCCCTAGAGGTCGCGGTAAGGCTTGAGGAACTCTTCGATGAGCCGTTGGCTGAGCCTATTGACGTTCTCCACTCCCTGGTGGAGGCCAACCTCAACGTCAACCCTGAGACGCCCCTTGAGAAGGAAATCCTCGACCGACTGAAGAGGCTTGGTCTCGGTGTCGTTAAGGTGAATAAAGCACCGTTCAACGCCGTTTCAAAGGAGGATGAGTTTAGAATTCTAACCGGCATAGACGAGCGCAAGACCCGCTCCACGGTGAAGAGGGCAGAGATGGTGGCTGAAGTGGGGAGGATAATAAACTCCGATGGAGTCTTTATACTTGAGAGGACAAGGAAGGAGGTTGTCAGTGAGGTGCCGCTCATCCCAAAGGAGAGCCTTGAAGAGGTAAGGGACGCCGACGAGCTAATAGACCTTATAGAAGAACTGAAAAGAGAGATAAAAAGACAGCTCTTCGGTTGACTTCTGGATACACCTAAGAGAACATCACCTTCTTCCAGACTTCCTTGAGCTTTGGAGCATATTCAGCAGGTGAAGCTATCAGCACCGCCCAGCGCGGGGTTTGGCGCCTCTTGAGGGCGTTGGTCAGTGGAGTGACCTTTGTGAGCGGTTGAATCTTGCCGTTCTCTAGGAGAACATTTATCTCAGCCGATTTAAGCCTTGGCTCACTGAGCATTAGATCTGCTATGCTGAACTCGAGGATGACCTCCCCCTCACTGGCTTCAACTGCATCGGCTAAGGCGCGCTCTATCTCCTGTCTTCTCTTAACGTTCCGGTAGGCCGTCAAAAGCTCCCTCTTCTCCTCCGTGCTCAGCTCGTTGGCGCTCGCCAGAACGGCCGCCTTGTAGAGTTCGCGGTACTTCACACGCCTGACCATCTCCGCCGGGAGACCCTCAAGGTCCTCAAGCTCAACCAACACACGGCAGTCTATCATCCTCCAGAAGTCCCAGAGGTGACCCTCTTCGAGGGCGAATTCCAGAGCCCTCGTCAGCATCCCTTCCGCTATCTTAACCGTGTGGTGGAAGTAGACGCGCGAGTACATCAGAGAGCGCGCCACCATCATCCCCTCAACGGCTTCAATGCCCTTCTCATCGACCACTAACTCCCCATTGTGGATTCGGAGCACCTTTAAAAGCCTCTCAAGGTCGATTATGCCGTGGGCGACTCCCGTGTAGTGGGCGTCCCGTATCAGGTAGTCGAGCTGGTCTACATCCACATCCCCGTGGAGCATCTGGCCGAGGTAGGTCTTTTTTGCCTTCCCGAGGATGAGGTTTGCCACATCCTCCGGCGTGAAGTCATAGCCGTAGCCCTCGATTATCTCTGGAATCCTGCCGCCGTTCTCGCTCTCGGTTATGTTCGTCCTTCCGAGTATGATATCCTGTCCAAGGCGCATGTGATCGTGCTCCTTGACATAATGCTTGTATATGCTCTCGAAGGTGTGACTGAACGGCCCGTGGCCGATGTCGTGGAGGAGCGCCCCCACCTGGAGGAGCATGTTCTCGTCCTCACTGAGACCAACCTCCTGGGAGAGCCTCTTGGCGATGTTCCACGCGCCAAGGGAGTGCTCAAAGCGGCTGTGGTTCGCGCCGGGGTAGACGAGATACGCCAGGCCGAGCTGTCGTATATTCCTGAGCCTTTGGAACTCGGGTGTTTTGACGAGGTCGAGGATGAGGCCGGTTAGCTTCATACTCCCGTGAATCCCATCATGAATAATTTTTCCGTCCATCAGCACCACCGCTGGAGATTTGAGAATTGTCTTAAATAATTTTTCGGCATTGTGACAATGAAGTTAGTAAGGAATAAACGAAAAGGGGTTTATGGAGCTTTTAAATGTCTTTGCCGGCTATGTATATCCTCTTCGTCTTGCCGAGCCTCTTAGGGAGGTCCGCGCGGAGCTTCTCGAGAGGGACGGCCTCTATCACAAGCTCCGCCTGCCTGGATTCCTCGACCTCGTAGCGGATCGGGTTGTTGGCATCGTATATAAGTTCCCTCACCTCATCCTCTATTCCGGCAGGTTTTTCCTCCCCGTAGGCGACGCGGATTACAGCTTTTGGTTTGGGATTCTCCGGAGAGAGTGGGTGGTAGATTATCACAAAGTCGAGAAGCTCGGGGTGGTCGTAGACTACCCCCATGATCTGGTCTATGTGGAGCTTTGCCCCGGCGAGGCTTATCACATCCTTGACGCGGATTATATTCTTGACCTTACCATTCTCAACCCTCGCGAGGTCTCCGATGTCGTAGTTGAAGAGATGAAGGCCTGTCAGCTCTCCCTCGCGCATCACCTTCGTGATGTATATCCGCTTGTACTGATCGTAGCCGTCCCCATCATCTTTGAGAATCACTACGGACTCCGTGAAAGTGAAAGGTGAGCTTTTCTTCTCTGTTATCACGCGGTAGCCGGTTACATCGTCCTCCGTCGAGCCAAAGTTGTCGATGATGACCGCGTTCGGGAAGAGTTCGAGGGTTGCCTTCGCAAGCTCCGGTGTTAGTGTCTCACCGCCGACGACTATCGTCTGGATGTCGTTCTTTATCGACTCCGGTAGGTTGAGGCCGAGGTTGTAGGCTGTAGCCGTAAGGCAGAAGATTGAGGTCGGCTTTATGTCCTCGAACTCGCGTAGGAGAGCGTTTCTGTCAAGGAGGTACCGGATGGGCACCTGGTAGTAGGCAGTCTTGGCGTTGACAGTCTCAAATCCCCCGTAGGCAAACATCCCCGATGATGAAGGAAGCGGTGGGAAGAAAGAGGCAATCCTCTCGCCCTTATCCATGTACCCTCTTATCCACGGCTCAAGCTGCCTTCCAGTTCTGATGCGGTCGTCTTGGGTGTAGGGGACCCTCTTGGGTCTTCCGGTAGTTCCACTCGTTCTCATAACGGTGTAGAAGAGTTTGGGTTCCCTGATGTAGTCCGGCCATATCATCCCCGTCGAGTATAGGTCGTGCGGCTGTATGTTGACCCTCTCCGTTAGCCTTGCGAGCAGCTCGGGGGTTACCTCTGCGGGATCCATATCTTCAAACTTCTTCCTCCAAAACGGGGTGGTTTCAACGGCCTTCTTAACTGTGTACTCGAGGTATCCCTTTATTCCATCGTCCAGTTTCCCCTCTATGATTGACATAGATAAACCCTCAACATGAGTTAACGTAGATAGTTTTAACATTTTCGAGGGGAGTCCGGGTGAGAACGATGGACGAATTCAAAAATACTTTTATACCTCTGCCACGTACAGATTCCCTATGAACTATGAAAACATTCTATCCCAGATTATGGAGAGACCTCTAAGGGTCAGCAAAGGCACGGTTGGGGAATACCTAAGGGAGGTCTTTGAATATCACTCCAAATTCACCCCCCACTGGAGAGATGTCAGGAATACCTTGAATCCGGACGTGGATAAGGTTTTCCATGGTCCCCCCGCTCGAATCATGGAGAACCTGCTGAACGGTGGGTTTGCGGTTGAGGAAGATTACCTAAGGGCAAACTGGCTCCGGTTCCTGCCGGAAGGGTACACCGGGAGGGTGCGCTTTTATCAATCCTCTGGAACGACAAGGGAGAGGGCGATCGGCCACTGGGATGCCCAATACCTGAAGGCGCTGAACGCCTACCTTTACGCCGCCCTGGATGAAATCTACGGCCTCTCCGGAGTGTACGGTGAAGGACATAGAATGAGGGCGATTGCCCACGGTCCCTACGGCTGGTATCAGGATGAGGTGAGCGAGCTGGTGTGGAGATACGGTGGAACGCTCTACTTCATAGGCATGGAAACGGACGGCCTCAAGAGGGTTCTAAGGGAACAGGGCCTCGAAGCCACCCTGAGGCTCCTGGACCCCCTGGTCAAATACACAGAACGCGTTATGAAGACCGACACCTCCGTAAACACCGTCCGCACGGCCCCACCGCTTATGTCTCTCTTCGAACCCTACGCGGAGGGGATTGAGACCGCGATGATCAGCGGTGTTGGAATAGACAAAAGCTTTGTGGGATATTTTGAGGAGAACTTTTCTAGGACAACGTTTATACCCTTTTACGGCTACTACCTATTTGGGGATCTGGTAGGGGTGCAGAAGAGGGGGCACTTTACATACTATCCAAACTACCCTTTCACGTTGGTCTTTCCGGTTAAGAGGGAGGAAGACAGATGGCGGGTTGTTGATTATGGTGAACGGGGACGCTCCGCCTTCGTCATAGCCCGGCCAGAGGTTTTTGTGGTCAAGGTGGAGAACGAGACATCAATCCGGGCGAAGCCGGGAGAGCCTTTTGAATGGGATGGATTTTCGGATCCTAACAGGGAGGTTTGATGCGGGAATGGACGGTGTTAGTGCTCTGGTGGGTGTTGAGTTTTCCATTGTACTGCTTGGGGATATCACGGCCTTCGTGTGGATGCTGAGGGTATACTTTAAGAACAGACGCGTATCAGCGCTTTCATTCTCCCTTGCGTGGCTGTTTGATGCCATCGCAATAGCCCTCTCCGCATCGCCCAATGTTCCCATGAACTACCTCGGCTACATCTCCATAACGATTTTCTCGGCCCTGATATTCTACGGTGCCGTGAGGTTCCTGGATGAAGAGGGCATTTCGATACTCAACCAGACTGCATACTACTTCTCGCTGATTCCTCCCGCACTGATGGCCTACCTCCTTCTCATTTATCTCTACACTGGCGATGCTGTCTGGACCGTTGGTGGGGCCGCCGCCCTTGGAATCGCCAGCGCCTTCGTTATAGTGGGTGGCTTCCTCCTCCGCCCGCTCAAGGAGATTTATCCGAGAATCATGACATACCTTTACGGAAGCATCATACTCTTCGGAATCCACCTCATCCCCGCCGCCATTTTTGGCTACCATAAATGGTACCTCCCCATTGGCTTCATGTTCTCAGCATCGCTCATAGTGGCGATGGTCTGGGCGCTCTTTAAACTCACATCAACAGAGAGGTTCAACGTCCCAGTGGGGACGGTTCCGCATAAACTCGACCTCAAGAGGGGAGTTTTGCTGATCGACGTGGATGAATATAAAGATCTCAAAGGGCAACTCTCGAATTTTCCGGCCCTAGCGTTCCTCCGCGACCTCTCGGATGTTCCGAAGGCATGGCAGGCATACTTTGTGACGGCAGTGCCGTTCAAGAACTCCAGCGATAAGGTTATCCCACCTACTAACTTGGCCAAGATGACGGAGCTTGCGTTCCAGTACTCCGAGGGCTTCAAGAAGGCTGGTGGTGGAGGCGTTATGGTTATGGACTGCATTGAGTACCTCATGGTCTACAACAGCTGGAGTTCACTCCTAAAGTTCCTCTCAAAGCTCCGTGATTTTACCCTCGTCAGTAGGGGCAGCCTGATTGTCGTGATTGACAGGGACAGCTTTGAGGAAACCAAGTACGCACAGCTCGTCAAGCTCATGGAGTGAGCAGTTTTATATACTCCTCCCCTTCAACTACTACTGCCCCTGCGCGAGGACCCCGGGGAGAATGAACCGGGGGGCGATGCGGGGGCTACAGCCCGACCTTACAGCGAGGTCCCCGCGGGAGGGCCTTCCGCGTTACGGAGCACGATGGCCGCGGGAAACCCAGGCCGGGCACAGAAGGCCCGTCCGGGTTAACCCGCTCGAGTTCTGCCGTCAGGCTCCAATGAGAGCGGGGGTTACGGATGGGCCATATCATTACTTTCCACGTTTGTGTTACTCTTTGTTATAGTGTGCCAAATATGAAGAGAAAACGTTATTAACATCTGTAGCGTTAAACGTACTGCGATGACCTGCATGGCATATGATAGCCGGGATGTTAAGGACGTGAGGGAGTTGCTCCCATGGGTTGCAGAAACGCCGATTAAAGATCTCATGAATGCACCGGAGGAAAAGCTTCTCCTTCTCAGAAAGATGAAAGAGAAAGACGACGAACCCCAGCTTGACCTTCCCAAGGAGCTTCAGGGGATAGTCAAAACGAAGAGCTTTACGGCCCTAATGGAAAGGATAATTCAGTAGAGGGTCACCCAGACCTCTTCCCCCTCGAGGTAACCTTCGCTGTCTTCAGGTATCTCCAAGTATCCGTTGCTCTCAACAAGGGAACTTATGATTCCGCTTCCCTTCTTGTGTATCGGCCTGACCTCCCCATTCTCATAGCGGATCTTGATGAACTCGTATCTTCCAAGCTGACTCGGAACCCTCTCGATGAGTTTTGCCCAAACCCTAGTCTCGTAATCTATAACACCAGTGAGTTTGGCGAGGGCGTGCTTGACATAAAGGTGGAACTGTGTGAAGACTGCCGCCGGGTAGCCGCTCATAATGAAGACCCTCTCTCCGTAGCCTACCGGTCTGCCGGGTTTTATAGTCGTCCCATGGAAGAGGAGGTTAACAAAGCGGTGCGCAAAATCCCTATCGCCGAAGGCAGAACCACCGGTAACCAGAACGAGGTCGCACTCTTTCTTAGCCCTTGCAATTGCCTCCCCAATTATTTCCTCGTCGTCGGGGATTACCCCATAGAACCTCGGCTCGCCGAAGTACCTCTTTACAAGTCCCTCCAGCATCACTGAATTGCTGTCGAAGATTTTGCCGGCTTTTAGGGTCTCCTCATCAAACTCTTCGATGAGTTCATCGCCCGTAACTATTATCCCGATGAGGGGCTTCCTCTTCACTTTGACTGTCTTGAAACCGAGGCTCCTAAGTAGTGCTAAGTCTTGGGGTCTTAGAACCTGACCCCTCTTGAGCACCACTTCGCCTTTTTTCACGTCTTCGCCGGCGAAAGCGACGTTCTGCCCGGGGGCGACGGGCCTTAGAACTCTTATGATAGTCCCATCCCTTTCGGCCATCTCCTGCATTAGGACCGCGTTGGCACCCTCGGGTATCTTTGCCCCAGTGGTGAGCTTTACAGCTGTTCCATGCTTCACTTTAACTTTACTCCCTTCTCCGGCAACTATCTCGTCGATGACTTTAATTTCAACCGGTCTGTACTCCCTAGCTTGGAATGTGTCTTCCGCCCTTAAAGCGTATCCATCTACTGCGGCTCTGTCAAATAGTGGACTGTCTATTGGTGAGACGATATCCTCCGCTAGAACCCTGCTAAGCGCGCCTCCAAGCGGAATTTCCTCGACTTCTCCAATCTCCACTAAATCCCCCAGCATGAGTCTGAGGGCTTCCCTATATGGCGTGAGCCTCTTAAACTCCCTCATATTACTCACCCGCGTGCTTCAGGACATGTCCCGCCTCATTCAGTATGATTTTAATTCCCGTCTTCGCGGCGCCAAGGCTCCCCGGCAGGCAGAAAACTGCCATAGCCCTTCCGGAGCTCTTGATGACTCCTCCGGTGGCCCTACTCATCACGGCGGCAGTTCCGATCTCATCGTAGCTCAGGAACCTGAATATCTCTCCAAAGCCTGTAAGCTCCTTATCAAAGAAGGGTCTAATGCTCTCTATAGTGATGTCCCTTGGGGCAATACCCGTTCCCCCCGAGGTAACGAGTACGTCGGCTCCGGCTCTGAAGGCGTTAACCACTGCCCCCACGATCTCCATCTTCTCGTCCGGGACAATAGTGTAGTAGACCTTCTCGTGGCCCGCTTTCTCAAGCTCCTCTAGGAGAAACCTCCCGCTCGTGTCTTCCTTTTCGCCCCGGCTCCCGGTGTCGCTGACCGTTACAACGGCGAACTTGAACCTCCTTGGGGCTTTCCTCTTGTGCTCTTCAACGCCCATGCTACCACCGGGTTAAACTTGTATGGTGCATTTAATAACGTTTTAGAAAATGAGAGTGTTTAACAACCAAACGAACATACAAAACGGTGGGATAAACGGTGAAGAATAGGGGATAGGAAGGAATCAGCCCGCTCACTGTTGCGGGCAGACGTCCTGCTCCTTTGGCGGATTCGGATCGAGGCCTTTCCTCTGCCTTATCTGGCGGATGATGTTGAGGGCTAACTCGTTCGGGACACGCTTGAACCCCGCATGCTCGGTACTCCAGAGCGCCCTTCCGCTGGTGGCACCGCGGATGGCCCCGGCGAATCCGAACATCTCCGCAACCGGTGCCTCGGAGATAATGATCATTACCTCGCCTTCCTGGCGCATGTCTATGAGCTGGCCACGCCTCTGGTTGATCTCCCTGCTGACGGCACCCATGTATTCATAGGGCACGTTGATGACGACCTTCTGGTAGGGCTCGTAGAGAACCGGGTTGGCCTTCATCATGGCGCAGTGGATAGCGGTCCTTATAGCCGGGTAGATCTGGGCCGGACCGCGGTGGACGTTGTCCTCGTGTATTTTTGCGTCGTGGAGCCTTACCATCACCTTCATGACCGGCTCCCTGGCGAGCGGTCCCTCGTCCATTGCCTGGTGGAAACCGTCAACGAGGAGGTCCATGACCTCGTTGAGATACTGGAGACCCTTGGTGTTGTCGAGGAAGAGGTTGCCCTGGTAGACGTCCACTATCCCCTTGGCTACCTCGTAGTCCATGCCGAGTTCAGCGAGCTTCTTGGCGACGGCCTTCGGGTCCTTCGGCCTGCCCTCCGGGATGAGCCCCTCGTGAACCGCCTCGTATACCTCGTCCGGAAGTGGCTCCACGGTGATGTAAAACCTGTTGTGCTTGTTCGGGGACTTGCCCTCAACTATCTGGCTCTGCTTGGTGACGCTCTCACGGTAGACGACTATCGGAGGTGAAACGTCGACATCGAGCTTCCAGTCCTCCTTGAGCTTGACGAGCTTGACCTCAAGGTGAAGCTCACCCATACCGCTGAGGAGGTGCTGACCGGTCTCCTCGTCGATCTTGACGTGTAGGGTTGGATCCTCCTTCGCGAGCTGTCTTAGGGCTTCGATGAGCTTCGGAAGGTCCTTAACGTTCTTGGCCTCGATGGCCACTGTAACGACCGGTTCACTCGCGTAGTGAAGTGCCTCAAACGGCTCAATCCGTTCAACAGAAACAGTCTCGCCGGCCATTGCATCGCGGAGACCGGTTACGGCGACGATGTTACCGGCCGGGACGGATTCCATATTGATCCTCTCAGGCCCCATGTAGATACCAACCTGCTGGACCCTAGACTTTCTCTTGGCGTTTATGAGGTAAACCTCTTGGCCTGTCTTAACGGTGCCGCTCCAGATGCGGCCGGTTGAAACTTCCCCAGCGTGCTTGTCGAGGATAATCTTAGTGACTACCATCGTCATCGGTCCCTTAGGATCGCACTTGAGCATGGCCTCACCGATCTCACTCTCGACCTCTCCCCTCCAGAGGTGCGGGATCCTGTACTTCTGAGCCTCGAGTGGGTTCGGAAGGTGTTTGACGACCATATCAAGGACGACAACGTGGAGCGGGGCCTTCTTTCTGAGGGTCTTTAGGTCGCCGCTGTTGGTAAGCTCGACGATGTCCTTGAAGGAAACTCCCGTCTTCTTCATGTAAGGGACGCTGAGCGCCCAGTTGTAGTAGGCACTTCCGAAGGCGACGCTACCGTCTTCAACCCTAACGAACCACTGGCTTTTGAACTCGTCAGGGGCATACTTCTTGATGAGCCTGTTGACGTCGGTGATTATCTTCGCAAAGCGGTTGAGGATATCGTTCGGGCCGAGCTTGAGCTCCTTTATAAGACGGTCGACCTTGTTGATGAAGAGAACGGGCTTGACGTATTCGCGAAGGGCCTGCCTGAGAACGGTCTCGGTCTGGGGCATAACACCCTCAACGGCGTCGACGACTATTATCGCACCATCAATGGCCCTCATGGCCCTCGTAACGTCACCGCCAAAGTCGACGTGACCAGGAGTGTCGATGAGGTTGATAAGGTAGTCGTTGCCCCCGTATGTGTGGACCATCGAAACGTTGGCAGCGTTAATTGTGATGCCCCTTGCCTGTTCCTGCTCGTCGAAATCAAGAACGAGTTGCTTTCCGGCAAGCTCCTCGCTTATCATCCCAGCTCCGGCGAGTAGGTTGTCGCTAAGCGTTGTTTTACCATGGTCAATGTGAGCGGCGATACCCATGTTCCTGATCCTTTCAGGCTGGGTCATCAATCCCTTAATCTTCGCAATCATCTCTTCCCTTCTTCCCATATACACCACCATCCTTGGATGAGCTTGTCGGCTTAACTTAAAAGGTCCGGTTATAAAGCTTTTCCCGGTTTAGAATGGAGGCGGTAAGGACGCGTTTAAACTACTTAAGGGTTTTGGATGTGATTGGCGATGAGGGTGCGGACTTCTTATAAAATCTTTTTTAATGCCCTCGATGTTCCATCTTTAACGTCTTCCCTCGCGTAGACTCCCTAGTACCAGTGGGTGCCTTGAGTTCCACCAGCGAGCGAACCAAAGGGGAGACCTCACTCAGCTCGCCCATCCCTCGTTCTAATAGCCCCAGCAGGATAAGGAAAGGTTAATAAATGTGCCTGTTTAAACTTCAACTGCTGGCAGGGGGTTTGCCGACCCTCCTGCCCTAGGGCGGAGAATACGCCCTCACGGGCGGTAGTGACTACGTCTAAGTAATATTTAACGTTTACTTCGAACTTAAAATTAAATTTCCAAAAAAATCGGTGAGGCTTGACATTATAGTTATCTGCGTCAAGTTTTATGTGGATTTGGTTACTTAATAACTCCATCATAGTCAATTTAACGAAACAGTTTAACAAAACGTGGCAGAGTTCCGAAGAAAGTTTGGCTATGGGAAAGGGGGAGAATGCAGTTTGAATTTCAACCTCAGCTCCACGTCTCCGCTATGACGTCGTGCTTGTGTATGCTCTCGTTGCTGATGACCTTAACGCGGATTTTGCCTGGGAAGCGCTCCCTGGCCTTCGCGAAGATCTCCCTGGCGACGTCTTCGACGAACTTGGGGTTTGTAAACATGCCCTGAACAACGGTGTTCTCGTCGACCGTCTTGAGGAGTGTGTAAGTCGGGTTGCTGAAGGAGCTTTCAACGACGTCTATCATGTCCTCGAGGGGTATTTCCTTACTGAAGGGCGCCCTGACCTCAAGCTCCCCAATTGCGCGTTGAATGTGCGTCTTTCCGTTGTTGTTTGCCATCGCGTGCGGGCAGACGGTGTTGCCAATGACCTTAACGCGGAGAACCTTTTCAAACGAGCCATCGTAGTTCTTTATGACGCCGACCTCCACGTCGTAAGGCTCGTAGCTTGTCTTTCCGCTCGCCGGCGTTTCCCTTGGGATTACGAGGTGGGTTTTAATCCAGACCTCCGCCCTTTTGTGCGGGTGCTTCTTTTCAATGTGCTTTATAACGCACTTCCCGAGTTCCTCAAGGGAGGAGTGGGCCTCCAGAACCTCGCTCTCAACTGCCTCGCTCATGCTCTCAGTTATGCTCTCAACCAGGCGGCTCATATGGATGCCCTTCTTCTCCGCGGGAACGTCTATGGTGACCTCAAAGAGCGGGAGAAACGTGTAAACGCTTCCCTTCCAGTTTATCTTAGCAACTGTTCTGAGGTTGGTTATACCCACGCGGTGGAGGCGCTCTTTGATTTCTGGGGTTTCTTCCTGGGTCTCAAATATCGGCATGGCAATCACCTTCCACTTTAGTCCAGTCTCGCTTCAGGCTTCCTCTTTTAAATGTAGTAGGTCAAAAACGTCCACCACTCCGGCTGCGTTCTCCCCCCACCTGCTTCGCCATGTAATAAACCGTCCGCAGGGGGATTCCAAGACTCTCGCTGACCTCCTTGGCAGACATTCCCCCTCGTATAAGCTCTCTCACCCTCCTAACCGTGCCCTCATCGTACTTCCTCGGCCTCCCCCGGGGGTAGCCCTCTGGGAGGAGTTTTATACCCATCTGAGCGAGGGCAGCTATAACCTTCTTCGAGACCTTTGGATAAAGGCTTGGCGGGCAGGAGATTTTCCTCACGTTTGGGGCGTTTTCGAGAATCCTCACCAGTATCTCCTTCGTCGGGCGGAGGTTGATGTAGACTTCAGTAACCTCATCGCTGAGGCTCTCGCGGAGCTTTCTCACGAGTTCTGCGTTGTTCTTCGCTTTAACCTCCACCCTCATCGGATCACCCCTGTAAAAGGGTGAGGAACTGCTTCGCCCTGTCGCTCTTGGGCATGAACTTCTCGAACTTCTTCGTATCGGCGAATAGGGTTTTGTGCAGGCCTGAGATGACGAACCTTTTTATGGCATCGACAAGCTCTTCCCTGTCTATACCGAGTATCTTAGCCACTCCTTCCTCGTCGTATGCACCCATGCCATAGAGCAGGACGCCGCCGAGGAGATGGTTGGGGATGCTCGATATCTCCTTCCTCTTCCCGACGAGGGCTTCCTCCATCTCGCACTTCCTCATTATCAGTATGCTCCCATGGCCGGTTCTAAACTCGGGCTCGTCCCTAAATGGCAGATCGAAGAGGGAGTAGTGGCAGTCGATGCAGAGCCTTATGTCAGGGTAGAGGCCAAGGTTCTCCCTGTCATTGCTGGATGTGAGGAAGTAGTAGCGGAACAGGTCGAGGCCGAGCTTTTCGGCGCCTTTTTCAGGATCGAGGATGGCGTAGGCGAGGGAGAGATTGTCCACTGTGTAGTGATTGTTTATGAGAGCCCCCTTCGTCTTCACAAAGCTGAGAACCCTCCAGCGGAAGCGCCTTCCGTAGCGCTTCCTAAGCTCTCCTTCGATGTCAGCATCGGCGGGGAGGTCTAGCCTCGCCTTCTTGAGTCTGTTGCTCTCCCAGTACTCAACCTCTATCCTTAAACCGCGCGTCCTCACCGTTCCCTTCTCGCGGAGCCTACTTTTTATCTCCTTGAAAGCTTCCCTAACGGCTATGCTCTCCCTTGAGAGTAGCTTGAGAACATCGCCGGAGTAAGCCAGGTAAGGCAGAACTTCCACTCTGCCGAGCTGGACGAGGTTTGGAACGGCCTTGATTCCCTCCGTGTTTTCTCTCGTTAACTCCTTGAGCGCTACTGGCCTTCTCCCAAAGAATAAGGTATAGTTGGCAGAGATTAAAGCCAGGGCCATTTTGTGGGCGGTTATTGCCGAGCGGAGACGCTCTAGGGCGAGAACCCTGTTGCGCTTCTTTCTGTAAATCCACTGGACGTGGGGATCTCGGTTCTTTTCCCCGGTGATGCTTGTGAACGGGGTTACTTCGCCCACGCGCTTTGAAAGGTCCCTCTCAAGCTCTTGCAAAAGCGAAAGGTTCTCCTTCAAACGATAGGCAATGGACGGGAGGTGGAAGGTCTCAAATAACCCGTCCATATCTATGCCAATATCGTCCAGTATCTTGTTGACCTGTGCTACCAGCTCTTCCGTCGTCGTCATGGCAGCAGCTCCCCGCTGTTTATCTTTTCGGGGAGGTACCTCTTGGCAACGAACTCAAGGCTCTTGTTGGCTAAAGCCTGCTGTTCAATCCTGACTCCCATCTTAAGGGCCATCTTGAGCTGCCTCTGCCACTCCTTGTTCTGGAACCACGGGTAGTTCATCTCCTCAATGATCCTCTTGTAGTCACCGGTCGGACCGCCCTTCTTGTTGGGCGGGATCCCCTTGAGTTTCTCAGTAACGTTCTTCAGGCCGTAGCGCTCTATGTCGTCCATGCTCATTCCAACGAATTTGGCCTCGGGAGTTGCGAGCTTCTCGCTGAGGTATGCGAGGTTGATCGAGCCTTGCTTTATGGTGGAGTAGATGTACCAGCCGTAGGGGTCGCCGTCGGTAAAGACGATTATTGGCAACCCCTCCTCGTAGTGGAGCCTGTGGATGAGCCTTCTGACGCCACGCGAGGCCTGGCCCTGCGTCGCTATGATGAGGGCGTTCTGCTTTTGGGCGAACTTTTCCTCTATCAGGCGGTCAGCCATAGCGGCGGTCTCGACTACGAGGGCATAGTCCACGTTCACCCCAACGAACTGAAGGTGTTCCACCGTTCCGGGAACGGCCCAGCCGCCCATACCGAGCTTCCCGGCGTTGAACTCGTCCTCTCCGTCGCGGATGACAATGTCGCCGTAGATGTAGCCGCGCCTGTCCGCGGTTAGGTGCATCTCCTCCCTCAATACACCCATCATCCTCTCAAGGTCCTCTATGATGGGATCGCTCTCGCGCTGGTCTTCGAAGGTGTTCTCTTTGGTTCCGGGAATTGTGTGTTTGTTGGCGTAGTAAGCTTCACGAAGACTTGCGTGCTTCCTCTCGGAGACGAGTCTCTTGACGTAGGCCATGAGAAGGAGCGTTTGCATGAACTTCCTTGTGTGGGCCACGTTGAGGAAATAGCGCCTTGAGAGCTTATCACCCATCCTGATGACGCGCCTTTCCTCATCAAAGTAAACGTTGTTCAGCCCGCGCATCGGTATGTCAAAGTAGGGGTTCCTTCCGGCCTTTACCTCCTTGAAGATTCTCCTGCCGTATTCCTCGAGCTTGGTGAGAACCTTAGTGGGGTCGTATGAAAAGCGCTCCTTTGGCTTTTCGCGGTGTATGGCTTTGCCTTTAGGCATTCTCGCTCACCTCCCCCTCCTTCGCATTCTCCTTTTCTGCGAAGTGGTTCTCTATGTATGATGCGAAGTAGGCTCTAACTGCATCCTCAGGTTCACCGATCAGGATGCTCAATGCCCTTGCTATCTCTGGAACGTATTTTTCAAAGGTTCTTCTTCTCTTTACCTGCGCCATCTTCCGGTGCTTGCCGCTTAGGTACGTTTGCAGTCTTCTGGCAGCGTCCATTATAGCCAAACGAATCTCGGTCTGAATCTCCTCGACGTTGGCTATGCTCTGCTTCCCGGTTCCGGTGTAGGGAACATGAACGGAGATGACGTTTATCATTAGGGCCAGTGGCGCCCTGTCGAGGTCGTCGACTTTATAACGCTTCCAGTCGACGGAGCGAGCGGCGAGTGTTGTAACACACGAACCCGCATCGAAGAGGAGGGGAACGCGGTTCGCATACCTGAGCAGTTCAAACCCCGCCGGAATCTCACCGCCGTACGCCAAACCCACTTCGACTTGGAACGGGATCCCACCGGAGTAAACCTTGGGCGGCCTTGTTACGGCAGTCACGAACTCCGGCTTGAGGATTCCGGTCAGACCCTTCTCGAGGTTTTTCTCTCCGATGGGTCTGAGGCCGTGTGTCGGGGGTGCCATGAACTTCATGTATTTGAATGCCTCAACTATCTCCTCCGCCTCCCCCCAGGTGAGCTTTTCGGGCGGTTCGTCCATTATCTTAGCCACCTGCTTGATGACCTTGGTGTACCCTCTGAAGGAGCGGAGGACGGTCTTAACCTCACCTTTGGCAAGTCTCTCGTAGAGTTGCTCCTGAACGGCCCTGTCCTTCTCTGTCTTAATGAGCCTTAGGGCCGCTATGTACTCGACGAGTTCATCAACCTTCTTGTCGCTTATGCGCGAGAACTCTCCAATGAGGAAGCGTTTTACCGTGTTCCTCCTCGTCTTCTTAGCCATTCTGTAAATGTCATCGGTGAGAACCCCGCGCGGGTGGGGTTTCATCTCAACCGGCGGCTCGGGAACCTCCTCGCTTGAGCGCGGGAATGCTATCAGCTTTCCGTCCGGCTCGATAAGCTCGATGTGGGTGTGGGGGTTCGCTATTGCCGTCAGCTTGAGATACCAGTAAACTCCCTGCTTCGAGCGGACGTAGCGGACGTTCTTGACCTCAAGTTCTATCCTCGTGCCGCGCCAGCCCTTTGGGTTTGGGTGTTTTTCCTTTCTGACGATTTTACCCTCGTTCTTGTCCACATCTATTTTAACCCATGCCTCGATTATCTCGTCGTTCCCGGTGGAGGTTATGACGCGCGTGGCCTTTCCGCTCGTCGTCTGTGCGAACATTACCGCACCGCTTATACCGAGACCCTGCTGACCACGGCTCTGAATGTTCCTGTGAGCCTTGGTTCCTGCCAGCATCTTGCCAAAAACGTGGGTTATGTACTTCTCAGGGATTCCCGGGCCGTTGTCCTCCACGGTCACAATATAGTGCTCCCTTCCGAGTTCCTCAATTTCAACGCGGACGTAGGGGAGTATCCCTGCCTCCTCGCAGGCGTCGAGCGAGTTCGTAACAGCCTCGTGGATGACTGTGGTCAGCGAGCGTATCTTGCCCGTGTAACCGAGCATTGCCGCGTTCCGTCTGAAGAACTCGCTGACGCTCTGTATCTTAAACTCCTTAAACAGTTGCTTTGCCTCGGCCATCTTCAGTCCCCCCAATACTCTTCGTTTTCAGAGCCTTCGGAGTAGTCTCCGGTTTCACTCTCCAGGGCCTCATAGTAGTTCGAGCTTTCAAGTTCGAGGTCTTTCTTGCGCCTTTCAAGGTATTTGTAGACGACGCCGTGCGGCGAGCCTTTGGCAAGCTTTTCAATGGCGGTCTTCGCAACCTCAACCTGGAGGGGGTTGCCGATTATGGCGACGGTCTTCCCGTAAACACTAACGTCAGCTCCACTCATTTCCTCTATAATCTCCCTTGTTCTGCCTTTCCTGCCGATGATCCTACCCCTGACCCTGGGCAGGGCGTTTTTGTCGTTGCCGATGATTATATCCGTGAGGGTGACCACCTCCAGGGTTTCTCCTTCGTTGAAGAGTCTAAATGCCCTCTCCGGGGAGAAGCCCCTCCCAATGGCCATGACAACATCGCGAGCCTTCCACACTGCGAGTGGATCATCAGTTTCCTCTGTGGAAGTTACAAAGACTTCTCCCGTGTCTCCATCGACTTCTATCTTTGTCTTTGTGCGCTCTTCTATCTCCCTCTTTGTTTGACCTTTTTTCCCGATGAGAACACCAACGCGCTCCCTTGGTATGCGCAGGAACTCCTCCTGCTCGCCCTCTGCAGTGTAGTTCATCTCCTCCTCGGGTTCTTTCCTTAGGACTGTGCCATCCTTATCGATCCTCTCGTACTTCCGCAGGAGTCTCTCAAACTCGTCCATTCTCTCACCCCTCAATAAGATCGCGGAGCTTCTGGTTGTAATCGTCAACCGAAACGCCTTTTCGGGCGAAGTAGTTAATAATGTTCCGTAAATCTCTCTTTAACAACTCGACGCTCATCCTATTCCTCTTCACGGTGGCCTGCGACCAGTCTATGACAACCGGTCTGTCCCATATTAAGATGTTGTACTCGCTCAAATCCCCGTGTACCATGCCACCGCGCTTCCAGAGGCGCTCAATTACGCCCATTGTGAAGCTGTAGAGCTCCTCAAAATCCTCTCTGGATAACTCCCGTTCGGCGTCCTTCAGCCTCGGGGCAGGCAGTTCATCGCCTATGAACTCCATAACCAAAATGTTGTTCCAAAAGACTACTGGTTCAGGAACCCTTACGGCGTACTTAACCGCCCTCTGGAGGTTTTTAAATTCCCTCCTCGTCCACTGGAAGACGAGCTTGCGCATGTCCTTCGGTATGTAACCGATTCTGGGGTCTGCCGCAAGGTACTCCCACATCCTCCTGAACTCGGTGGTATACGTGCGGTAGATTTTGACTGCTATCCTATCCCCATCGGCGTCAATCCCTGCAAAAACGTTCGCTTCCTTGCCCGTGCTGATGACACCATAGAGGGTTCCTATTTTGCCCCTTCTGTGGAGATACGCTAGGGTCTCATTTGTGGTTCTGTCAAAGACCTCGTTGGCTATCTTGTACAGTTCACTGTCCTTTTCCTTTCGCTCCCTGTGGTGGAGCATCTGCTCAACTTCAAGCTCAAGGGCTTCCTCGCGCATCTCCATCACTGCCTGTCGCTGAGAGGCCAATTCAGAACAGCTGTTCGCTGCCGGTGAGGAACTCCCTGCTTATCTTGCCCCTCCTCAGGAGCCAGTCAACCTGGGTTCTCGTGTAGCGGTAGACGAGGTCGCCGCGCTCGTCGCTCTGAACATCCCAAGGCTGGACTATGACAACGTCGCCAACGCGCATCCACATCCTTCTCTTGAGTTTGCCTGGGATCCTGCATCTCCTTATCTTGCCATCCGAGCAGCGGACGTCCATCCAGCCCGAACCAAGGGCCTGCTCGATTACTCCAAAGATCTGCCCGTTCCTCGGTAGGGGAACTCGAATCACCTCATTTCCCTGAACCTGTCTGCTCTTCTTTTTCCTATTGTTGTTCCCACGCCTGTGATACGCCATTATCATCACCTCCCTCCGCTCAACTTTGAGCCTTATAAACCTGAGCCTTGCAAAAATTTTATAATTGGGGTATGGGTTGGTGCTTTTAAAATTTTTGCAACCCACTTTCGGTTTTTTGGAAGAACCTTTCAGTACACATTCTTGTCCACTATAACCGCATGAAAGTTTAAAAATGACCTCCTTAACATGAACATGGAGATGGAAATGGAGGCCATAACCGCAGAGAACCTCACGATACTCTACAACGGAAAGCCTGCCCTAGGAGGAGTGAGTTTTTCCATTGAGAAGGGTGAGACGCTCCTCCTCCTTGGACCGAACGGTGCAGGCAAGACCAGCCTACTCAAAACCGTATCATGCTTCCACAGGGAGTACACCGGAAAGCTTGAGGTTTTTGGAAAGAACCCCTGTGAGGCGCGTGAGTTTATAGGTTATGTGCCTCAAAGCCACAGCCTCAATGAACGCGTCCCTTTGACGGCACTCGAAGTTGTCGCGATGGGTGCGGTCTACAGGAGGGGCTTCGTTCACTTCAAAATCCCACCCGAGACTATGAGGAGGGCAGAAGAAGCCCTTGAGTTCGTAGGTCTCGACGGACTCGGTGAGCGCCTCTTCTCCCAGTTCTCCGGTGGCCAGAAGCAGAAGATCCTCCTAGCGAGGGCACTCATAAGCGATCCCAAGCTTCTCCTCCTCGATGAACCCCTCTCATCACTTGACCCCAGTGCCCGGGCTGAGGTTGCAAGAATTCTCAGCAAGATAAAGTCTCGGAAGGGTCTCACGATGGTCATCACGACCCACGACATAAACCCACTACTGGACATTGGTGACAGGGTTATGCTGATAAACAGGAGGTTAATAGCCTTTGGAAAGCCGGAGGATGTTCTCACGGACGATGTCGTTAAATCGGTCTATGGCCCCCTGGCGAGGGTTATTCCAGTCGGCGGAAAGCTTTTCTGCATTACGGGCGATGTCCATCTCTACAGACATGGGGGTGGGGGGAAGTGATTCCCGAGTATCTCCTCCGCGCCTTCCTTGCGAGCATTATGGTGAGCGTCCTGCTGGGCATGTTAAGCCCTCTGATAAACACGAAGGGTCTGGCTTTCCTCACCCATGCCCTCTTCCACTCACTTCTCTTCGGCGCGGTTTTAGGCATGATACTCGCCCTGATCTTTGAGAACCTGTCACTAGTCATGCTAACGGCCCTGTTTGTCACCCTTGTGGTTGTCCTCCTCATAGCATACCTTGAAAAGCGCGGGTTTTCTCCGGATTCGGCGGTTGGCATAGTGGCGAGCTTCGCTGCCGGACTGACCGTCTTGGGCTTCGGTGTCCTCTACAACGTAATGGCCGGTAGACCCTACTTTCCCCTGAGCGAGGATATAGTCTCATACCTCACCGGTGACATCTTCTTGATTACACTCTCCAACCTTGAGGCGCTCTCCATCGGCGGTGCAGTACTGTTCTTCATCATACTCGTCCTCTACCGCGACTTCCTCTACCTCAGCTTTGATCCCGACGGAATGGAGAGCTACGGTGGCAACACAACCGCCTACCTCATGATTCTCTACACCATAGTTGGTGCCATCGGTGCCTTGATCGTCCAAACTGTCGGCCTGATAACCCTCCAGGTGGTTGCGGTTCTCCCTGGAGCCATAGCCCTCATGGTGAGCAGTGACCTGCGGAAGGTGCTTGGAATGAGCCTCTTGGTTACCCTCGGCGTTCAGCTCTCCTCGGTTGCCCTCGCTTACTTCACTAACATCCCACCCAGCGGTCTGGCGACGATAATGCTGGGGCTGATATACGGGACGCTTCTCCTAAGGAGGTGAAAAAGTGGGACGGAAGCTGGCTGGAATAGATGAGGCTGGCAGGGGACCGGTCATCGGCCCGATGGTCATAGCGGCCGTCGTCGTTGATGAAGATAACGTTCCAAAGCTGGCGGATCTCGGTGTCAGGGACTCGAAGAGGCTGACGCCAAAGCGACGCGAGAGGCTCTACAACGAGATCATCAAACTCATCGATGATTACGTACTCATAGAACTTTGGCCCGAGGAGATAGACTCAAGGAAAGGCACCCTCAATGAGTTTGAGGTCGAGAACTTTATCAAAGCTTTGAACTCTCTCAAAGTGAAACCCGACGTGGTCTACATAGACGCCGCAGACGTTAAGGAGGCCCGCTTCGGCGAGGACATTAGGAAAGGTCTGGACTTTAAGGCGGAGATCGTGGCGGAACATAAAGCAGACGACAAGTTCATCCCCGTTTCCGCCGCCTCAATCCTCGCGAAAGTCACCCGTGACAGGGCGATAGAGAGGCTGAAGGAGGAGTACGGCGAGATAGGGAGTGGCTACCCCAGCGACCCGCGGACAAGGGCCTTCCTTGAGGAATACTACCGCGAGCACAGCAACTTCCCGCCGATAGTCAGGAGGAGTTGGAAAACGCTGAAGAAGATCGCGGAGAAGCTGGAAGGTGATGTGAAAGGACGGGAACCGAAGAAAGCCGGCCAGACGAGCATTGACACTTTCCTGCAGGATGGGGGCTAAGGTCCCTATTCCTTCTTCACGAGCTCCACCACCGCCTCAACGTGCGGCGTATGCGGAAACATGTCGATGAGAATCGCCCCGTCTATATGATAGACACCCTTGAGATGCCTCTCGTAGTCGAGTTTAAACGCCTTCGGGTTGCAAGAGACGTAAATGACCTTCTCAACTCCACTTTTCACGAGAAGCTCGGCCGCTTCTTTCAGCCCCTTCCTCGGCGGATCCACTATAACAGTGTCGTAATCCCTGATGGGCGTCTCCTCAGCCTTCCCAACTCTGAAGATGGAGTCAACACCGTTCAGCTCCGCGTTTCTATTGGCCATCCCAACCGCGAAGGGGTTCAGCTCAACGCCTTCAACCTTAAATCCCCTCTTCGCGAGCCAGACACCGAAGGTTCCAACGCCGGAGTAGAGGTCCAGAACTCTCTCACCATCGGTGGAGCCTTCAACGGCCTTCAGGAGGAGCGGCAGGGCGTAGCTGTTCGTCTGGAAGAAAGAGTTTGGATGAAGAAAGTAGGTGACGTCCTTAACCCGCTCACGTATGTAAGGTTTTCCAGCTATAAGCCCTGCCTCGCCGCGTGGATCGTCCCTCCCATCGACCTTTAGGCTCCAGTAGATGGAATCCGCTTGAGAGAAGTGGTCATTGAAAGCCTTCAGAATCTCATTTGACGGCTTCACGTGGGCTATGAGGGTTACCATGACCTCGCCAGTGAACTTCCCCTCTCTGATTTGGAGGTAATGGATTTCGCCGCTTTTCTCCCTGGGATTCCAGGGTCTTAAACCGGTCTCTTTCAGAAAACCCCTGAGGGCGCGGAGGTATCCCTGCGTTCTCTTCGAGAATACCGGGCACTCGCGGAGGTTGACCACTCCTAGGGGATTCCCGTACCCTTTTAGCCCTATCCCGCTGGTTATAACTATGAAGTTGCTCACGTTTCTGAAGCCCCAAATCTTGGGGGAACTCTTTATCTCGGCCTTTACTCCGGTTATCCTTTCAAAAATTTTTGCCTTTAGCCTCAGCTGCTCCTTGTACTTCAGCCCCTGCCAGAGGCAACCGCCACAGGTTCCAAAGTGGGGACATCTCGCCCCATGCCTCAGTGGGGATTCATCGATAACCTCGAAATCCAGCGCGATTCTCCTACCGAAGCGGCGCTTTGCCTTCCAAACTTGCACAACGTCGCCGGGATAAGCGAACGGGACGTAGAACTTCCTACCCCCAACTTTAAGCATCCCAAGGCCGTCATCGCTGATGCCACCCACTCTACCCTTGAACATCATGGTATCCAGTACGGGACAGCATTTTTATACCTCACCCAAAGTTCTTACGGTGGTGTCGATGAAACCGAAGGTTCTCATCACGCGGGAGATTCCCGAGAACGGATTAGAACTACTCAGGAAACACTTTGAGGTCGAGATCTGGGAAGATGAGCACGAGATACCTAGGGAGGTTCTCCTTGAGAAGATCCGTGAGGTTGACGCCCTCGTCACGATGCTCAGCGAGCGGATTGATGAGGAGGTTTTCGACGCCGCCCCAAGGCTGAGGATTGTGGCGAACTACGCCGTCGGCTACGACAACATTGACGTTAAAGAAGCCACGAAGCGCGGTATCTACGTCACGAACACACCCGACGTGCTCACGAACGCCACCGCCGACTTTGCCTGGACGCTTCTCTTGGCTACCGCCAGAAGGCTCGTTGAGGCCGATAAATTCGTCCGCTCCGGTGAGTGGGAGGAGAAAGGAGTCGCCTGGCACCCGCTCATGTTCCTTGGCCACGACGTCTACGGAAAGACCATCGGAATAGTGGGCTTCGGGAGGATAGGACGGGCGATAGCGAGGCGCGCCAAGGGTTTCGGCATGAGAATCCTTTACACCGCGAGGAGCAGGAAGTCGGAGGCTGAGAAGGAGCTCGGTGTGGAGTTCAGGCCACTCGAAGAACTGCTGGGGGAGAGTGACTTCGTGGTTTTAGCGGTCCCGCTCACGAGGGAGACGTATCATATGATAAACGAGGAGCGCCTTAAGCTTATGAAACCGACCGCGATTCTGGTAAACATAGCCCGCGGAAAGGTGGTTGACACCGAGGTGCTGGTGAAAGCTTTGAAGGAGGGCTGGATCGCCGCTGCCGGCCTGGACGTCTTCGAGGAGGAGCCTTACTACCACGAGGAGCTGTTTAAACTGAAGAACGTGGTTTTAGCTCCTCACATAGGGAGTGCAACCTACGGGGCGAGGGAGTGCATGGCGGAGCTTGTGGCAAGGAACCTAATAGCCTTCAAGAACGGCGAGGTCCCGCCGACTCTGGTTAACGGAGAGGTTGTAAAAGTAAGAAAGCCTGGCTTTAGACAGTGAAGGGCTAATCCGGCACGTTATTCGTCCTCTCACTCCAGCGGCTCCCTCCCATATCTTAAGAAGTCGAGGAAGCGCTCATCCTCACCAACCAGTGCGCTCAGCACCGCGTTGACATATGCATCGAACTCCTTCTTCTTTATGACGACGGAGTGGTGAGCGTATTCGAGTGGGATTACGTACTCGTCCTCTGCCACCGAGAGGATCTTCGCAAGCGTCTCCTCGAAGTCTTGTTTCTCCGGTACCTCAAGGAGGTAAATTAAGCCGCCGTCGGCGAAGCGCACGTAGGCAGGCCTTATCCTCGCGCCCTCTATCTTCCTTCCATTGAGGACGAGGATGTCGCGCAGATTCTTGAAAAAACCGTGCTCCATTAGGTCGAGGATCATCTGGGCCAGTGCCTCCTTTGAGCCGACCTTCGATGAAAAGCGCAGGTAGCCTTTTCTATCGGTCAGGGAAGCGACAACAGGGGTATCCACCATTATCGGAACCTTTTTCAGCTTTTCTCTCTCTGCAACGGTCTGTATGATGTCGGAGCGGTAGAACGTCTTGGCCACCGAGGCTATTTCTCCCCCCAGAAGTTTGTCAAGGGCGTGGAGATACTCGAGGTACTCAAAGAGGACTATTAAGTTCTCTGTATCAGCCACCCACCAGAGGTTTCTCTTCAGGCTTTTCGAGCCTTTCTCCATGAGTACCTGGAAAACGCTCTTTCCTTCCCTTCCACGGGCGAGCAGGGACGGGCCGGAAACAATTCCCTTCTTGAATTCGCGCCTCCACTCGCGCCACTTGAGGTCCAGTGCCTCAAGAAAATCCAGCGAGGCCTCGAGCAGGTTTCTTCCGTGGGCGGTGTAGAGTTTCCGAGTCGTTGAGTTGGCGTAGTGGGGGGGTCTTATTATGGCGCCGCTTATCGTGCCGTCCATCAGCACGAGGTCCGATGTTTCCGCGGCCAGTGCACCCACCCTCTTCTCCAGGGTGTCCATGTGAATCCTTATTCTGTCGTCGGCGTTGCTGTAGGGAAAAAGCGTTCCGATGTCGTTCCAGTAGTAGATGTCGTCGCCGACGGCCGAAGCTGAAACGGCGTAGATTATCGCCCCGCTCAACCTCCTCGCCATCCTGCTACCATCCACGGCGTAAACGCTTGCCTTTTCAGGCTCCGGAAGATTCCCCCACCGGTAGTGCTTTCTCACGAGGGGGACGAGCCTTTCAAGCTCTCCGCGGCTCTCCTCAAGGAAGTGTCTGATCTCCTCAATATGCCTGTCATCAATACGCTCCAAGGCTCTCAACCTCCACCCTGCTCTTTCCGCCGGCGTTCTCCACGCGGATGACGTAGTCGGCGGCGTCCTTCAGCTCCTCATCGTGGGAAACTATTATCACCTGCGGTATCTTCCTGAGCTGACTGGAAATTACCTCTATGAGCTTCTTCCGTCTTTCCTCATCGAGGAAGGGTGTTGGCTCATCCAAAATCAGTAGCTCAAGGTTTCCTACCTTGTACAGCGAGAGCGCCAGGCGGAACGCTAAACCGAGTGCTATCCTCTCACCGCCACTTAGGAACTCCAAACCAACTTCGTTCCCGGCGTAGAGCACCTTCAGCTCTATCCTCTCCTTTCCGTACTTTTTTTCCCGTTTGAGCTTTATCCCCTGGTACTTGCCCTCTGTCATTTCCGAGAAGGTTTCTCCCGCGAGCTTCTGAACCTCCTCCAGCCCGCGAAGCTCCTCCTCCGCCTTGAGCCTTGCCACCTTCTCCTTAAAGATTGTCATATCCGCTATGGCCTTCTCGACGGTTTCTATCTCCTTCTCCGCATCTTCAATTTCCTTTTCCTTGGCTTTCAGCTCGTCGAGGAGCTTGGCAACCTCGTCTCTAAGTTCTTCCGCCCCTTTAAGCTCTGCCTTCGCCTTCTCAAGCTCCCTCGCACTCTCCATGTATCTCTTTTCGGCCTCCCTGTAATTGTCGTCCGAGAATTCCTTTGAGAGCTTTTCTATTTCCGCCGCCAGCTCCTTTGACTCCCCCTCCAGTTCCTCAAAGGTTTTAACGCTTTCTTCACGCTTCCGCTCAATGAAGGTAAGTTTTTCCCTGGCTCTCGTTAGCTGTTCTGGAACCCCCTTCAGGGACAGGTACTCACGGTAGGCTGGCTCGAGTTCTTTAAGCCTCACCTCAACCCCGTTAAAGGAGGTAAAGCCTTCCTTTTCCAGCTTCTTCTCTATCTCCTCCTTCTGTATTCCTATATCGGCGAGCCTATTCTTTACCTCATCAAGCTCTTTTCTGGCGTCTTCAAACTCTTCAAGCTCCTCCTTGAACTGTCTCAGCTCCTTCTTTATCTCGATTAGCCTTGCCTTGGTATCTTCAAACTCCTCGGCGGCCTTTTCAAGCTCCTCCAAATCGTACTCGAAAAGCTTCTCCTCGGCCTCCCTCAGCAGGTCGGCGGTCTTCTTCAGCCTTATGAGCATTGGTTCCTTCTTGATAATATTCCTTAGCTCTGGTTCTCCCTTTTGGAGCCTCTTCAGCTTCTCTTCAAGTCTCATCAGCTTCTTTTCGATGGAAGTTATCTCTGCGTTGTACTCAGCCTTTATCTCCCCCTCGTCGTGCTCCCCGATGGGTCTCTTGCACAGTGGACAGACTTTCGCCCCCTCAAGCTTTGAGAGGTTCTCTAGGAGGCTCTCCTTCAGCCCTTTGAGGCTTGCCATCTCCTCCCTTATCCTTGCCGCTTCCTCACGTAGGTTTTCTAGGTCTTCCTTCGCCTTTTCAACGGTCTTCAGGTTTTCTTCGATCTCATCAGGGGTGGTCCTCGCCTTCTCAAGTTCCTTCCTGTACCTCTCCGCCTCAGTCTTCAACTGGAGGGCGCGTTGGTGAAGGGAGTTCTTCCGCTTAAGTTCCTCGTAGGTTTTCCTGAGGGTCGTCTCATCTTTCTCTAGTTCGACTATCTTTTTGGAGATCCCTTCAATCCTGGAGGTTTTCTCTTCGAGCGTCTTTTTCTTTTCAGTCAACTTGGCTTCCGAGAGTTCAAGTTTCGCGAGCTCATCCTTGAGAGAAAGGAGGGACTTCAGCTTGAGGTACTCCTTCTCCAGAGGTTGGAGCTCCTTTAGACGGGAGAACTTCTCCTCAAGCTCCTCTATCTCCTTCTTGACCTCGGAAATATGATCCTCGTAGTCCGCTATTCTATCCTCTTCGGCTTTTATCATCTGCTCGAGAATGGCCTTCTTCTTCCCCAATTCTTCGAGTTTCTCCTTCAGAGCTTTGAGGCAGGAGTACTCTTTTTCCGCTTCCTTGAATTCCACTTCGAGCTTTCTCATCCTCTCTCTCAGCTCTCTTATCCGCTTCAGCGTCTCGGAGAAGCGCTTCTCGGCATCATGGAGGCCCTCTTCAACCTCAGCCTTCCTCTCGATGAGCTTCTTTAAGTACTCCCTTTTTCTCCTCAATTCCCTTATTAGGTCAGCCGCGTTCCTCTCGGCGTTTTCGTAGTCCTCTATGCCCAAAACCTTCCTTAGAACCCTCTCCATCACCTCGCGGTTCGTGATTAAACCCTCAATCTCGCCCTGTCTTATGTAGAGGGCGTTGGTAAAAACCTGCATCGGGTAGACGTTACGTTCCACCCAGCGGGCTATATCCGAGCTTTTCTCCGCTATCAGTGAGCCGTCTTCAAGGAGTTCACTCTTTTTAGTGTCCCGGGCTATTTTGTAGGTCTTCCCGTTGTGCTCGAACTCCAAAGTGAGGGCTATGCCTCCCTTGGCGTTAACGCGGGTGTTGGTTTGGAGGTAACCCCTTGGAAAGCTGGGATGCCCCATGTAAAGGGCCGTGAAGATAGCCTCGAGGATTGAGCTCTTCCCTGCACCGTTCTGACCTATCACTAGGTTTATACCGTCGCTGAACTCAACCTCGCTCTTCTCGTGTGCTTTAAAGTTCTTGATTTTAATCCTCCTTACCCTCACGGCGTATCCCTCCTCAGCCATGCGTCGAGGCTTGCTGGATTTTTGGGTTTTAGGGTGGGTTTCTTTTTGTCGTTCTCTTCCTTCCCGAGCTTCTCCCTTTTTGCTGGTTCCTTACCTTTAGGTGGTTTCTCAGGGGCTTTAGTCTCCTTCTTGGAGGTTTTTTCCCCAGCTTTCGCTATTTTTTCTTTCTTTGCCTCCAATGTCGTTGGGGTCTTCTTCGAAATCACGGCCTTCGCTGGTATCCCCTTCCCATACCTCTCCATTAGCCAAGGGATGAACTCCGAAATCCCCTCTGAGAACTCCTTCGGAGGGACGCGAAGGTGCATCAGCAGTTCCTTCTCCCACTCCGTGAACAGCTCCTCCTCGCTTAATCTCTCCTTTGATAGAACTGCCTCCCCAACGACCCTGCTTCTGAACGTGTAGTATTTTATCCCGGAATCCCTGAGCAGGTCGTTGAACTCAGCTAAGGCGACACCCCCCTTAATTGTCCCCTCTAGCGTTATTACTGCAATGGCGTCCTTTGGGATGAGCGATGAAACCTCCTCGACCTTCCTCCTCAGCTCGGCTTTGCTGTTCCCTTCAACCCTGACCGAGTAGAATGGCCTCGTCCCGACCTCCACGAACTCCGGCTGGAAGTCCTCAACGATGTAGAATCCTTTAGGCTCGCGGTTCTCCATTACCTTTGGCTTCCTGTCCCTCGTGGAATAGCGGATTAGGTGGCTTGCCTCCCTAACCTCGGTCCTCTCTAAGGAGCCGGGATAAACCAGGGGACCGCTTAATCCAGTTTGAGAAGGTTCCGCAATCCTCCTGACGTGGATGTGCCCGAGGGCGTAGTAGGAGAATCCGTCCGGGAGTTCGCTCAGTCTGAGGTCGAACGCATCTTGATAGGGCGTGTCCTTGGCCAGGTAGTCAACTGCCTGGTGGAGCATTAGAATCCCCTTCTTTCCCTTGAACAGGGTTTTGAGAACATTAATAGAGCCCTCTTTTCTTATGAGCTGCCAGCGCGTGTGGTGCCTCAGTCCGTGGATTTCAAGGTCGCCGATCTTTCCCCATACGAGATAACGGTTTTCGGAAAGCCTTTTACTTTCTTGGAACTCACCCTTCCTTGGCTCCCTCTTGAGGCCAACGGTGTATACCAGCCCAAGGTGCTCGAGAAGGTCGAAGACTGACGTCTCCCTTATGGTCTTGTCGTGGTTGCCCTCTATCGCGAAAACCGGGATGTCCTTTTTCCTCGGCAGTTCAAGGATCTCGACGGCATCGCGTATCGTCCTCGGCGACGGTCTGCTCACGTGGAAGAGGTCTCCGGCGATGAGTATAAAATCAACGTTGGCCTTTACAGACTTCTCGACGGCCTCGCGGAAGGCCTTGAGGTAGTCGTCATAGCGGAAGGGCTGGTTGAACTGCTCCCTCCCAAGGTGAACGTCGGCGATGTGCGCGAACTTCATAGTGACACCTCACAGCGGGAGAGCCTTTATAGCCTCCTCTTCCGTCGTGTTCTCTTCCTCGTCCTTCCCCTCGAGCCACTCAGCGACTATATCGATGTCCCCACCGCCGTAGTGGCCCTTCATGTCCTTCTCGAAGCTGTATATTTTTACCATCGCCGGGATCGTTATTGCGTAGCCGACTATCACCGCTTCACCAACACCTAGGGAAGCAATATCGCTCAGCAGATCTTCGCTTATCTGCTCGCTTGCCTGCTGAACGTAGCGCTGGTCGTTCGGCTCGACGAGCTTGAGGATGATCTTCGTGTTGGTCTGGCTCAGGATGTCGTCGTCCAGCTTCTTCGGCCTCTGTGAGACTATGCCAAGGCCGACTCCGAACTTCCTGCCCTCGCGGGCAATCTTGCCGAGCCAGAGCGTTGCCGGGTTCTTTTCACCCCTTGGTGCGAATATGTGTGCCTCCTCAGCTATAACCAGCAGGGGCTTTTTCACAGCCGGATACTCCTCGGCTATCTCCCTCATCGTGGTCCTGTCGTTGGTTCTGGCGGCCTTTATGTAGTCGATGCGGTTCTTGAGGATTCCCCTGAGAACAAAGCTCGCGAGGGTTATCATCTGATCCTCTTCCATGCCACTCAGATCTATGACGTTCACCATTCCGGGTCTTATCTCACTCAGGACGTTGATCGGGCTTATGAACTCGCCGAAGTTGGCACGAAGCTCGCTTAAATAATCTTTTAGTCTTATCAGGGAGTCGAGGTCCTTCGCCTGTATCTTCCTCGGCGTCTCGATGCCCCTCTCGTCGTAGTAGTAGATGACCTTGTCGTCGGTGTTCTCGTAAACGCGTATCCACTCCTCTATCTTGTCCTCCATCTCGTGGATGAAGTCCATTCCTCCTACAATGCGCCCCTTCCTGCGCATCTCTTCCCTGACGGTTCTGTAAACCAGCCCAAGGAAGCGTCTCTGAAGGCTGGCGTTTTCGGCTATCCCAAGGAGCGTGGCGAACTCGCTGAGCCTTATCCTCCCGGGGTCTATAGTGGCCTTTATCGGGTTCACGCGAGCGCCGGGCCAGCTCAAATGCCTGTACTCGCCGTGGGGGTCGAGGAGGACAACCGTCGCGTTGACGTTGCTCACAAGTTCCTTCGTGAGAACCGATATGGTGTTGGACTTTCCGGCGCCGGTGACGGCCAGAACCGCGAAGTGCCTCGAAACCAACCTGTTTGCGTCGAGGTTGACCTCAACGTTCTCCCTCGCTATCAGCCTCCCGAGCCGTAGGTGCCCCTGCGAGAAAATTCTCTCCAGGTCTTCATCCCTCGCGAGATAAACCTTCTCACCCGGCTTTATAGGGACGCGGTTGGGGGCAGGTTTGGTGAGAAATTCCCCGCTTATTCTTCTGAGAACACCTAAAACCTTCGCCGTCGCGAGTATCTCCTCACTCTTGTCTAAGACGCCCTTCGAGAAAACGTTGACCGTCTTCTCAACGTAATCGTAGCTCCCCCTTCCTGCGTCCATAAGCCAGTTGACGTTTCTTATCGACTTCAGAATGGCTAAAACCTCATCCCCATCCCTGTTTCTTGCTATGAGAAACTCCCCAAAGCGGGGAAGCCCGTTCTTCGGGTTCACTATGAACGTGAAGTGGTCGGTGGTCGATTCACCGAACACGATTCCAACGGGGTTATCACGCTCCATATTACCACCTTTAGTTGATTTCCCCTGTTGGAACAAAAACCTTTCGCCTGAAACCGTAACCCCTAAAAGCTATCCCATCAATCCCTTTCCATGGAGAACGCCCGAAGGATCCTCCTCGTCACCGGCAGGCTCGCCGAGCCTCTCGTGAGGAAGTACGGGAAGGGATGCGAGGTCTTCGTTACACCGATCAGTGTCGCGGCCTTCCTCACACCTGAGCTTATAGTGCACTACCTGAGAAAGGCCGGAGTCCGGAGTGAGGACTACGACCTAATACTCATTCCGGGCCTCGTCCGTGGTTCGGCCCAGGTCATAGAGGACGAACTTGGTATCCCTACCTTCAAGGGACCGAGGAACGCGATTGATCTGCCCCAGACACTCAAAGCCTTAAGTGAGGGCTTCAAGCTGAGCAAAGAACTTCCCGCCGACGACCTCTTCTCCGTTGATGCGCTTAAGAGGGTGGAAGACATTCGAAACAAAACGAGGAACGAGCGCTACATCGAGAATGCCCTCAAAAAGCCCTGGAACGTCCTCATCGGAAACCTCCCTGCTGGAAGGGACTTCCCTGCGAGGATTCTGGGGGAGGTTGTGGACGCTCCTAAGCTCGGCGTTGAAAAGACCGTCGAGAAGGCCCACTACTACCTCCGTGAGGGTGTCGATATAATCGACATCGGCATGGTTGCCGGGGAGACCAACCCCGACTTCATCGAGGAAATCCCGGAAATCCGCGAGCGACTCAAAGAGAACGGCTTCCAAGTCCCGATAAGCTTTGACTCGCTCAACACAGCCGAGATTGAAAGGGCCCTTGACTACGTTGACCTCTTCCTCAGCGTCGATGAGGGCAACATTGAGGGGCTTGTAACCGAAAAGCCGGTCGTTCTAATTCCGACGAACCAGAGGGAGGGCTTCTTCCCAACGAAACCGGGCGAGCGCGTCGGTTTCCTCGAAAGGCTGAAGGAGAGGGCCTTTGATTTGGGTTACAAAACGGTAATCCCTGACCTCATCCTTGAGCACGTACCCCACCTAGCACGCTCCATCACGGCTTTCCAGTTCTATCGCGAGAGGAACCCCGATGACGTTCTACTTGCGGGCGTTGGAAACGTGGTGGAGCTTTACGACGCGGATAGCATTGGCATAAACGCTCTGCTCGCTGGAATCGCAAAGGAACTCTCGATAAACCTCCTCCTCACAACGGAGGTTAGCGCCAAGGCGAGGGGGTCTGTTAGGGAGCTGAGGCGCGCTATAGATATGAACCTCTTCGACCTTCCCAAAGACCTCGGCTTCGACCTACTGGTGCTCAAGGAAAAGAAGCCTGCGGAGTGGAAGTTTGAGCCTGCCGGGGAGATAATAGAAGCCAAAGAAAGACCCGTTAAGCTCGAACCCCTTTACTTCCGGGTCTGGGTCGAGAGCGGTAAAATCTGGATGAACGCCCACCGCGGGACAAAGGTAGTGCTCACGATAACCGGAGAGGAGCCCAGCGCGATAATCGATACCCTCCTGGAACACTTCGAGATAAGCCCAAGGCACGCCTTCTACCTCGGGCGGGAGCTTGAGAGGGCATATACGGCACTGAACCTCCGCAGGAGCTACGTGCAGGAGGTCGAGCTTTTTGAGAGGTTCTATAAAAGGGGGTGCTAGGATGGACATCTTTCCAATAGGTTACGTCAAAAAAGAGAACGGAACGTTGGTTGAACTGTTGCCCGAGTTCATTGAGGGGCTCGATGGACTGAAGGAGGGTAATTTTGTAAAACTCCTCCTTTGGTTTCATCTCTCTGATACACCAGAGAAAAGGAGAATCCTAAAGGTTCACCCTCGCGGTGACCCTAAAAACCCACTTAGAGGAGTTTTTTCAACCCGCTCCCCGGTTAGACCTAACCCGATAGCAGTCTACACCGTTAGAATACTGGAGATAACAGATGGGAAACTGAAAGTCGAGGACATAGACGCCCTGGATGGGACACCGGTTTTGGATATTAAACCCTTTGTTGAGAGGTTGGACTGTCCCCAGACTTCACTCTCCCTTTTCCGCTAAGCGATCTCTGCCTCCCCTTTATTTAAGATTCTGCATAGCGGGTTTTCTGAATAGCTCATCCAGTTCCATCCTCTTTGCCTTTATCTCCTCGTAAAGTTTTCCCACTCTCTCCTCCTTTTTGGGGTACTTCATTCTGAGGCTTGTGAGCAGGCCCTCGAGAAAACTCAGAATTGAGAGCTTTATGTAGTCCTCACCTCTCTTTGTCTCAAGTCCATCGTTCAGTGTTACGAACGAGTCAAGCCTCGCCAGGAGTGCTTTCTCGTCAAGCTCTTCAAGCAGTTTCCTGACCTCTTCAACCTCTGGAACCTCAACGGTCATTTTATCACACCCCCTTCTTTCCTCAGAGCTTGAGTCCAAAAAACCCCACCGCGTTTCTCTCGGTGACCCTCTCAACTTCCTCAAACTCCATCTCCCTAAGCTCCGCTATCCTTCTAACTGCGTAATCCACGTTCCACGGGTAGTTCTTCTTTCCCTTGTAGGGGCTCATGTATGGTGAATCAGTCTCGACGACGATGTTCTCAAGCGGTAAAACCTCGGCCGCCTCTCTGACTGCTGGGATGAAGTCTATCCCCGTGTTGATGCCGATTATGTGACCGTTCTCGGCTACTTCTTTAGCCAGCTCAACGCTCCCCGCATAGGAGTGGAAGTAGGCCCTTACACCGGCTCTCTGAGTCTCCTCAAAGACCTCCCTCTCGGCGTCTCGCGCGTGGAGGACAACGGGAAGGTCCAGCTCGGCGGCCAGGCTTAGGAAGTGGTGGAAAATCCCTCTCTGGTTCCTCCTCTCCTCCTCGGTCTTCGCGTAGTAGAAGTCCAGCCCTATTTCACCCAGGGCCACTATCTCACCGGCGTGCTCGCGGATGAAGGCTCCCACCCTCTCGACCTTCTCCCAGTTGCCCCTTCTGGCCTCGTTCGGCGCGTAGCCCAGTGTTGGGTGAACGAAGCCAAAGTGGGGCCTGAGCAGCTCCCAGCTCTTCCAGACGTGGAACTTCCTGTATTCCGTGATGGAATCGACCACTGCCTTCAGGTGTTTTCTGCTCTCCTCGACGACTTCTCCAGCGTTTCCCTTGAACATCTCGACGTGACAGTGGGCGTCTATCATGGTTGGGACTTCTGAACCGGGTAGAAAAGCTTTTCTGCTGAGGGCGGTATCTGTAATTGTGATTGAGTATGCCGCACCTGTCGCCTGAACTCAAGAGATACATGGAGAGGGTTATAGAGACCCTTAGAGACCGACCGGTTAAGGAGATACTGAGCTACGCCATCTTCAACGAGCGAGACGAGGTTGAGTACTACCGCAAACTGGCGGAACACGCCGGCAGGGAGAGTATAAAGATCCTCTTCATCCAGATGGCCGACGAGAGCCAGGAACACCACGACAGACTTTATTCCCTATTCAAAAAGCTGTATTCTGATGAGGAACCTGTTAAGGTTGACGCTCCCCCCATTGAGGTTGCGCCCTTCTACCCGGAGTTTGAGACGGTGGATGATTACCTTGGGGCACTCGGGTATTGCATGCAGAGCGAGCTGTTCGCCCAGCAGACCTACGAACTCCTCTCTCAGAAGGCAACACGCGAGGATTCCAGGGTTCTGTTCGCCCAGCTCGCGGACATGGAGAAGAACCACTACGAACGCCTTAAGAAGGCCTACGACCTGCTTGCCGGCTTCAATGCCAGAAAAATGCTCCCGGAGGATGTCTCGCCCGGTGGCTACCTTTTCCCGGACAGAATAAAGGCCCGCTACATGCTCCTCGACCTGATGGGAAAAGGTCTTAAGCCCTACGTTTTCAGTAGGGATCCTTCGAAGAGGCTATTCGATTGGTTCAAGCGTGATGATATCAACGCGGTCTGGGTAAGCTCCGCGCCCGTTAAAGGGGTGGTAACTCCAGGCTCCCTCATCAGCTCGAAAACCGACTTGGTGGACCTCCTTGAGAGTGAGAATGCTGTCCTCCTCATCGAGAACTTCGAGACGATAGTCGTGAGCGGGGGGTTTGTTAGGGCTTTTGACATGGTTTCTATTCTCAGGGACGTTGCTAATTGTGTCAGGCTCCTACCTCCTCGTCCACGCCAAGGAGAATGCCCTGCCCGAGAGGGAGTGGGCGATACTCGAATCGGAGCTTGAAGTAATAGATTGAGCTTATAGCTTCCTCGTCTCCCAGATTACTCTACCATCATTCCTAACGACCCTCAGGATGCGGTGGTATGGTATCTGGGCGTCGCCGACGAAGAAGTATCCATGACCGAGTTCTATCGCATCAACTGGAATCCTCTTCACGTCTCCATAGGCCCCGCGGTGCTCAATGATAATATAATAATCACTTTCATCCTCGCGCGGGTCGTACTTGATCCTCGCCAGCACCTCCTTGACGGATCCCTTCCTCATGGAAGCCACCCCAGTATCTTCGTGAGGTTCCCCTTCCAGTTGTCTATGTACCTACCGTGTCCGGGGAGACCGAAGTCCACCTCGAAATCCGAGAGCTTCTCAATGCTCTCCCTCAATTCCCGGCCGTTCCCGGTGGGAAGGTCCGTTCTCCCCACCGTGCCCTTGAAAACCGTGTCCCCTGTGAACATAATCCTCGTTTCTCCGTCGTCGAGGTAGAGGCATGAGCTTCCGGTGGTGTGGCCAGGTGTGTGGATCAGCTCAAGCTCTAAAGAGCCAATTCTGAGCTTGTCTCCCTCCTTGAGCTTTAACTCAACTTTCTGCGGTTCGAATCTCCTCCCATAGGAGTAGGCGAGGATGACGTAATCGTCGCCCTTCTCAAGGGTTTTCGCGGTTGTTTCGTGGGCGGCGAAGAGGGCTTCAATACCCTTCCTTTCTAGCCATCCCTTCAGTGGTCTGTTTCCCCCGACGTGGTCGAAGTGCTCGTGAGTGTTGAAAATGAAGGCTTTCTTCACTCCGTTGAGATGACCTTCCCTCTCCCAGATTTTGGTGTAGACGTGCCAGTTGACCCCCGTCCCGGTGTCTATTATCAGGGCCTCGTCACCGTCCCGCACGAGGTAGATGTTCGAGTCCCACGCTATTCCACGGAGCATCACAGTGTGGGGCGGGAGCTCAACGGGCACCAACTCCCTCGGGAACCCCTCTATGGAGCTTATTTTCATGCTCTCACCTCTAGGGGCTTGAGGGGGCCACTCCCCCATCACCCCGTCGGAAGGGATGAATCTCTTCATCGCCCCATCGGATTACGCGGCGATGTTTATAAACTCAACCGCGAAGACCAATTAGGTGACCCAAATGAAGACCGAACGCGCGAAGGAGATACTCCTTCGGCTTTTAAAAATCCCTTCTCCGTCAGGCAGAGAGGACAGGATAATGCTCCACATCATGGAGTTCCTTCACAGGCTTGATTACGACGTTCGCATCGAGAGCGACGGCGAGATAATAGACTTAGTTGTGAACCCCGACGCGGACCTTTTCTATGAAGTTCACGTTGATACGATTCCAATGAGGGAGGAGCCCTTCGTCAGGGGAAACATAATCTACGGAACAGGCTCGAGCGATATAAAGGGTGGAGCAGCCGCGATACTCCTCATGCTTGAGAGCCTGAAGAAAGAAGGCAAAGACCTCAACGTTGGAGTGGTCTTCGTCAGCGACGAGGAACTCGGAGGAAGAGGCTCTGCCCTCTTTATGGAGCGCTACAAGCCCAAGATGGCCGTCGTGCTCGAACCTACAGACTTGGAAGTCCACGTAGCCCACGCTGGCAACATTGAAGCTTATTTCGAGGTTGATGGGAAGGAGGCCCATGGAGCGTGCCCCGAGGGCGGTGTCAACGCCATAGAGGAAACCTACAAGATGCTCGAGGAGATGAAGAAGCTCGAGCCGTTCAAAGCTAAGGGCAAGTACTTCGACCCGCACATTGGCATACAGGAGCTAATCTGCGAGAATCCCATCTACTTGATTCCTACGTTCTGTAAAGGCCGCCTTGAGGCTCGCCTTCTCCCGAACCAGGAAGCCGAGGACATACTCGACCTTCTCAACCCGATTCTAGATGAATACACACTAAAATACGAGTATGCCGAGATATGGGACGGCTACGAGCTTGATGAGGGCGAGGAGATAGTTCAGCTCGCTAAAAAGGCGATGGAGAAAACTGATATAGACGAGTTCGGTGGCATGAGGAGCTGGACCGACGCGATAAACTTCATGTACAACGGGACGAAAACCATAGTCTTTGGCCCCGGCAACCTCGACATCTCACACACGAAGAACGAGCACATAGACGTCAGGGACGTTGTTACGGCGAGCGAGTTCCTCAAGGTCCTCAACGAAGTTTATGGTGGTGAGTGAGGGTAATTCTTATTAGTAGCTCCCACCGGTTAAGGGGGGAGTTAGAAAGGCAGCCTACGATTCACCCACGTTTTCTCCTTCTTTGCCCTTCTCCTTTTGATCCACCCAGAACTTCCTCGTCCTGATGAACTGTCTCTCACGCTCCATGAGGGCTACCAGAAGTGCATCCCCCTTGTACTGTGCCAGAATTCTCGCCGCGGTGTCCGGGCCGGTTCCGTAGCTGGCCAGTGCCAAAACCGCCTCGAAGCCGTAGGCGTCCACCAGGTCAGCTGCTTTCAGAAGTTTCCTGTAAACTCTCTCCTCCTTCCTTTCGAGAGGCTTTCCGTGGCGAACCTTATCCAAGACAGGCAAAAATTCCTCGGCATCGATTGGGTGGGCAACCGCTAACATCCTCGAGCCACAGCGCGGGCATTCTCTGTTTTTGATGCTCCTCAGTCGTGAAACCTTCGTCTTCGAGTTCCAGCCGCAGTTTGTGCAGACCAGAACTACCTCATGGTCGAGTAGTCTGTTCCTGAACAGCTCAAGGATCTCATCCCTCTCAAGGGTTCCACTCAGCAGGAACTCCCCGCCTACGGTCATGTTGAGCCTTGCCAGCGTCGATGGCTCCCTTCTGAGGGCCGTTTTCACCCTCATAGTACTCCCCTTGAGCATTTCGAGGACAAGTTTTCCTTTCCTCACGTCAACCTTGTCGTGGTACAGCTCGTTCAGAGTCTCCCTCTCGATTACCGTTCCCTCAAAGAGCCTCTCTATCCTCCTGATCCTCGCGTCCCTTCTCAGAGCACCGAAGCGCTTCGCCACGTTCAACATCCTCCAGCGGTAGGCGTGGGAATCCCGGAGGGCCCTTGAAACTATGAACTCCAGCCTCTCTGGATCCCCGTAGAGGTAGCCCTTGGCCTCCTCTGGGTTCAGTTGGAAGGGTGTTTTAAACACAACCGCATGGGCCTGTGCCCTGACGGAGAAGACCCTGCCGTAGCGGAGGATCAGGAAGGAGTGTACGAGCCTCCCAAGGGCCTCATTCGCTCTGTTGCCAAAGTCCGCGTGGATTACAAGCGCTTTAGGCGTGCTCTCCACAATGATGTCCATGTCTGTCGAGAATGGCTCGCTTCTTATCTCCTCGAATGCCCTTCTCATTTCCTCCTCCCTGAAATCGACGCCTTCTAAAAGCTCCTTCGCCTTCTCGAAGTCAAAGGCCAGCTCCCTTTTCAGCCTGCCGACGGCGAGGGCAACGCCGAAGGGAACTGGAATCATCTCACCCTCCCAGCTCGGTATCGCACTCTCTAGGCTTCTGCTCTCGCGGACTTTAATCAACCGGCTCTCATCGTCTATCTTTAGCACTATCCAGCTCCGTCCGTTCATAACGAAGTCCATGCCCTCCTCCAAATCCACCACAAATCTCTCATCAAGCCTTCCGATTATGTGCCCGCTCCCGGCATCCAAAACCCTCCAGGAAACCTCATCCGGTATCGTTGAGAGGTTCTCGTAGTAGTACTGGAACGCTCCTCTGCGGAGATAGAGGAGGTTTTTCTCCTTGTCGTAGCCCACCAGCCTTGCATCCTCAAGAACACCAAGGACGTCGAGGTAGTCTTCCCAGCTTAGCTCTCTGTAAACGTAGGCCCTCCTCGCTATCTCGTAGGGTTTCTCTCGCGACAGACGCTTGTACTCGATGAGCACCCCAACGATGAAGTGAGCGAGGACGTCGAGGCCGCCCATCGGCTCAACCGCTTCAAAACGGCCTTCCAGTGCATACTTCGCTATTATCAGACTCTGGAGGTAGTCTTCGACGTTGGATGTGATGACGTAGGCTTCGCTGACCTCCCCAATCCTGTGTTTTGCCCTTCCCGCGCGCTGGACTAGCCTGTTGACCTGGCGGGGACTCATGTATTGAATCACAACGTCAACATCACCTATGTCTATCCCCAGCTCCATCGATGAAGTACAGATTAAAGCCCGGATTTTACCTTCCTTCAGTGCATTTTCCGCTTTAACGCGCGCCTCCTTGGCGAGTGAACCGTGGTGAACCTCCACTAGATTCCCCCAAGCCTTGAGGCGGTGGGCCAAGATCTCTGCGAACTGGCGCGTGTTGGTAAATATGAGTGCCTTTCCGTGCTTTTCAACGATTTCCCAGAGGAGCCTTAGCCTGGTCGCTATATCCGGCGAGAGGCTCAGCTCCTCTGCAAGTTGTTCATCTCCCCCATTTGGTATGGGGTAGAGGACGTGGAAGCGGTAGTTCTTTTTCCACGGGGGTTTTACCGTGGTGTCGGCCTTCAGCCACTTTCTTATCTCCTCCTCGTTGCCGACCGCGGCGGTCATCCCAATTCTCCTGAAGTCCGTTATCTCTGCGAGTCGCTCGAGGTTTAGAAGGAGCTGTGCCCCGCGCTTGTTGTCCACCAGCTCGGCTATCTCGTCTATTATCACAAACTTAACGTTTCCAAGATGCTTTCTAAACGATTTAACCGTTAGGATAACGCCAAGGGTTTCGGGGGTGATGATGAGCATTTGAGGTGGGTTCTTTGTCTGTCTGGCCTTCCTGTAGGCAGATGTATCGCCGTGCCTCACCTCGACGCGTATCCCAAGCTTCTGTCCCCACCACTCGAGCCTCTCCAGTAGATCCCTGTTCAAAGCCTTGAGCGGGGCGATGTATAGTGCTGCTATGGGTCTAAGGTCCTTCTCAAGGATTTCGTCGAAGACTGGAAGAACAGCGGCCTCCGTTTTTCCGGAACCGGTTGGAGCGATGATTAAAACACTCTTTTTCCCATTAACCTCTTTGAACGCATCCTGCTGGAGCCTGTTGAGCTTCCCGAAGCGCTCCTTGATTGCCTTTTTGAGGAGGGGATGCATGGTTTAGGGAAGTAGTTTTACTTCTTGAACCTTCCGGTAGTCCTCATCAAAGGTGGCAAGGCCATCGAAGCCGTGTCCTATGCAAGTGCCTAGTATAGTTGCATCGTTCGGAAGGAGGCCGTACTTGGACATCAGTCTCTTTACAAGCCCCCAGTCCTGCGAATCTGGAAGAACCTTAATCCATAAAAGTTCTAGAGTTTCATCTATCGCCTTGAAGTCTCCATAGAACGGCCCATATCTGCTCTTTGAAAGGAATTCCTTGAGCTTTCGGTAAGATGTGATGCCAAATTCTCCCGGCCTTTCTCCTCATGGAGGAGTAATATAGCTCGTTGAGGACCATGGTGCTTACATAAAGCTCCTCTGCCCTCAGGAGAATCGCTGTCGCTTTTTCAGTGAGTGGTGTCTCAAAGAGATAGCTGTAGAGAACGTTCGTGTCAAGGAGAATCCTCATCAAGCATCTCCCCGAGAAACCTTTCCACGTCGTCTGCTTTAGCCTCTCCCAGTCTCCCGGCGAGTTTTTTATTAACTCTTCTCTCCCGGCTATCTTGATTACCAGTTTGTCCCCTACCCAGGGTTCAACATCGTCCAGCAGTATAATCTCCGTGCCTGTAAACTCCTTTAACAATCTTCTCCATTCTTTCTCCTCAATAGGACGTTTGATGTTCATCTCTTATAACCCTAACCGCTAAGCTTATAAATTAATATATCGTCCGATATGTCGGTGATAAAGATGAACGTCGCGAAGAACGGCGAGACCTATGACCTCAAATATGCGAAGAAGGCCATGCTGGTCGTTGTCATCCTTCCACTCCTCGTCATGTATACCGAGGCCATGCTCACCCCCGCTTTGCCTACCATCCAGAAGGAGTTCATGATAAATCCCAATGACGTGAGCTGGATTCTAACCATCTACCTCCTCGTCGGAACTGTTAGCGTCGCTCTCTTCGGAAAGCTCGGTGACATGTACGGCAAGAAGAAGATGTTCCTCATTGCACTGGCGTTTTACACAACGGGTGTTAGTCTAAATGGCTTTGCTCCGAGCTTTCAATGGCTTCTCGTGACGAGAGCAGTCCAGGGTGTGGGAATGGCGATCTTTCCCCTGGCCTTTGCCCTAGTCCGCGAGGAGTTTCCGCCTGAGATGGTGCCCCAGGTTCAGGGAATGATAAGTGCCATGTTTGCGGTGGGTATGGTCATAGCGCTCCCATTGGGAGCATGGGTTACCCAGAACTACGGATGGAGATGGACTTATCACTCCGCCGCCCCCTTTGCAATACTGATGTTCTTCTTAGCATGGAAGGTTCTCCGCGAGAGCCGCTACATCAACCCTGGAAAGGTTGATTGGATAGGTGCGTTGCTCCTGACGGTGGCGGTCGTTCCCGCCCTCGTTGGAGTTACCCGGGCACCGAACATCGGCTGGACCGCCCGGCAGACGTTGGTCCTCTTTGGGGTTGCGGTAGTTGGAGCGATCCTCCTCGTCCCTTGGGAGAGGAAGGCTGAGAATCCCCTCATACCCCTCGATATAATCTCCGCTAGGAACCCGGTCATAGTCAACATTGGAATAATGTTCGCGGCCTTCGGCATCTCGATGATGAGCCAAGCAGACACTTACATTCTCCAGATGAAGCCTCCCTTCGGCTTCGGCAAGACCATCCTTCAGAGCGGCATTTTGATGACCCCAATGGCCGCCGTGATGCTCGTCGTCGCGCCCCTCGCGGGTAAGGTAATGCCCAAGGTGGGGGCAAAGCCCCTTGCGATGACGGGTACCCTCACGGCCAGCGCGGGCCTTGTCCTCCTCTCCAAATACGCCACCCAGCTCCCCCTCTGGGAGTTTGTGACCCTCATAACCATCGTCGGGACAGGGATAACGCTGATGAACATCTCCCTCATCAATGTGCTGGTCTTTTCAGTATCGCCGAGGGTGATGGGAGTTGCAACCGGTGCCAACAGCCTCTTCAGGAACTTCGGTTCCACGTGGGGGCCGGCGGTAGCTGGAACGGTGATGAGCACTTATTATATCCTCTTCCACCCCCCAGGAACCCCGAGTTTTGTACAGATAAAGATACCAACCTCCAAGGCCTACGAGGTGCTCTTCGGAGCATCCGCTATAATCTTCCTCCTCCTGGCTATCCTAACCCTTGCCATCGTCGAGGTCATGAAGGGCGGAAAGATAAAGGACGTGGAGAACAAAGGGGAGGAAGAGATGGCCAATTGATCGCCTAGTTTTTCTTTTTGGCCTTTTATTCCCGTTTTCTCAATTACTCCCCGTAAAACGCCCTCAGGTAAAGCTCTCTTATCTCACTTGGCTTTGGTTCCACGGGGTTGAAAGCAACCAGCCCGTCGTGGTAGGCCTTCTCCGCCATTTCATCCAGCCTTTTTATAAATGTCTCCTCGTCGATGAGTTCTTTTAATGGAGGCACTCCGGTTCTTTCGTTCAGCTCTCTCACGGCTTTGATGAGTTCTTTCCAGCCTTTCAGGCCGAGTTCCCTCGCTATCTCATCATAACGCTTCCTCGCGTAGCCACTCCTATCCGCGTTGAACTCCATCACGTAGGGGATCAGGATGGCGTTTAAAAGCCCGTGCGGTCCCATCCACGCCGCTTTGTGGCTCATGGCATGGGCCAGCCCAAGGCGCGCGTTCAGGAACGCTACTCCCGCCATCGTGGCCGCGTAATGAACTTTTGCCCTCGCCTCTTCATCGCCCTTAATTGAGAGCGGGAGCCACCTGTAGACGGTCTTTATCGCCCGGATAGCCATTGCGTCGCTGAAGGAGCCGGCGACGTTGGTCGTGTAGGCCTCTATTCCGTGGACGAGGGCATCCAAACCGGAGTTCCGGGCTACCTCGGTGAGCATGGTCCTTGGAAGGCGGGGGTCAAGGATTGCCGCATCGGGCGCTATCTCCGGACTTACTATGTTGTATTTTACTCCGTTTCTCTTAAGCACGCTCGCCGCTGAAACCTCACTTCCGGCACCGCTCGTCGAGGGTATTGCGATGAGCCTGGTTTTGAGTTTGGGAACAGGTTTGGGCTTTGAAAAGCGGTCAATGAAAGCTATCTCCTCGAATTTAAGCTCCGGAGCGTCATAGAAGACCTTGAGAGCCTTGGCTGTGTCTATGACACTCCCTCCCCCAAGGGCAACGAGTAGATCAGGTTGGAATTCTTCCCTCAACTTGGGCAGTAACTCCTCGATGGTCTCGACGCTAGGCTCCGCGGGAAGGCCCGCTACAGAGAGCACCTCTGCTCCTGCGTCTTGCGCGTAGTCCCTCGCCTCGCTAAGAAACCCATGCCTTTTCATTGACCCTGAAGCGAGTATGAGAACCCGCTCATGGCCTTTGGCCTCTGTGGAAAGGGTCTCCAAACTCCCCTCTCCTTCGATAATCTTCGTCTTCAGCCAGAACATGGGTACCACCGGATATAGCTGGACACAAGGACTTTTAACGTTCGCGGAAGATGGGGGCCAGGGCCAGAAATACCATCAGTGAGGCGAGTGCAAAGTCTAAGGTAAACCCCAGCCCCTCAACTATCAATCCGCTTATTAAATTGCCAATTATGGCACCCAGAGAGCTGATGAGATTGTAAGTGCCTATCAAGGATCCACGCTTTTCCGGCGGTGCTCGATGGGATATTATTGAGGACGTTGAGACGCTTATGTAAGACCACGTGTATCCGGCTATGAAGTATGAGACAAAGGCCAGAACAAGAAAAGGATCTTCTTCTAGGATTGTTGACACCGCCAGCAGGAGAAAGGATGCTCCCCTTAAGATCAGACCCCTCTTAAGCGCACCGTAACCGCCCGTCTTTCTCAGCTTTAATCCCACGCGGGTGTACATATAAGCTGAAACCGCAGAGTTTGCAATACTCATGACGTAAAGCTCAGTCGCACCCAACCCCCTGCTTTTCAACAGAACTGGAAACTGGGTGAAGTAGAACATGGCCCCAATCCAGAAAAGGATCGTCGAAAGATAGAGCCTCCCAAAGCCCTCCGAGGAAAACCTCGGCAGGTGGGTTATCATGTTGGGTAGATACCTGAACTTTTCAATGACGTATCCGGTGTACATCCCAAGAACCCGCCTGTCAATGTGCAGGGGGACTTCTTTTATCGTCTTTACCCCCCATGGGAGGGAGAACAAGCCGACGATCCCCAGAACCACGAATATATCCCTCAAGTTTAGGAACTGGGCCATCATTAGCCCGAGAACCATTCCCGTAACCCATGCCCAGCCGCCTATCTCGTTGAACCTTCCAATGGCGTAGTCCCAGTCCTCAAGACGAAACGCCTTGGTTATTATGAGAATTGGGACGGGTATGGTGGCTGCTATGAAGAACGTGTAAAGTGCATTTACAAGCATCACCTGGGGAACGGTCTTTGCAAGGGCGAATAAGATGGATGTTAACGCCGTGCCAAGAAATCCTGTGAGGAGAAAGACCTTTCTCCTATTCAATCTATCACTTAGCCTGCCCCAGAAGAGGCCACCGAGCATCGAGGCGGTGCTTCCTATTGCGTTCACAACACCAACCTCGGCCGGACCACCGCCTACGTTCATCGTGAGGAGTGGGATTAACGGAGCGGCCCCGCCGGTTGAAATCTTAAACGGGACGAAGGAATAGAACCACCTTCCCGGGTAGGGCCTGTGCTTCATCTGCCGCCCTTTCTCCAGGGTTTTAAGGGTTGTCCTTTTTCTCTTCTGCGGGCAGCCCCTCAAGAGTCTTCACCCCATTGCGGGGAAGAAAACATGTTTAAAAAGTTGTGGTTAAAAAAGAGGGAGGACGCTCAGTCTTCGTCATCCCAGTCCTCGTCTTCCCAGTCTTCTTCCTCTTCGTCCCAGTCCTCTTCCTCGTCCCAGTCCTCGTAGGCCTCTTCAACGGTGTCGAGGGGCTCGAACTCCTCTTCCTTTTCTTCCTCAACCTTCTTTGGCTGGACCTTCTTCTTTGGCGGGTAGTACATACCGACCACCTCCCCTCTCTTGAGGGGCGTTCATTGAGCGTATAATGGGTTTAAAAACTTTTCTGCTCAAATTCACGGCAATAACTCGGTTTCCTAATGATTTTAGGGGCAGAGATAAATGTTAGGCGTGGATAACAGCCCCACCTGGGAGAAAGATTTATATACCCCTGAGAAACTCCAGTTGACTTCCCTCCAAAAATGAAGGGAGTAAATTGGATGGCACGAAAGAAAAGTACTGTATAACTGAGTTTGGACGAAAACAACGGGTCTGGTGGCCGAAAATGGAGGCCGAAAAGAACTCCGATGATGATGGCGGCCCCCTCATAAGGGCCCCTCTCCTGGAGGAGGCCCTGGGGGTTGAGCAGATCTACATAGACTACGAGGGCAGAAACCCGACGGGAACCCACAAGGACAGAATCGCCAGAGCTCACGTGGAAAAAGCCATCAGGGAGGGCTATTCTGCCGTTACCGTGGGCACCTGCGGGAACTACGGTGTTTCCATCGCTTACTACGCACGGCTCTACGGCCTGAAGGCTTTCGTTTTTGTGCCGGCCGGCTACACCCTTGAACGGGCCGGCGAGATGAAGGCCCTCGGTGCGGAGGTGATCCCCTGGCCGGGGACGTATGAGGACGCCGTAAGGGAGAGCAGGCGCTTTGCGATGGCAAATGGCATCTACGACGCAAACCCAGGAAGTCATCCCGAGATCGATTATGCAGGCTATTCATCGATAGCAGAAGATATCCTCCGTGAAGTGAAGCCTGATGCGGTGTTCGTCCCCGTCGGGAACGGCACCACCCTAGCGGGAATCTGGCACGGCTTCCGCGGGAAGGCTAAGCCAAGGATGGTGGGTGTCACAACGTCCCTAGGCAACCAGCTCCTCTGGGAGTTCTACGGCGATTCGAGGAGGGAGATAGCGGAGACACCGGTCAACGAACCGCTCGTTTCTGAAACCTGCTTCGACCTCAACGAGGCGATGAAAGCCCTAAAAGAGTCCGACGGCTACGTCTTCGGCTTCGCCGACGATACTGCCATGAGATGCGCCGAGCTGCTCCGCGCTACGACAGACCTTTCGGTTTTGTCTGCCTCGGCCCTAACTGTTGCAGGCCTGATCAAGTTCGTTCGGAAGTTTGGGATCTGGAGGGGAAACTTCGTGTTGGTACTAACCGGAGGTGTCCACGGTGGAAAAGGCTTTGGTGCTTACGGAGGGGCGTTATCTTACGACGGATGGAAAAACAGCGCACGGACTCGTGCGGTACTCGGGAAGGTATAAGATAGCAGGCCTGATAGACTCCACCTTGGCTGGACGGGACGCGGGGGAAGTGCTCGACGGGATAAGGAGGGGCATTCCCGTATACGGGACCCTCGAGGAGGCCCTCCTGGAGAACCCCGATGCGAAGTGGCTCATCATAGGCGTCGCCACACCGGGCGGTGTTCTTCCCTCGAGTTACAAGAAAATAGTGGTGAAGGCCATCAAGTCCGGGCTTGGAGTCGTCAACGGTCTCCACCACTTCCTCAGCGACGACCCCTACCTTAAGCGCCTCGCGAGACAGAGCGGGGTCGAGATAATCGACGTCAGGAAGATATTCTACAACCTCAGGATTCCCTTCACCGGGAAGATAGAGGACGTTAAAGCGGCTAAGGTTACCGTCCTCGGAACGGACGCGGCGATAGGGAAGAGAACGACCGCTATTATGCTCCACGAGGCCTTCAGGAACCTCGGCCTGAAGAGCGAGTTCATAGCCATGGGTCAGACCGGCTGGATGCAGGGCTTCAAGTACTGCATAGTCACGGACTCCATCATCAACGACTTCGTTGCGGGGGCCATTGAGGACGTCTTCTACCGCGCCTGGGAAGAGGAGAGACCCGACGTAATAGTCACCCACGGCGAGGGCTCGCTCCTTCATCCGGCGTTTCCAGGCGGCTTTGAGCTCATCAGTGCCGGCAGGCCCGACTTCATCGTCCTTCAACATGCACCGGGAAGAGTGGTCTTCGACGACTTCCCCCAGTATAGGATACCACCGCTTGAGAACTACATTAAAGTGATAGAGCTCCTCTCCCGGAAGCCCCCCGTGGCGATTACGATAAACACCCAGAACCTCACGAAGGAGGAGGCCCTCGAATGGGCCGAGAGGATAGAGAGCGAGACTGGAATCCTGACGCGCGTCCCGTTCTACCAGGGCGTCGAGGATATATCCAGACTGATAGCGAGCAAAGCGAAGGAACTTGGAGAGGTGAGGGCGAGTGAGCCTGCCGGAGCTGAAGTGCTTTGACTTCATCCTCGTAGAAAAGCCGAGGATTGAGAGCAGGCGCGTTTCGGCGCGCTACGTCCTAGGCATTGACGGTGAAGAGTTGGGTTACGACCTCATCCACCGCTACCATGAGAGAATCCCGAAGGTCAAAGCCTTCGCCAAGCTGGTTAGCATAATCCCTGCCATAAACTACGGCCTCTTCACGCCAGAGATACGCTTTGACTTCTCCCTCGACCCGAGAGACCTGAAGTTCTTCCAGGATATGATGGAAGTCACGACCCGTGACATCTTCGTCAACAGGATAGTCCAAAGGACGGGCTTCGTCAGGGAGGAGTACATTCCAAAGGAGGTAACGCCGGAGATGGCCGAGCCTATGGCGAAGCTCTTCCCGGAAGGCGTTGAGGAGGAACCGATCGACTTCGAGCCGGACTACAAGAAATGTGCCGTGATGCTCTCTGGCGGTAAGGAGAGCCTCCTCACCTACGGCATGATGAAAGAACTCGGTTGTGAGGTTTATCCCTTCTTTTACAACGAATCCGGTGGCCACTGGAGGGTGGCAATCCCCTCCTACCGCTGGTTCGAGAGGAACGAGCCAAGGACGAGGAGTGTCTGGAGCAACGCCGACAGGCTCTACACCGTCATAGAGAAGAACATGAGGATCCTTCAGAACGTCGGTAAACCCAAGGCTGAGGTCTACCCGATAAGGCTGTTCTTCTTCGCGGGCTACTCCTTTGCATTCCTTCCACTCATTTACAAGTACGGGATTGGAAACATCCTCTTCGGCAACGAATACGACGACCCGAGGGGGCTGAGCTATGAATACAACGGAATCCGCCACTATTACGCAACCTACGACCAGAGCTGGGACTTTGAGCGGTACATGACGCGCTGGTTCGAGGGTAGGGGTCTCAAGATAAGACAGTGGTCGGCAGTTAGACCAATAACCGGTCTCATCGTGGAGCGCGTTCTCTATAACCGCTATCCCGAGCTCTTCAAACTCCAGAGGAGCTGTCACTCGGTTCACAGGGAGGGGGAGGACTACGTCCCCTGCGGGAAGTGCTTCAAGTGCAACGGCATCTTAACGTTTCTCCTCGCGAACGGCATAGACCCAACGCTCATCCGGTACAAGCCCGAGCACGTTGAAGGCCTCGCCAAGCGCATAAGCGAAGGGAGAATCCGCCTGGATAAGGATGAGCTTGAGCACTCCCTCTATCTTATAAAGCGTCACCTCCCTGACTTCCCGCTCGACGGGAAGCCCCGCTGGCACGTCGAGATGCTCCACTTCGACGGCAGGAACTCCGGATTCGATGCAATCCCCGAAGAGTTCCGCAGGGGGATATACAGATTGCTGGAACCATACACGAAGGGCTATTCCTACCTGAAAGGTGACCACTGGGTTAGAATCTCCCGCGAGGAGGCGATGAACGGTGTTTCAGAAACAGAAAAGGCACTCTGAGCTACCTCCAATCAGGCAGACCGCGGAAGAATTTACCGTCGTTGACGGCGAAAGCTACCTTGACGAGATATTTAAGAGCGACATGGGGATAAGCCGCTCATTCTCGCGCTTCCAGTTGAGCCATGAAGAATATGAGGAGAACTACGGTAGAGTAATCAGGGGACTCCTGGCCACCGGGAAGCACAAGTTCTTCGTGGCAGTGGACAAATACGGACGCTATCTCGGCCACGTGTGGGTCTGCCTGAAGATCGACACGGTGGACTTCGTCCCTTCTGCTTACATATATGACATCGAAACGCTCTTTCCGGGGATTGGGATAGGAAGTGCCCTCATTGAGCGGGCGGAGGAGTGGGCAAGGAAGATGGGTACCATGAAAATCTCCCTAAGGGTTGACGTTAACAACCCCGCGAGGAAGTGGTACTCCGAAAAGGGTTACTCAGAGAGGGCCATCATCATGGAGAAGCTGCTTTAAGGGCTGTGGGCGACAATAATGGTAGGAACAGAGGAACAGTTCTAAAGCTACCCCATAAACAGCTTCTTCAAGTTCCTCTCGAACGGCGGCCACACAACACCCTGATCCGTGATTATCCCAGTTAGATACTTGTGCGGTGTAACGTCGAACGCTGGGTTGTAGACGTCTACATCCGGAGCAATCTTACAGCCGCCGCAAGTGAGGACTTCCTCCGGCCTGCGCTCCTCTATTGGTATCTCCCTCCCACTTCTGAGGGAGAGGTCTATCGTTGATAACGGAGCTACTGTGAAGAAGGGAATTCCGTGCTCCCTCGCGAGGACTGCCAAACTGTAGGTTCCTATCTTGTTGGCGAAGTCGCCGTTGGCGACAATCCTGTCGGCCCCGACTATTATAGCATCCACCCTCCCCTGTTGCATAACAAAGCCGGCCATGTTGTCTGTTATAAGCTTAAGGGAAATGCCGTCGTAGTGGTACTCCCAAGCTGAAAGCCTGGCACCCTGGAGAACCGGTCTTGTCTCGTCCACCCAGAGGAGCTTGAGGTTTCCATCGTGGTGCATGACTCTGAGCACAGCGCCAACCGTGCCAAGCTGAACCGTGGCAAGGCTCCCGGCGTTGCAGTGGGTTAAGATGTTTCCCTCGGGCAGAACCTCAGCACCGTAGTGACCCATCCTCAGATTTGCCTCAACGTCCTCGTCCGCTATTTTCCGGGCTTCGTTCACGATGAATTCCTTGATCTCTTCTAGCGGGCTTTCAGCATTTTCTTCCACTAGGCTCTTAATCCTGTTGAGCGCCCAGAAGAGGTTCACGGCGGTTGGCCTAGTGTTCTTAAGTCCCTCGTAAGCTGAATAAAATCCCTCCATGAATTCGTCCTTGGTTTTGGCTTTTGTCGTGTCCGCGTAGAGGGCTAGGCCAAAGGCAGCTGCAGCTCCAATGGCAGGAGCACCGCGAACCTTCATCGTGACTATCGCCTCGGCGACCTCATTGACGGTTCTCAGCTCTATCGTCTTAAACTCCCCTGGAAGGAGCCTCTGGTCTATCATAATGACCTTTCCCGTCTCGTACTCAACGCTCCTTGGAAGCCTCGTGAGTTCCTCTGGTTTATACTTCATCTCCACCACTATCACCCCAAAGGGTTTAAGGGGAGAGCTTAAAGCTCCTTCGGTGAGTGAAATGGCGCTGAGAATATTCGTGACCGGCCCCGCCGGTGTTGGAAAGACCACCCTTGTGGGGAGGATTGCGAAGGAAGCCGACCGCTGGGGCTATATCGTCGGCGGGATGATAACACAAGAAGTGCGGAGGAATGGGAGGCGCGTTGGGTTCAAAATCACCTCCCTCGACACAGAGGAGGAGGGAATCCTCGCGAGCATTAGGGGAACGTCACACCTGCCTGGAGTTCCATTCGGGAAGTACGTCGTCCACGTCGACGAGATCGAGCGCGCTGCCGTTCCGGCGATAAAGCGTGCCTTGGTCGAGGCTGATCTAATAGTCATCGATGAGATAGGCCCGATGGAGTACAAGAGCGACGAGTTCGCCAGGGCCGTCGGGGAAGTCCTGAAGTCGGAGAGGCCCCTTCTAGCGGTCGTTCACAGGCACTTTGTGGACAGATTCAGACCACTTGGACAACTCCATACGTTAAGTGTCGAGAACAGAAACGCTGAGTTCGGGATAATCCTGGATGAGGTTATGAAAGAACTGAGGGGCTAAAGGTTGAGGCTGTCCTTACAGCTCTCGCACACCCACTTTTCCTCCCCGCCGATGTAGACCTTGTAGAGGGGCCCGTACTGTCCGCACAGCTCGCAGATTCCGTAAACCTGTGTTTCCTCAGGATACTCTTCCTCCTGCTCCTCCTGGTTCTGTGTTGTCAGTGCGCTCAGAAGATCCGCCGCCGTAACGAATCCTATCGGTCTGCCGAGTCTGGTGACGAGAAGCCTTCTGATGCCCTTGTCCATCATCCTGTCTATGGCATCCTGCACGTCGTAGTCGTCCTCGATGGTTACGGGGTTCTTAGTCATAACCTCCTCAACTTTGACCGCCTTGGGGTCGCGTCCCTTCGCTACAACCTTGTCGAGGATGTCGCGGTCGGTGATTATCCCAACTATTTCGTCGCCGCTAACCACAACAGCGCTCCCCGCCTTGTTCCGGGAGAGTACTTTGGCGATCTTGTGTATCGTATCATGTGGTTTGACGATTACTGCTTTCCTTTTGACCACTTGACCCACAGCTATCCTGGACGTCATTCTACCACCTCTCCTGCGGGAGTTGGCCTAGAAACTTAAAAACCTTTCTTCATCCCGTCTCTTGAGGAGGTAAACCACCAGTAGAAACGTTATCACGAACGCCAAGCCGGCCAGTCCGAGGGATAATCCTGTGGTGTGACTCATTAACCACCCGTTCGCCGCCCCGGCGGTTGTGCCCGTCTGTGACGTTGTGGTGTTGGCCGATGAAGCGAACAGCCTCTTTGATACGGCCTGTATCGTCTCGTTGGGGCCGGCTGTCTTTGCTGGACTGAGAATATGGGCCGCTATTGAATACACTCCTGCCGCGACCAGTCCCGCCAGCCCGAGGCTTATAACGTGAAGGCGCTTAATGCTGACGATGGGTCTTTTCTCCACCTTTGAAACGCTCCTCCTTGGGACCAGAAGGATTGGCCTGTTGGAGGCCCGGTAGAGCTTTACCTCCTGGAGTCTCTTGCCGTACTTCTTCCCGACCACCTCGACAAGTCCCACCCTCCTCATCCTGTCGACATGGTATGAGACTGTCGAGATTGGAAGGTCCAGCTCCTTAGAGATTTCACTTATTGAAAGCTCCCTGTCCTCGAGGAGGTGGAGAATAGCGATGGCCTTGTCGTTTGTTAGAATCTGCGCGAGTTCCTTAGCTTTTTCATCGTGGATGTCAATCGTCTCAAAATCCAATCGCTCCACCTAAAGGGTGTAGAAGACCACAGTATTAAAGCTTTCTACGGCTTCAAAAGAGCTTGAAGCAAACCATGAGAGTAAAAGGAAAGGGATTCAATCAACTCACGGCTTCTCCATGACGATCTCAATGGTTGAGGTGTTAGCGGTTCTACCGTCGGCAGTCGGAAGCTCCTCGGTGCCGATCCTGATCTCCTTGACCCTGACCTCTGGGAGGAACCTGTTCCTGACGATCTCAGCGACATCAACGGCCCTGCTGATAGCCCTACCGCGAGCCTTAACGCTGACCTCCTTAGCACCCTCGTTGAACTGGGTTATCACAGCGAGGACGTAGTTCATAACCGGCTTCTTTCCAATGTAGACGACGTGCTCTTCAGCCATTTCTGGCACCTCCGGAAGTTTTGTCGTTAGCCTATCGCCGGGTAGTGGTTAAATACTTTTCGGTCGTCCGGCGGCGTTATTGGGCACCCCTATAGCGTCGATGGAGGAATAGAATGCCCAAAAGTGTCCCTACATTTATATGTTAAGCAAAAGCTTTTAATGATTGGAAATTGCCATATATATGGTGATAAAATGGCCGTTCATCCAATTGATTACCGCTATGGGAGCGAAGGGATGCGCCGAATATGGGACGAGGAGAACAAACTCCAGAAACTCCTTGACGTTGAGGCCGCGCTGGTGAGGGCACATGCGAAGGTTGGCAACATCCCTGGAGAGAGCGCGCGCGTTATCTCGGAAAGAGCTAACACAAAATGGGTTAAACTTGAGCGCGTCAAGAATATAGAAGCCGAGATCCACCATGATATAATGGCCGTCGTCAAGGCTTTAAGCGAGGTCTGCGGTGAGCACGGGAAGTACGTCCACCTTGGTGCCACCTCGAACGACATAATTGACACTGCTAACGCGCTCCTCATAAAGGAGAGCCTTGAATTAATCGGTGATTACCTCAAAGAACTCCGCTCCGTTCTGAAGAAACTTGCAGAGGAGCACAAATATACCGTCTGCATAGGCAGAACCCACGGCCAGCACGCCATTCCCACAACTTACGGGATGAAGTTCGCGATATGGCTCGACGAGGTTCAAAGGCACATCGACAGGCTCAACGAGCTGAAGGAAAGGGTCCTCGTCGGCCAGATGAGCGGCGCCGTTGGCAGCATGGCAAGCTTTGGGGGGAAGGGCCTTGAGATACAAAGACTCGTTATGGAGGATCTTGGACTCAAGCCGGTGAGGATAAGCAACCAGATAATCCCGAGGGACGTTTACGCCGAGCTGATGGCGTTTCTGGCGCTCGTCGCTTCCACCCTCGACAAGATTGCCCTCGAAATCAGGAACCTCCAGAGGACCGAAATACTTGAGATCAGCGAGCCCTTCGGGGAAAAGCAGGTCGGCTCCTCAACGATGCCCCATAAAAGGAACCCCATAAAGAGTGAGAAGGTGAGTGGTTTAGCGAGGGTTCTCTACTCCAACGTGATTCCGGCTTTGCTGAACAACCCGCTCTGGCATGAGAGAGACCTAACAAATTCCTCAGTTGAGCGTGTCATCCTCCCAGAGAGCTTTGTTCTCCTCGACGAGATGCTTCGCGTCACCATAAAGGTTTTAAGCGGTCTTGAGTTCTTCCCGGAAAACATAGAGCGCAACCTCTACATGACCAACAACTTGATAATGGCCGAGCCTCTGATGCTCAAGCTCGCTGAGAAGGGCATGGGGAGACAGGAGGCGCACGAACTCATCAGACAGCTTGCTATGAGGGCCTTCCGCGAGGGAAGGGATCTCCTCGAAGTCGTGAGGGAGAGCGAGGAAGTTAGAGAATTCTTCAACGATGAAGATATAGCGTCCCTAAAGCCAGAGAACTACATTGGACTGGCGCCGCAGATAGTGGATAACGTAATTGCCTTTGTAGAGGATAAAGAACGCGAAAGAGACAGTTAAGGGCGTTAATACCTTTTTCTGGCTTTTTCCTTCTCTTTTGCGTGCTCCATTTTCATGTGCGGACTAACTCTCAAAATTTCCGGTGAATTTTGACTTTCTAAGATTTTTATAAATTTACTATTAGAAATTAGTTTTTATATATTTAATTAATTAGTATTAATATACTTTCTAAATATTAATATATTATATAAATTAAAATGTTTTAAAATCACTAATAATAATATTAATTTCTTCTAATTTTCAACTATGTAAAATAGTAATATTAGTACAATACACATTTATTTAAAAGGGATTGTTCGTTAATGGGTTCGAAACAAGAAACACGTGAACTTTTCCAAGACCGGGCTTTTGAATTGTGAGAGCAGGCATCTTTATCACAAAACTGGGTTACAATTAAAGATAGTTATAATAGGTTGCGCATACCGCGGAATGTTCGACGAGTTCTATCATGGCAAGGCTATATGCGGTGCTGATATCGCACAATCACGTACCCCTTAATCTTGCGGTAAGGTAGTATCCTCTGGATCTTCTGCCTTTTTGGCTGGACTAGTGTGATACCCTCTATATAGCACGTGGCTTGTATGATCGGGTTTATGTTATCTTCACAAATTAATTAACCCTCTCTGATAGGTCTTCTGAGACCTGGTGCCAGCTAAAATTTTATTGGCTTCATGGCATGTCTTAAGTAATGACCGTTGGATGGCTGGCTCATTCCTCGTATGATCCCCTTGAAGAATACTGGCAGGCCGATTTTCTGTGGGTTTTGACTCTTGTGATTTATATCTGTATCATACCTTTCTCGCCCGATTCATTCGATGCTCTTTTATGTTCACATAAATTAGATATAATGTATCTTATATCTAATTTCCATGTATAAAGTTGCTCATTTAAATTAGATGCCCACTAAAATGTATATGTAACGAATATGGAGAAACTATATGTAGAAATGTAGTCAGTATACGGCCGTAAGCAGTCTCGTCTCGTACTCGTCATGCTTTTGTGTGAGTGGTGGTATCATAGAGTGTCACCTGTCAGTGCTTGTTACGCACTGGGATTTGCAGGAGGAACGCCCTGCATAGTGATGCTCTCTCCATGGAGGGTTCAGTAATAAAGGTTTCTCTGGATTTCCGGGCTTCCCCAGGGCTTTGGCATACAGCGCCGGTAGCCTCTCACGCCTGACCCTGATAACACCTTTAATCGTAATCCATTTTTGGTCTGTATGACCCCCAGCTGTGAGATGATTATCCATTCTCTAGGGGCATCCCTGAAATAGCATGCTTCAAGTGCCGGCCCGGATGCTGGTATGTATATCTTTTTGATGGAATTTATTTTTTGTAGTGGTAGATTTTTTGGATTTTTTACTTATTTAACTAGATGTTTTTACTTTAGAATTACCTCTACATTTATATAATAAATTAGAATATTAAAATTTTAACTTTTTATTAAAGTTATTATTTTAATTTTATATTTTCATTATTTTAATAATAATCTAACATAGTTATAACTCACCCAAAAATTTGAGAGATAAAACCCGGCACGGAATTAGAGAAGCTTAAGAAATGGTCAGGGGCTCTAACAGCGTTAATTCATTAAAGAAACTATGTTAAAGTATAAAACAGTAAGTACGGCATTCATCCCCCTTCGTTCATAATCTCCCTGGGGACCTCGTTGCCCTGCGGGAGGATTATCAGCTCCCTGCCCTCAACGATCATCTGAGCCACCTTCTTCCTAGCGGAACTAAGTGCCCTCCACACGGTGCCCCTTGAGACCCCCATCCTCTTTCCGGCCTCTTCCTGGGTCAAACCCTCGTAATCGACGAGTCTAAGGGCCTCAAACTCCTCGTATGTTATGAATATAGGAGGCTTCGGCTGCCCGAGGGGCAACAGTGCAGGATAGAAATGCCTAACCTCAGGGATTCGCCCTATCATCCGCATCTTCCTTTTTCTGCCCCTTCCGCGGCCCCAACCTTGTCCCCTTCCCATCGGCATGGCTATCAGGTGTTCTACGGTGATTCACTTTATAGGTTTTCCTCTCTATCGTTTGCATTCACAAATCCGCCCAATAACCATTATAACTAATCTCACCCAAGTTAGTTTGGTGAAAAAGATGATGTTTAGACTCTCCGAGAGGAAGATAGGATGGCATAAGGACTTCGACAGCTCACACTTTTTGACCCTCCCTTACGAGAGCAAGTGTCTCCGCATACACGGCCACACTTACAACGTGGACATTGAGGTGTGGGGTGAACTTAACGAGAACGGCATGATATTCGACTTCAATCACCTCAGCAACCTTGTGAAGCTCCTTGACCACAGGATTTTGGTCAGCGAGGACTGGGCTGTAGAGAGGGGGGAAGGGGTTATTATCATTGAGAAGAATGGGAAACACTTAGAGCTACCTGCCAGTGAAGTAGTGGTCTTGGATAAGCCCAACGTCACAGCGGAGTACATAGCAGAGTGGTTCGCCGAGAGAATAGCGGAGAAGGCAGGGGATAACGTGAGGAAGATAAGGGTCAAGATTTGGGAGGATCCGCGGAGCTACGCCGAGGTAACGCTTGAGAGATGAGAGTAATATCAGCAACCTTTCTCCTTCTTTTCCGATATTTCTCCCTTAGCGCTACACTTTTCGTAGAGCGATTTCAGCATTTTCCCGGTTTTTTCCTTGAGTTCTCCAAAGTACTCTTCCTTGAACGTCTCTTCAGCCTCGAGGGTCAGGGAGTAGGCTGTTTTCATGTACACCACACTCATTTCGCAGTCGTTCCTCTCGACTATCTTCTCCGCGATGTTCACGATGTAACCCACGAAGGAGTGAAGGATCCTGCGGTAGTCGTTCCTGAAGCCGTTCTCGTTAAGCCATCCCTTCAGCGTCAGGAACAGCTTGAAGGCAGGAAATTCAACGTTCTCGTCGTTGAAGCGGCGGTAGCGTATGAGCAGGTACTGGAAGACCGAGATGAGGAACTTCCCAACGTCTTTCTTTGTTCCTCCGTTTGCAATGATGAACTCCTCGAACTCCCTGAGGCCGCTCTTCCCGTTCTCTTCAAAGGCAGTTAACATGGCCGCGTAGGGCGTGGAATACGTTGAAAAGTCAACGTTCTCCAGCTCGGGTATATCCGGGAACACCCTCATGATCGCTTCCCCGATGTCCATTCCTCTCACCCAAACGGTTAAATCCTGAGCCGCTTATTAGGTTTTAGGTGGTTCATATGAGGTTCTCAAAGGGGAGAAGTTTTCTGTTCCGTGTTCCAGAAGGAGAAGAACTTCTTGAGTTCGTGAACGGCTTTGCAAAGAGGCATAATGTCCTTATAGGGACCGTCAGCGGCATAGGTAGCCTCAGGAGTCCAAAGATAGGATACTTTGATGAGGCCGCTGGTGGGTATAAGGTCAACGAGCTTAGAGGTCTCTACGAGCTAGTCTCCCTGAGTGGCAATATAAGTTTGAAGAACGGCGAGCCCTTCGCCCACATTCACGTCGCCCTCGGCGGGCCAGATGGCTCCCTTCACGGGGGGCACCTAGTCGAGGGGGAGGTACTCGTCGCTGAGGTGTTCATCCAGGAGCTTCTTGGTGAACTGCTGGAGCGGAAACCGCAGGGGAAGGGACTGGCGCTGTGGGAGGCGAAAGAATAAATGAAAAGCCACACTGGGGATGCCCTTTCACCCCTCTTTCTCATAGAAGACCTCGTAGTGCTGGACGTACTTCTCCTTCTCGAGGAGGAACCAGTCATCTTCGGGATAGTATTTGGCCATCTCGGAGCTATCGCCCGCGAACTTCTTAATTGACGCCCATGAGTCTCAGATTGTCACTAAGAGGAAGTGAGTTTCCTTTTCCTCGTGAAGTAGAGCTTCAGGAGGCCATCAACTGAACTATAGTCCGGGACGGCCCTCTCCATCAGAAAACGCTCATAAACGTTGCCCTTCTCCCTCGGCACCCTGCCGTGCCAGAGCCTCGTAATCGCTATGGTATCCCCTGGGAGGAGTTTGTCCCGGCGGGATATAAGGATTCCAAAAGGAAATCAAAAAAGGTCCTGAGAGGCTCAGAACACCGAGTTGAGCCTACCGCCGTCTACGGGGATCATTGCGCCGTTTATGTAGCTCCCGAGGTCGCTCGCGAGGAAGGCGACTAGGTAGCCTATCTCCTCGGGCTCTCCGAGACGGCCGAGGGGTATCGGCTTCGCGTAATCGGCAAGGGCCTCCTCGACGGTCTTCCCTTCCCGTTCAGCTCTGTCCTTTGCGAGCTGTACCATTCTATCAGTCCTTATTATACCTGGCATTATCCCGTTGACGGTTATCCCCTTCGGCCCGAGCTCCTTGGCGAGGGTTCTCACGAGGCCTGCCATTGAAATCCTGACCACGTTGCTTAGGGCTATGTTTGGTATCGGTTCCCTTATTGCCACGCTCGTGGAGTAGACTATCCTTCCAAAGCCTTTCTTCTCCATGGCTGGAGCGAGGGTTTTGGTGAGATAAACGACCGGATAGAGGAGCAGGTTAACGGCGTTCTCCCAGTCTTCCATGTCCATCTCCATGAAGTAACCGGGCTTTGGCCCGCCGGTGGAGAAGAAAAAGATATCCGGTTCGCCGATGTTCTTCAGCTCCTCAACCGTTCTCTCGAGGTCTTCGCGCTTCGTCAGGTCGGCAACGATGTAGTTAACATCAACGTCGCTCTCGGCCTTTGTCCTCTCCCTCGCCTTCCTCAGGTTCTCCTCATTCCGCGAAAGGAGTATAACATCGGCTCCAGCTTTTGCCAGAACCCTCGCGACGCCGAAGCCTATGCCCTTGCTTGAGGCGGTCGTAAAGGCCAGCCTTCCGGAGAGGTCTATCCCTATCATGAGAATCACCTTGAAAAAGTTGTGCTTGGAGGTAAAAACGTTTACTGGATGTTCTTGGCCACCCGGAGGAGCAGGGTGTAGTGCCAGATGGTTATTGTCACCGCCCCGATGAGCTCTGCAACCGCAACGCCCCTGAAGTGGCCCTTCGCCCAGATTGCCAGAACCC
>Ga0256829_1000129_pt1 | contig 98231 bp, 91 predicted proteins | sample 131447metaG_FD_185979 | JGI IMG/M metagenome (GOLD analysis project Ga0256829, IMG submission 185979) | Hydrothermal vent microbial communities from Lau Basin, Pacific Ocean - 131-447 | ecosystem: Environmental > Aquatic > Marine > Hydrothermal vents | place: Pacific Ocean: Lau Basin | collected... | reverse complement strand
TATAGTGTCTCATCAGTGTCTCTCATTCTTGCCGGAACGAAAGGACTGGATGCTAACGCAGCTCGCCTCTCACTCCGATTCAATGAGTTGCACTTCCGAGTTGAATTCGCGTATTCTCCTTACCGCCGGTGCGGGGGGAATTCCCGTCCAGCGCGAGCTATGAACCACCCGGTCGATGCCCCGGGCGAGTTTTATCAAGGCGGGCGGCACATTAGTGCAGGCGGTATTAACGCGCACCACCTTGGTTTCTCCGTTCAGTGTCACGCCGACCGTAAAGCTTGGTTTATCTATGCCTTGCGGCCGACAAGTCGGGCTTGCAAGCGTGTACTGATTGCCGAGGCTGAAAAATGAGGCTTGCTGCACCAGCGACAGCAAGGCTCGTCGGGCGGTATCCGGCAACCGGATTTTCACCGTACCTTGGTGCCGAACATTATTCACGCCCACATATTGCACTTGGTTTTTTTGAACCATCAAGGCATAGTATGGGCAGTGGTCGTTGCATCCCCCGCGGCGCAGAAACAACTTGAACCCGACCAGGTTGTCGCTGACCGCGGCCAGGGCGGCGGTCACACTGGAAGGCGCCCTCTGTTTAATGCGGCTGCTCGTACTCCAATGTTCACCGATCTGAATCAGGGCAAAAATCGCCACCGCCGCTGCCAATGCGATCAGGAAAAAGTGCAGCGATCCGTCACGACGATAATTTTTCCCGCCAGGTTGCTTCTTCATGCGTAAATATTAACATTGGGGCAGTTACCCGTGGCCGCCGACTGTGGGTAGGAACTATGGATCATGGTTAGAAACCGAGCCGAACCGACCGATTTCCGATGCCCCACACCCGCCCGGCTAGAGCCAATGCCTTCATTGCCTATCCGCGATATAATTATTAAGTTTACGCGGCTTGATAGGCCAATAGTCATCTTAACAAAACCCGGAGAACGGAAATGCGCATAGGTGTTCCCAAAGAAATCAAAACCCATGAATATCGAGTCGGTCTGATCCCGGCCGGAGTACGTGAATTGACCGGCTCCGGGCACCAGGTACTCATAGAAACCCGGGCCGGCGACGCCATAGATTTCGACGACAATGCCTACCGCGCCGCAGGAGCGGAGATTGCCGCCAGCGCCGAACAGGTATTTTCCGAGGCCGATTTGGTAGTCAAGGTCAAGGAACCCCAACCGGTCGAATGCAAGCGCCTCCGGGAAGGCCAGGTGCTGTTCACTTATCTGCATCTGGCTGCGGACCCGGAACAGGCGCGGATGCTGCGGGAATCGGGGGCCGTCGCCATTGCCTATGAAACCGTCACCGACGCCCGGGGAGGCTTACCCCTGCTCGCCCCCATGAGCGAAGTCGCAGGACGGATGTCCATTCAGGCCGGCGCCCATAGTCTTGAACGGGAACGCGGCGGGCGCGGTGTGCTCCTTGGCGGCGTTCCCGGCGTGGCTCCGGCCCGGGTGGTGGTACTCGGTGGTGGCGTAGTCGGCATCAATGCGGCCCGCATGGCCATGGGCGCCGGGGCGCGCGTCACCGTACTCGATAAATCCATCGACCGACTCGCCGAGCTGGACAACCTCTATGGCCCCCGGCTGGAAACCCTGTACGCAACTACCGAAAGTGTCGAGGAGTCCGTATGCGCTGCCGATCTGGTCATCGGCGCCGTACTGGTGCCCGGCGCGGCGGCGCCCCGCCTCGTCACCCGCGCCATGCTCAAGGAGATGAAACGCGGCGCGGTGATCGTGGATGTGGCCATCGACCAGGGAGGGTGTTTTGAAACCAGCCGCCCAACCACCCACGACGACCCAACCTACATTATCGAGGATGTAGTGCACTATTGCGTGGCCAATATGCCGGGAGCCGTGCCCCGCACCTCTACCCTGGCTCTCACCAACGCCACGCTGCCGTTCATCCACGCGCTGGCCGACCAGGGTTACCGCGGCGCCCTGGCGGAAAATCCCCACTTGTTGGCGGGACTCAACATCTTCCACGGCCAGGTGACGCACGCCGCCGTCGCCCGTTCGCTCGGCGTGGATTATGTATCACCCGACAAGGCGCTTAACGGCTGAAAGATTCGGGGTTCGATCCGCTTTTTGCCACCGGGGGAGTGTTACCCGCACGCTCCCGGCGTTTCGCCTCTTCCCACAGGGCATCCATCTGCTCGAGGTCGGCCTCGTGGGGAGTCAGGCCACTGGCTGCGAGGCCGGATTCGATGTAGCGGAACCGGCGCACAAATTTACGATTGGTCGCGCGCAAGGCCTGCTCGGGATCGAGCCCCAAATACCGTCCCCAATTGACCAGGGAAAAGAGTAAATCTCCAAACTCCTCGTGTAGGGACGCGGCATCCCCCTGCGCTTCGGCCGCTTCCAGTTCACCCAGTTCCTCCTCGAGTTTGGCCCGCGCCCCGGCCCGTTCCGGCCAGTCGAAGCCAACGGCGGCGGCCCGCCGTTGCAGTTTGAGTGCGGCCACCAAGGCCGGCAGGGCCCGCGGCAACCCGGCGTCGATGTGATTCCGGGTTATTGCCTTGTCCGCCTCCCAGCGACGGTTCGATTCATCGATTCCGATCTCGGTCCTGTCGCCAAAAACGTGGGGATGGCGGACCAGTAATTTTTCCATGAGCCTCCGAACTACGTCATCGAAATCGAATTCCCCGGCTTCCTCGGCGATACGGGCGTGAAAAACGACATGAAACAGCAGGTCGCCCAGCTCCTCGCGAAGCGCACAGGAATCGTGCCGCTCGGCGGCATCGGCGACTTCAAAGGCCTCTTCGATCGTAAACGGGGCGATACTGGTCGAAGTTTGGGCCCGATCCCAGGGACACCCCCTCTCGGGATCGCGCAAACGCCGCATCAGTTCAAGCACTTGTTCAACCCGCTCCGGTGCGCTCATGTTCGCAGCGCCCGCTCCAGCGCGGGCAACAACATCCGCAGCATGCCGGCGGTTGCTCCCCAGATACGTTTACCCCGGTAATGCAATTCGCGGTGAGCAATTTGCTTGCCCCAGTACACCAGCGGATGATCCAGCCAGTTTTCCGGATCCAACAACACGGCAAACGGCAACTGAAAGACTTCGGCCACTTCCGCCGTCGATACCGCCTGCAATCGGCCGGGTATTGCGATCAGGCAGCCCACTATCGGTCTCACCCGGTAGCCGCTGGTCGTCGGGTAATCCGCCAGGCGGCCGAGGAGATGAACCGCTGCCGGGTCCAGGCCGATCTCCTCCCGGGCCTCGCGCAGGGCCGCCGCTTCGGGCGATGCATCCCTGGCATCCACGGCACCTCCGGGAAACGCCACCTGTCCGGCGTGTGCCGATAACGCATCCTGGCGGCGGGTGAGAATCAGGCTCCGCGAATCATCCACCAAGGCCAGCAGCACCGCGGCCGGGCGCAGGTCGGATCGCTGCGAGATCCGGGCGAATGGAAACTTTGCCTTGTCCCATGCGGGTACCGGGATAGGGAAATCGGGGTCGGCCAAGATCTGTTTCAGGTGTTCCGCCCAGCGAGGAAGCTCCCCGGTGGCTACCGGAGCCGGAACACTCTCCCGGATTTGCGACTCATCAAGCATTATGGCTTCCTCCACGCGCGGGACGGATAGGGGCCCGGTCCCGTAAAATATGTATTTTACGCGGGTCGCCGTTTATGAGTTCCGATCCCACTCCGGCCTTGTTCGCCCTCTCGCCACTCGATGGACGTTACGCCGCTCGCACCCGGCCGTTGCGCGAAAGCCTGTCCGAGTACGGCCTGATCAAGGCCCGGGTGCGCGTCGAGCTTGCCTGGTTCCGGGCGCTTGCCGCCGAACCCGGCATCGGTGAATGCCCGGCCCTGCCCCCCGGGGCGGCCAGTGCTATCGAGGCCATAGAATCCGGCTTTGATGTGACCGAAGCGGTTCGCATCAAGGCCATCGAGGCGACGACCAATCACGATGTAAAGGCGGTCGAGTATTACTTGAAGGAGCACTTTGCGACGTATCCAAACTTGATGCAAGCCGCCGAATTCATCCATTTTGCCTGCACCTCGGAAGACATTAATAACCTGGCCTGGGGCGTAGTGCTCAACCAGGCACGAGATACCGTGTTGTTACCGGCGATGTCATGGATCATCGACTTTCTGCGGGCCATGGCCGAGAACCAAGCCGACACACCGCTGCTTGCCCGCACCCACGGCCAGCCGGCTACCCCGACCACTATCGGCAAGGAATTGGCTGTTTTTGCAGCTCGCCTCGAACGCCGCCGAGGACATTACGCCTCGATCCGGCTGAACGGCAAGATCAACGGCGCCACCGGCAATTACAATGCCCACCACATTGCCTATCCCGCCGTGGACTGGCCGCGGCTGTCGCAGAGGGTCGTTGAATCGCTCGGATTGGAGTGGATTGCCCTGACCACCCAGATCGAGCCCCACGACTCGCTGGCCGAATGGCTGAACGCATTGGCCGGCTTCAACGCGGTACTGATCGACCTGTGCCGCGACACCTGGAGCTATATCAGCCGGGGTCATTTCCATCAGCGTATAGCCGCGGGTGAAGTCGGCTCGTCCACGATGCCTCACAAGGTCAATCCCATCGACTTCGAAAACGCCGAAGGCAACCTGGGTATCGCCAACGCGCTGGCACGTCATCTCGCCGACAAGCTGCCGGTTTCGAGGCTACAACGGGATCTGACCGATTCAACTTCACAACGGGCACTCGCAACGGTAGTCGGCCATTCTTTGGTTGCCTACCGGGCCCTGGAACGGGGCTTATCGCGTCTGGAGGTCGATCCCGAAAACATGGCGGCCGAGCTCGATGCCCACTGGGAAGTCCTGGGCGAGGCCGCCCAGACACTCATGCGCCGCCACGGCGTGGACAAGCCCTATGAAACGCTCAAGTCCCTGACCCGAGGCCGTGCCCTGGATCAAAAAACCTGGTGCGAACTGGTTGCTGCACTCCCCTTGCCCACCGCGGCCCGCCGGTCCCTGGAACAACTCAACCCCCGGGATTATATCGGCCTGGCCCCGGCACTGGCCCGGCGCAAGCTCGCGCCCAAGAGTTGATCAATGCGCGCATACACGGTACGCCTTGGTGACTGGACGCGCGATCTTGACGCCTTGCGCCGGATACGTACCCAGGTATTCATCGAGGAGCAAAAAGTCCCGGTCGAACTGGAATGGGATGAAATCGATTCCCACTGCGTGCATGTACTCGCGCTTGCTGGTGCCCAGCCGATCGCCACGGGACGTCTGACCCCCGACGGGTACATCGGTAGGATGGCGGTATTGGCCCCCTGGCGTGGGCGTGGCGTTGGTGCCGAGATCTTGCAAAAACTGCTGCAGATCGCCCGGGATCGCGGCGATCGGGAATGCCGACTCAATGCCCAGACCCATGCCCGCGGATTTTATGCGCGTTTCGGTTTCGAGGCCGAAGGTACGGAATTCCTCGAAGCGGGGATCCCCCACCAGGCCATGCGCTTGAGGCTCGGCCCCAAAGAAAACATCGTGGCAGGACCGGTTGCATTGGCCGATGCCCTGGAGTCCCTGGCACAGTCGGCACGACACCGATTCAATCTCTACAGCGATGACCTGGCCCCGCTCCTGTGTGATCGTCTCCCGTTCGCTGCAGCACTCAGGAAGTGTGCCCTAAGTGGACCGCGGGCCTCGATCCGGATCCTGTGCCGGGATGCACAGGCCGCCGCAGGCACGGGGCACGCCTTGCTTCGCCTGGCCGCCGCGATACCGAGCCATGTCGAGCTGCGGCGCCTGGCCGCCACGGATGAGCCGCCGACATCTCTTTATGCCTGGACGGATACCGGTAACGCCTTCCACCAGCCCGATGCCGGGCAGTACAGCGCCGTTATCCTGCACCAGGCTCCAATCCGGGTGCGGGAACTTGCCCGCGAATTCCAGGCACTTTGGGAACGGGCCGAACCCGATCCCGAAATTCGTCAATTCAGGCTTTAATTTAATGAACTCACGAAGTTTCCAACCTCACGTTACCGTAGCGGCCATCGTCGAGAACCAGGGACGGTTTCTCCTGGTTCGGGAGTGGATCGACGGGCACGAACAGATCAACAACCCCGCGGGACACCTCGAAGAGAGCGAGACACCCGCTGCGGCCGCCGCGAGAGAATGTTTCGAGGAGACCGGCTACCGATTCCTACCCGAGTCATCGGGCGGAATTTACCTCTGGCGTGCACCGCGCTCGGGGGAAACCTTCGTGCGGATCAATTTTATCGGCATGGTTAGCGATTATGTCCCCAATGCCCGGCTCGATAAGGGAATTATCGCCCCGATCTGGCTGAGCCTGGAAGAAACCATAGCCCGTGAATCGATGCTCAGAAGCCCTCTCGTTCTGCGTTCGCTACGGGATCATCGGGCCGGAACCCGGTTTCCCTTAAATGTCATCACGTCCCTGCTCGAACCATGAAAGATCTGGTTATCGTGGGGCTGTCCGGCGGGGTCGATTCGGCCGTTTCCGCCGCGTTGCTGCTCGAGTCCGGGTATCGGGTCGAGGCGCTGCACATGGTAAACTGGGAGTCCGATGATGCCTATTGCACTCGGGTCGAAGATGAAGCGGCGGCCGCCGCCGTAGCCCGGCACTTGGGTATTGTTCTGCATCGAGCCAATTTCGCTCCGGTGTACCGGCAATGGGTCTTCAAGGATTTCCTAGACGAATACCGGGCCGGTCGCACCCCGAACCCGGATATACTCTGCAATCGCCATATTAAGTTTTCCGCCTTTCTCAATTGGGCCCTGCGCTTGGGTGCCGGGAAAATCGCCACTGGACATTACGCCCGCGTAAATATCGGCAACGGGCAACCCAGGTTAATGATGGCGCAGGACCGAAACAAGGATCAAACCTATTTTCTGCATGCCGTTCGGCGTGAGGCGCTGGCCCAGACCCTGTTCCCTCTCGGCGATCTGATCAAATCCGAGGTGCGTTCCATCGCCCGCAAAATCGGTTTACCCAATCATGCCCGGCCCGACTCCACCGGTATCTGTTTTATCGGGGAACGCCCCTTCCGTGACTTTTTGTCCACCTACCTGGCGGAGATCCCGGGACCGATCGAAACCGAAACCGGTCAAGTCCTGGGCCGACACCGGGGATTGCATTTCTACACCCTGGGACAGCGTAGCGGACTCGGTATCGGCGGTCGGCGCGACGCCATCGAGGCGCCATGGTATGTCATCTCCAAAGATCAATCCCGCCGGGCACTCATTGTCGCTCAAAATCCCGTTCACCCGAGGTTAATGGCACTGGCGCTGCAAGCCGATCGCATCCATTGGATCGCCGGGGCGCCACCTGTGGTTCCCACCGAGGTAAGCATCCGAATTCGCCACCGTCAAACGCCCGTTCCGGCCATGCTCGATATCCGCAACTCGCTTATCCACCTGGAATTTTTGAATCCGCTGCGGGCCGTTGCCCCAGGGCAATACGCCGTTGTCTATCGTGGCGAAACCTGCTTGGGTGGAGGACGAATCATCCGCGTCCGGAGCGTGCAAGAATCGACACCATCGCCTCGCCAAAGAATCAAAATGGATTTCCCCTGACCTGGGGGAATTGCCATATCTGGTCGCTCCCGGCTTGCCGAGGTCTCATCATGGCGGTCCATGGATGGCAAAAGCCATGCTTACTCCGGCTTATACGAACCGGAAACAAACCGTTGTGGAAAGTGATTTTCCGGGTAGATATATCGGAGATCAGCGGTGTGATGAAGAGCGCGCCCGGCGGGTGTGACCGCGGGAATGCCTCGGCTCATCCACATAGGGATTGGTAGGGGACTGGAAGTCGAGTATCAGGGGCGCTCCCAGAACTTTAAAAGCTTCCCGAAAACCTGCGGCAAGATAACGGCGATAAGTATCGGGCAAACGTTTCACCTGAGAACCGTGTATCACAATCCGAGGAGGGCAACTTCCCGCCGGATGGGCGTAGCGTAGCTTGATTCGGCGCCCACGTATTATCGGGGGTTGATTTTTAATGACTAATCGTTCGAGCACCCGGTTGACCTCACCCGTGGTGAACTCCTTATTCATAGCCTTACCGGCCTCGTCAACGGCAGCCATCATCTCCCCGATTCCGGTGCCGTGCAGCGCCGACAATCGTACTCGACGTACAAAGGGGGCAAAGCCGAGCCTTCGCTCCGCCGAGGCCTGAGTGTTATCGCGGGCTTCGCGCGTCAAGCCATCCCATTTATTGAGGGCGATCACTACCGCCCGACCGCGTTCGAGGGCAAGTCGGATCAAGCGTTGATCCTGAGCAGTAATACCTTCGGACGCATCACTCATAACGATAGCTACCATGGCATTTTCAAGCGCCGAGATAGCGGCAACAACTCCTAACCGTTCGGCGCCTGCCTCCACTCGAGCGCGGCGCCGAAAACCGGCGGTATCGATCAGGAGGTATTTTCGCCCGCTGCGTTCGAGAGGTACACGAATCGCATCGCGCGTGGTTCCCGGCACTGCCGAAGCCAACACCCGTTCTTCTCCCAACAAGCGGTTGATTAGGGTGGACTTACCAACATTAGGCCGTCCAATGATCGTCACCGCCAAGCGATTATCTTCCTGTTTGAGTGGCTCGTCTTCAGCCTGAGGCCAGGTTTTTACCAGTGTCTCGATCAAGCCAGTAACTCCGTCACCCCGCCGCGCCGAGATGGGATGAAATCTGGCAAACCCCAATTTGTGAAACTCGCTCAATGCCTCCGGAGGCAGGCCCTCGGCCTTGTTCGCCAACAACCAGATGGGCTTACCAGTGCCGCGAAGACGTTCACCAAGTCGCTCATCCGTTGGACTGAGGCCGGCACGAGAATCGACCAGGAACAAGATCTGACCGGCCTCGGCCACCGCCTGCCAGGTCTGAACTTCCGCAACCTCGGCAAGCTCCCCCTCGCCGGCCAACCCTCCGGTATCCACCAGTAAAACCCGGTGCCCGCCGAGATTCGCATAACCGTACTGACGATCTCGGGTCAAACCGGGAAGATCGGCTACCAAGGCCTGACGACTGGCAGTCAGGCGATTGAATAGAGTGGATTTACCGACATTCGGTCGCCCCACCAGGGCAATAACCGGCAACATATTCAATGCCTGGCTCGAACTGGGGGTCTCGCCGTTTTTTGTAGTGAGCTTCCTGAATGAATCCCGTTCAACGTTTACCCGTACGGAGTGACAGACGATAGGCGGCAAGCGTACCGCCATTAGTTAATGCCATGAGCACATGGTTTACCACGACCGGCGGCATTCGGATCGCCCGGTCACCAACACGTACCCGCCCCAAGTAGCGACCGTTGCTCCGATCAAGAAGATGCAGCCAGCCCCAGAAATCTCCTGCCACGACCAGTGGACCAAAAGGCACCGCTGCCGATAACCGCCGATAGGCGAGTTTTGTGTAAACCCAATCCGGAACTCCCGTAACCAAATCAAAAGCATGCATACGACCCTCGGTATCGTCGACATAAACACGGGCTGCATCGAGTGTTAGACCGGTATAACTCGAAAGTTTACGGCTCCAAAGAATTTGCCCCGAGGCGGCATCGATGGCGGCCAGACGCCCCTGATAAGTTACCGCATAAAGATCCCCGGCGGCATAGCCCAACACCCCCCCCACATCCACCAGATTAGCGATGGGGTTGCTGCCCCGACCCACGGCCACCTGTCGCCGCCATAGGACTTTCCCGGTCAATGCATGAACTGCAATGACCTTGCCATTGGCAAAGCCGGCGTAAATAATACCTTTCACGATCAGGGGGTGAATGTCATAGCGTAGGGTCAATGAGGGAGGACTCTCACTGACCACCCAAAGTTCCGCGCCGGAGGCGGGATCAAGCCCGATTAAATTTCCGGCCAGTGTCTTTACGGCAACGATTCCCGGGGCGATTGCGGGGCTGGTAATCACCGGAGAACCAACGAAGTGACGCCACTTGGGCCTGCCATTACTCGCTTCAAGCGCCACCACGTTTCCTTCGCGAGTCCCTAGTGCGACAATTCCGGCACCCACGGCCGGGCCGCCGGAAAGCCGGGCATGTCGAACATTATGCTGCCAAACGAGCCGACCATTCGTGACCTTATAGGCGGCTACGCGACCCCCAGCGGCGGCAACGAAAACCTCTCCTCCTGCGACCGAAGGCGCAAGCCCTAAAAGCTGGTTACCCCCACCTCCACCCACATCGTGCGACCAAGAAAGCACCAGTCGAGCCTTGTGTGGATTGGGCGGCAAAGAACTCGGCGACGGGACATTGCCGGTACTGCTACAGGCCGAGAGCAGGGTGGCGAAGCTCATTACCAAGAGCAGAGTGAACCGATTGGAGTGCATCAGCGGCCTCCTGACAGGGCTTTTATAGATGATTTTTTCGTAACTCCCGCCGTGACCGCCGAAGGCGCGGTAACGGCCGCCGCCGGCAGGCTTGCCAGCCGCATTTTGAGCAGGGTGAAAATCGAACTGCCCGGTGTTGCCAGAGCCAAGGCCCTCTTGAAAGCCTGCCGCGCCGCCTGATCCTCTCCCAGGCGCATCAATCCTTCACCGCGAATGGTATCAACCTGTCTATCGAAGGCTTGCAAGTGGTTACCATCCAAAGTTTTGAGGGCTTCCCTGGGCTGCCCGGCCTGAATTTGGATCCGGGCCAGGCGCAGCCGTGCCACCGCGGCAATGCCGGCATCGGGCGAGCGTTGGATAACCTGACGCAGCGACTGCTCGGCTCGGGCAAAATGGCGCCCTGCCAATTCGACTTTTGCTAGAGCTAACCCGGAGAAAGCGCCGTAAGCCGTCTTGGGATAATCCTTGATGACGGCGCGCGCGGCTTTGACCACGGCCCGACTGTCATTCCGCTGCTCGGCTGCCTGTACCGCCAGATACAAGGTAGCCGCCTGTGAGGCCTGGCGGGCCTCCCAATAATTCCGGAAACGCCATCCACCCACCACCAAGGCGGCGATGACCAGGCCGGCTACTACGAAACGGCCATTTTTATTCCACCATTGCTTGATTTCCTCAAGCTGCTCGGCTTCTGTACTGTAACCTTCCAATCCGTTTACTCCTCAACCAGGGTTAAATCTATTCGCTGTCGCATATCCGTGCCGCAGTTTTCGTATCAGCGTATCGGCCACCGCCTCGAAATCCGCGGAAGTCTGCTCCCCCTTTTCGCCAAGCGGCTTGAGTATCACCGTACCTGCGTTCAATTCGGACTCACCGAGAATGAGCGCATAGCGCGCGCCGGCCCGGTCGGCGCGACGCAACTGGGACTTCAGCGAACCGCCCCCCATGTTGACCATGAGCCGCAATCGGGGATATCGGTCGCGCAATCTCTCCGACAGCACCAGGGCCTTATACTCGGCTTCCTTCCCCAGGGCAATGAAATAGGCATCCGGTGGCGTTGGTGGCGGAGTTTTACCTTCGGCCTCAACCAACAATACCAGCCGTTCCATTCCCAACGCCCAGCCCACCGCCGGAGTATCTCTACCGCCCAGCCGGGCAACGAGACCGTCATAACGCCCGCCGGAGCAAACCGCATCCTGCGCGCCCAGGAGATCGGTGGTCCACTCGAACACCAGCCCGGTATAATAATCTAGCCCGCGAACCAGAAACGGATCGAGCGTATAGCCGATACCCAGCAGGTCGAGCCGGGTGCATAATTCAGCGAATTGAAGCCGGGTCTGATCCCCGAAATAATCCCCTATGCGAGGCGCCTCGGTGAGGAGCTTGCGGATCTTGGGATCCTTGCTGTCGAGTATGCGCAGCGGGTTGGTTTCAAGCCGGCGCCGCGCGTCGGCATCCAGTCGGTCCATATGCTCGTGCAGATATTCGATCAGCGCGCTACGGTATATTTCGCGTTCCTGCGGCCTGCCCAGCGAATTTATCCGCAGACCGATATGCTTTAACCCAAGGCGACGCCACAGGCGAGCCCCCAACAAGATCATTTCCGCTTCGATATCCGCTCCCTGAATACCAAACGCCTCCGCGCCAATCTGATGGAACTGGCGATATCGTCCCTTTTGCGGGCGTTCATGACGAAACATCGGCCCACCATACCGGAGCCTTATCTGGCTGCCATTGAACAGCCCATGACTGATGCCTGCACGTACGCAACCGGCGGTCCCTTCGGGACGCATGCTCAGGGAATCCCCACCCCGATCCTCGAAACTGTACATTTCTTTCTCGACAATGTCCGTGCCGGTACCGATCGAACGGGCAAACAAGGTAGTTTGCTCCAATATCGGAAGTCGTATCTCGCCATAACCCGCGGTATCGAGCACTTCCGCCGCAATAGCCTCAATGGCCTGCCAACGGGTAGCCTGCCCGGGAAGGATATCATTAAATCCCCTGACTGCCTGAATTCCCCCGCTCATCGGGTAACCGCCGGCGATGGTAGTACCGATCCTGATATCTGGAAACGTGCCGTTTTACCCTTGCGGAATCTAGGGGAAATCGTATAGGGGCGTCCATTGACCTTGATCTCGACCCCCGGCGCATTTCCCAAGAATACCGTCAGCGGACCGTGGGCGGAATCGAGGTGGATATTTTGACCGGCCGCGGCCAAATTATAGTAGAGTCGTTGGTGATCCGGCCCATACACCTCGATCCAGGAAGGTGACGTCACATGCAGGCGCAAACGCAGGCTGATCCCCGTTTGTACGGCCCCCCGAGAGGAGATGCGGTATTGCGAGGCAGTTACCGAACCACCCGAGCGAACCATAGTGGCCGACAATGGCACATTGACGCTTGAAGCCATGGCGGCCGAAACTGCCGTCGGGGGAATATTGGAAAACCGTTTGTTCTGCTGAGAGCGGTGCCATGCCCACAGCCCCGCAAGAATCAAAAGCACCGCGAATATTCCTACTCCTGCGGGAAATAACCACCGCGAGGAAATATTGTACATGCCCTGCGTTGTGGCATGAGCCCGCACTACCGGTTCCTCGAACCCGGCCGAACGAGTATATATTTCAAGCAATTCCGCCTCCGGCAAGCCGAGAAAATGCGCATACTTACGCAGATACCCCCGCACGTAAACGGGAGCTTCCAGGCGATAATACTCTTCCGATTCCAACGCCTCGATTACCCGTACGGGGATGCCAAAAGACTCGGCCGCAGCCTCCCGTTCCAGCCCAAGGGCTTCTCTGGCGCCCTGCAAACGTACCCCGAGCCCCGGGCCATTCACATCGGTCGGCTCCTGATCGTTATTGCTCATGGCCCGGTTCGGCTGATCAAATGGATGAACTTGCGTGCTTCCCGGGAACCGGGAAACTTCTTGAGCAACCGGCGTCCATAGCGCTTGGCGTTAACCTGATCCCCTACGGTCCAAGCAGCTTCGATGGCGACCCACAGCACCCTTGGAGATACGTTCCGATCACTCGACACCAGGCGCCCAAGACGGTTGTTGGCGCTGCTGTAATCGCCCTTTTCAAAAGCCATCAATCCCAATTGCCACAATGCCTCGGGCTGGTTGGGGTTAATGGCGAGCGCCTGCTCAAAGTACCTCCGGGCAATTTTTTTATTCGGGATTTTCAGGGCACAGGTGCCGGCGTTGGCAAGCGCGGAATCGGGCGTGGCGTAATTGAGGTTTGCTGCCGCCCGACTGAAATACTTGAGCGATACCCGGTATTCCCCCCGCCGGCATAGAAAGGTACCATAATTATTCAATGTATCCGGATTATCGGGGCCAAGGGACAACGCCTGGCGAAATTCATGTTCGGCCCGGGCATATTTGCCGATTTGGGTGTAATAGAAAGCCAAGGCATTGTAGACGACCGGATCTTGGGGTGCTTCCCGGCGCGCTAATGCCAGCTTGCGTTGAGCAAGATCCATGCTGCCGGCCTGCATGTAGCGGTAGGCCATTTCAATGTTGAAATGTGCCGCGAGCCGGGGGGAAACTTTTTTCCCGCCAATCTTGGAAACACCTCCCGGAGAAGTACAACCCGCAAGGGCAACGAGCAACCCCAACCAGACGAATAAAACTCCGCGTGTGATCATTGCCGGATTGCCTCGTAACGCAACCGCTCGCCCAGACGATGACGGACCCGGTCCTGTACCTGACCGGAAAGCTGGCCACAGGCCGCATCGATATCATCCCCACGAACACGTCGGGTCACCGTCATGTAACCTCCATCAAGGACGATCTCGCGAAACCGATTGATTCGTACCAGGGGGGATCGCCTGAATGTGGAGCCCGGGAACGGATTGAATGGAATCAGATTCACCTTGGCGCTGAGTCCATCCAGTCGGCGCACCAAGGCACGGGCATGCGCATCGGTATCGTTAACGCCCTCGAGCATGACGTATTCGATCGTCACATGCCGGTGCGGGTTCCGGGAAACATACCGGCGGCAAGCAGCCAGCAGTTCAGCGATCGGATAGCGCCGATTGATGGGGACCAGTCGATCACGTAATACATCATCAGCAGCATGCAAGGAGACCGCAAGAGCCACGTCGCAGTCTTCGGCGAGCCGATCAATGGCCGGTACCAACCCCGAGGTACTGACCGTCACCCGGCGCTTGGATAGGCCGAAACTCAGCGGATCGATCAACAGCCTCAGTGCCGGCACCAAGTTGGCGTAATTGGCCAATGGTTCTCCCATTCCCATAAACACCACATTGCTGACCGCGGGTAACCCATCGCGACGCGGCGGAAGCAAGCGGCTTGCAAGCCATACCTGCCCCACAATCTCGGCGGCTTCGAGATTTCGATTGAATCCTTGGCTCCCGGTCGCACAAAAGGCACAGTCCATTGCGCAACCCACCTGGGATGATACACACAAGGTCCCCCGGTCCGCTTCGGGGATAAAGACCATTTCGACCGCTCCGCCCGATTTGGTCCCCAGCAGCCACTTACGCGTACCGTCCGCACCCAGCTTGTCACTCAATACCGGGAGTGACTGGATGACGGCCCGGACCGGGAGCCACTCGCGAAGCGTCTTGGCCAAATCCGTCATTTGCGCAAAATCGTATTCGCCGCGCCGGTATATCCAGCGCATCAACTGCCGGGCGCGAAAGCTTCGTTCCCCCTGACTCATAAACCAAGCCTCCAGGCCGGTACGGTCAAAACCCAGCAAATTGATGCGGGAGTTGCTCATCGCCTCAGCGGGTCCGGGGACAGATATCCAGCACGGAGAAAAAATAGCCGATTTCCCTCATGGCCGTCTCCGGACTATCGGAACCGTGAACGGCATTTTCCTCGATGCTCGTGGCAAAATCGGCCCGGATAGTTCCCACGGCCGCCTCCTTGGGATTGGTTGCGCCCATAATTTCCCGGTTACGCACAATCGCATTCTCGCCCTCGATAACCTGTACCAACACGGGTCCGGAAACCATGAACCGGACCAGATCGGCAAAAAACGGCTGCTCCCGATGGACGGCATAAAACCCTTCTGCTTCGGCAGGCGTCAAATGCAGCATCCGGGCCGCAATAACCTTGAGTCCGGCCCGCTCCAGGCGCGAAAGAATAGCGCCGATATGGTTTTTAGCCACGGCATCCGGTTTAATGATAGACAGTGTACGTTCCAGGGACATGGGTTCTCCGTATCAGAAATCAGGCACTCTCAGTTGGAATCTTGCCCAAACCTTTGAAAGTTTAAAGAATAGGTCGGCCACCTGCAAACCGTTGTCCGAAGATCACATTTCAGCCCGCCACCTACTTGTCAATCACCGGCAGACCCTCTTCATGTAAAACTTGAACAAGGAAAATATTCAACTTACTATAATAATTTAAATCAACACGTTACGCTATTAATAAAGAAAAACCATTAGGTTGTATTAAGCCGTACCCCTCGCTGTTACATTCTTGAACTAAACGCCGAAGCTCTCCCCACAACCGCATTCATTGCGCACGTTGGGGTTGGAAAAATGAAAGGATTGGCTCAGTCCGTTGCGAACAAAGTCCACTCGGGTGCCATCGATCAGGGGTAAATTTTTGCGCTCAACCACAATGCGTATGCCATGGTCTTCGAAGACCTGATCCTCGGGGTTGACTTCGCATACATAGTCAATCACATAGGAAAAACCGGAGCATCCGGTTTTTTTTACTCCCAAACGCAGCCCGATCTGGTCTCGATGCTCGGTCAGGTAGCGGCGTACCCGAGCGGCGGCTCGTTCACTCAGACTGATCGCCATACCTTATTCAATCATTCGACCGAGTGAATTTATCGGCTAAAGCTGTAAGAACTTTGAAATGTGGAAAAAAGTAAAGCACGCTACAATAACCTCTTGGTGTCAAGCGGATTATACCAATGATTGCACATTCACCATCCCTGATCGAGCATTACACTCGACTAGGTGTGTGGCAAAACGAGACTCTGCTGGATAAAATCATTGCCAATTCCAATCGCTACCCGAACCGGATTGCCGTCATCGATCCACCGAACCGTCAAGAGCTGGTCGGCAGCCCTGCCGGAGAATTGGATTACGCCGCGCTCGCAGACGCAGTCGATCGGGTTGCTGCGCAACTTCTCATCCAAGGTCTGAAACCCGGCGAGATTGTTTTTGCCCAGTTACCCAATGTACTCGAATTATTGGTTCTTTACTATGCGGTTTCGCGCGCCGGCGGCGTTCTTTCCGCCGTACCGGTGCAATGGCGATTGCATGAACTCGTGATGGTACGCAAACAAACCGGGGCGCGGATTCTGTTTACCACGGTCTTTCGAGGATTCGACCATCTTGCCCTGGGTCGAAAAGCCGGATTCCAGTATATTTATTCACTCGATCTGCTCACCACCTGGATGCAGCAGCCTCCTCCGGAGGTGGTCTTCCCCGAAATAAATGCCAATGCGACTTTCAGCCTCTGTTGGACCTCAGGCACCGAGGCCGAGCCCAAGGGCTGCCCGCTGACCCATAACAACTGGCGCTACCAGGCGGGCTTGGTCATCGAGGGCTGCCGAATCGAATCGGGTGAGCGCATTCTCTGCGTTGCCCCACTCGTGAACATGACCGCGATCGGAGTCAACTTTGTCCCCGCGTTGCTGACCGCCGGCACCCTGCTGTTACACCATCCTATCGATATCCCCCTGCTGATGCACCAGCTCAGCAAAGACCGAATCGGTTTTACCATCCTGGTTCCTGCGGTTCTCAACCTGATCGCAAAGCAATCCGAATCCGCAGGTCTGGATCTATCATCGGTGCGCACGATCGTCACCGGATCGGCACCTCCCTCGGCTTGGGCCATGCGTGAGTTCCGCCGCCGTTGGGATATCGAAGTGGTTTGTGTCTGGGGTCAAAACGAGGGAACGGGACTGCTTGCCGGAGCCGGAGATTTTCCCGATCTCGAGGCCCGCAGCCATCAATTTCCCTTCTGGGGGGGGCCCGGTTGCCGCTTCAGCCAAGACCTGACCGGAATCGAGTCCCGGCTGGACGATGCATCCGGAAAAGAGGTCACGCAGATCGGTGGAATCGGCGAATTGGTGATACGCGGCCCCAATCTTTTCCCGGGTTATTTCCGGCGCCCGGACCTCGATTCCCGTAGCTTCACCGCGGATGGGTTTTTTCGCACGGGGGACTTGTTTCGGCGTGTTGACGAGTGCCGCCTGGCCTTTCACGACCGCAGCAAGGACATTATTCTACGCGGCGGTTTCAACATCTCCAGCGCCGAGATCGAAACCACCGTGCTGGCGCACCCGGCGGTGGCCGATGCCGCCGCCGTGCCGGTCCCGGATCCCATTCTCGGTGAACGCGTGGGCGTATTCGTCGTCCTGCGCGAGGCCGAAGCAACCCTTGATCTCGATCAATTGCGTCGGTTTCTCACCGAGAGGGGTTTCGCCCACAACAAGCTACCCGAACACCTGTGGATAATCGCAAGCATTCCACGGAATCCGCTTGGAAAGATCATCAAGGCTAAGCTCCGCGAATCGATCCCGATCTATAAACCTGGAACCTGAACTATCCCGATGCTGCAAGGAGCGGCGTAATCCCGGTAAAATCGGGCGCCTTGTTTTACCGGATTTTTACATGACCGCACCCCGAATCCTGCATGAAGGCTTTGCCGGCGTTATCGGCAATACCCCCTTGGTCCATTTGCGCCGCATCGAGTCTGGTACCGGATGTACCCTGCTGGCCAAGGCGGAGTTCATGAATCCGGGCGGCTCCGTAAAGGATCGCGCCGCCCTGGCCATTATCCGTGATGCCGAGCGGCGGGGAGATCTGCACCCGGGAGGAACCGTGGTCGAGGGCACCGCCGGCAACACCGGCATTGGACTGGCTCACCTGTGTAATGCGCTGGGATATCGTTGTGTAATTTTCATCCCCGCCAACCAGTCACGCGAAAAAATCGACCTGCTCCGCACCCTGGGAGCCGAAGTCAGGCCGGTCCCCGCCGTGCCATACAATAATCCCGACAATTATGTGCACCAATCGCGGCGCTACGCCGCATCGCTCGCCAATGCCGTGTGGGCCAACCAATTCGACAATCCAGCTAACCGCGAAGGGCATTACACCACTACCGGCCCCGAAATTTGGCGCCAAACCGAAGGCAACCTGGACGCCTTTACCTGCGCGGTCGGAACCGGGGGGACACTGGCGGGTGTCTCGCTTTATCTCAAGGAGAAAAATCCCGCTATCCGCTGCGTTCTTGCCGATCCATCCGGCAGCGCCCTGCTGAGCTATATCAAGCAGGGAGAGCCCCAGCCGACCGGGCCTGCTTCCATCACCGAAGGAATCGGCAACAGCCGCGTGACGGCAAACCTGGCGGGGGCACCGATCGATGACGCCATCCGGATCGAAGATACCGAAGTCGTGCACACCGTCTACCGCTTGCTCCGCGAAGAAGGCCTGTTCGTCGGCAGTTCCAGCGGGGTCAACGTGGCCGCCGCATTGACCCTGGCACACGAGTTGGGCCCCGGGCATACCATCGTGACACTGCTTTGCGATGGTGGCGGGCGCTATTACTCACGCCTGTATAACCCGGATTGGCTACGAGAAAAGGGGCTATCCACTTCCTGAGCCATAAGCTCACACCCCGGTTCCCGGATCCGAAGCGCTAAGATGTACTTCGATAGTAACGGGGAGCAAAATGATGAGCCAGGATCCAACTGAACCGAGTTTCAACCAACCCCTGGTGCCACCTCCCGCAAACCTTACCCGGGCCGGCGGACTAACCCTAAAAGCGGCCGGTGAACTGCTGGAGGCAGCCCGCAGAGATCCCGAAGCCTATTGGGCCCAAATCGCTCGTGAGCTGGAGTGGCAGGCGCCCTGGATACATACGCTCGATGGCGGTTTTCCGAGATTCCGCTACTTCTCCGGAGGCGTGGGTAATGTTTCGGTCAACTGTATCGACCGCTGGGCCTCGGTCCACCCCAACCAGGTCGCCATCTACTGGGAACGCGAGGATGGTGCGCGGGAACAAGTCACCTTCCTGGAACTCGCACGCCAGACCGCCCGGCTGGCAAATGCGCTCAAGCGTCTCGGTGTGAGGCGCGCGGACCGGGTGGCGATCTATCTCCCGAATATCCCGGAGGCCTGGGTTGCGGTTCATGCCTGCTACCGGATCGGGGCGATCTACAGTGTGATTTTCGCCGGGTTCTCCGTCCATGCGGTCCAGCAGCGCCTCGCCGATGCCAGGCCCAGGGTGGTCATTACCGCCGATGCCAGCCTGCGTCGTGGCCGGCCGGTTCCACTAAAAGCGACGCTCGACAAAGCCCTGAAGGGAATCGACTCGATCGAGCAGATCATAATCACCCGTCGAATCGGGCTGGATACGCCGCGCACGGAGCGGGATCTGGACTGGCACGAATGCCTGGAGACCGAACGGCCCGTTTGCCCTCCCGAACCCATGGAGGCCAACGAACCCGGCTTCATTATTTACACCTCCGGAACCAGCGCCCAACCCAAGGGATTGGTACATGCGGGCATCGGGTTCCTGGTCGGCGCCTATGCCAACGTAAAGTGGTCTCTCGCTCTCACTCCGCAGGACGTCTACTGGTGTACGGCCGACATCGGCTGGCTGACGATGCCCATTTTCGCCACCGTCGGCGGCTTGGCTCACGGTGCCAGTCATGTGCTCTATGAAGGCGCACTGGATTGGCCGGATCCGGGGCGCCTGTATCGCACCATCGAGGCCTACGGCATCACCAAACTGTTTACCGCTCCCACCGCATTGAGGATGTTGCGCCGTTGTGGCGACCAGCACCTGCACGGAATCGACCTCGACTCGCTCCGGCTCATCTCGTTGGTTGGCGAACCCCTGGATCCAGATACCTGGTGGTGGACCCACGATGTGCTGGGCCAGGGCCATATCTTTCTCAACAACACCTATGGGCAAACCGAGACCGGCACGGCATGGACATCGTCTATGGTTGGCCTGAGTGCGACCCGCCCGGGGAGTTGTGGCCATCCCCTGCCGGGCTACCAGGCCTCGGTTCTCGATGAAAAAGATCGGCCCGTTGCGAGCGGACAGGTCGGCGACCTGGTACTCTGCGCTCCCTTCCCCAGCCTGGCCAGGGATGTTTGGGGCGACCCTGAACGCTATGTGAATACTTATTTCAGCACCCATGCCGGCTACTACCACAGCAGTGACGCCGCATTCATCGATGCCGACGGCATGGTCTGGGTGACGGGAAGAACCGACGATGTCATCAACGTGTCCGCACACCGGCTCGGCACAATGGAACTCGAAGCGGCACTGCTTAACCACCCTGCCGTCGGCGAGGCGGCCGTAGTCGGCACCCATGATCCGGTCAAGGGAACGATACCCGTGGCTTTCGTGGTCTTGCGCGCCGGGTATGAGCCCGACCCCGCGCTTGGCGCCGAGCTGGAGGCCGCCGTTACCACGACGGTGGGCCGCTACGCACGGCCCGGACGGATCGTGTTTACCCCGACCCTGCCGCGGACCCGGAGCGGCAAGATCATGCGCCGGTTATTGCGTGAATTGTTGCTCGATCAGGGGCCAATCCAAGGCGACACCAGTGCACTCGAGAACCCGGATGCGATCGATACCCTGAATAAGATTTTGAAGCGCCTGGACACTATCTAGGAACCCTCGCCACCCTGTCTCCACCCCCGAGGAACTCCTGATTGCTGGACAGGTCTCGAGCCTACCGAATCGGGCCCGCAGACCGGTACCGGACTCAGTCCTGCAACAAGGCAACCCCGGGCAGAATCACATCGGCGCATCGGCACCGACCCGAAGCGCAGTCGAGACGCCGGGAATGCAGCGATCGAAGCGGTAAGCCGCCTGGATCACATCACTGATCACCCCGGCGGCGGTGATAGCGGATCCGGCGCCCGGCCCGGAAATCACCAGAGGTTGCGCAGCATAATGCTCGGTATGGCAACAGACCAGGTTGGCCCCGGCGCCCAGGCGGGCAAACGGCGAATCCGATTCTACCTGGACGACTTCGACACTGGCGGTTTGCAAATTCCAGCGTGCCAGTGCCGCCAGCGGGCCCCGCGCCGCACGGGCTTGCCACAGTTCATCAAGCACCTGGGATTGTTCGAAAAATCGCTCCGGATCATGGGCCCAGCTACAACCTGCAGGTAAAATCGGCTCCAGCCGAACCTGCTCTGGTTCGATCATAACCCCCGACTCACGCAGCAAAATCACCAGCTTGCGCACCAGGTCAGCGCCCAGCAGATCTTCCACCGGGTGAGGTTCGGTCAATCCCCGCCGATATGCCTCCCGCAACACTGCGGAAAAGCGCTCTCCCCGGTTGATACCCGAGAATAGGAACGACAGTGTCCCCGAAAGCGCGGCATCGAGACACAGTAACTTCTCGCCGCGTGCTCTCAGTGCGGCAAGCGAGTCCAGTACCGGCAAGGCAGCCCCCACGGTAGTTTCATAGCGCAATGGGACACCCTGCTCAGCGGCAAGTCGATGCAGCTGCAAATACCCATCCAGAGGCCCGCTCAGCGCCAACTTGTTTGCCGTGACAATGCCGATACCGGCGGCAAGTAACTCCGAGTACAATGCCGAGACCTCCTCGCTGGCCGTACAATCGACAAACAAAACCCGGTCCAACCTCGCGAGCCGATCGATAATTCCAGACCAGTCCCCGGGTGTTCGCGGAACCGGATCTACACCCCTCCACTGAACCCACCGACGATTGGCTCCCCCGCAAAATTCAGCGGGGAAAGAGGTAGTCCGGCCCATCCCACCCAGCGCCTCGAGCTGTTCGCACAAGGCACTCCCGACCCGCCCACCCATGCCGGCGAGAAATACCCTCGTTCTCCATCGCTTCATCCGCAACATACCCGAACGGAGGAGGTCTCCAACCGTCCCCGGAAGTCACACACATAGGCATTCAATCGTTCGGTTTCGATCAAGAACCCATCATGGCCATGCAAGGAGCGCAAAACAACATGCTCCGCTAGCGGCAGATTACGCGCCAGAAACGTCTGTTCCTGCGGCGGGTACAGCAAGTCGGAGTCGATCGATACCACCAGGGCGGGTATGCGTATCCCCCCCAAGAGCTTACCGGGATGATCGCCTCGCCCGGCGGCAAGATCAAAATCATCCATGGCCCGGGTGAGCAATACATAGCTCGCCGCATCGAATCGATCGATGAATCTGCTTCCCTGGTGATTTAGGTAACTCACCGCTTCATATTCATGGATCGCATGTCTGGCACGACCGAATCGCTGTTCGAAGCCTTCCCAATGCCGGTAACTGAGCATGGCTATCTCGCGAGCCGTCGCCAAGCCGGCACGTGGACCCTGGCCGGAAGGATAGTCTCCTCCCAACCAGTTTCTGTCGGCTTCGATCGCTTGGCGCTGAACGGAGGAAAATCCAATCGCCCACGGCGGTTGGCGTACCGCCGTGGCGATCGGCACCATGCTTTCCACCCAGTCCGGATAACCGGCCCCCCACTCGAGAACCTGCATGCCTCCCAGGGAACCACCGATCACCATGCGCCAGCGGCGCACCCCGAGATGCTCCGCGAGCATCTTTTGTAACCGTACCATGTCGCGCACGCTTACCGGCGGGAAGCGGTTACCCCAACGCCGGCCATTTTCCGGGTCCGGACTCGAAGGTCCGGTGGTTCCATAGCACCCCCCCAGCAGGTTACTGCACAAAATATAATCTTTCATTGGATCGAGTGCCCGTCCCGGTCCCAACAGATCCGGCCACCAAGAATCGACATCGGCGGAACCGGTCAGCGCATGGCAAACCAGAACCGCATTGTCCCCGCTCGAATTAAGTACCCCCCAGTGGCGATACGCCACCCGGATTCCGCTAAGCTGAATACCGGAATCCAGCCGCAACGGAATCTCCGGCGTATACCACCCGGTTGCAGGGGATATCAACTCTTCGAGCGGTTTCATTTCGGCGTCGCCACGGCCGCGACAAGTGCCTGTTCGAAATCGGCCTTGATATCCTCGATATGTTCGATCCCAACCGATACCCGTATCAGGTCCGGAGTAACACCTGCAGCCTGCTGTTCGGCCTCATCGAGCTGCTGGTGGGTAGTCGAAGCCGGATGAATAACAAGAGTCTTGGCATCGCCTACATTGGCTAGATGGCTGGCGAGTTTAACGGTATCGATAAAGGTGCGCCCCGCGGCCTCACCGCCCAGGATGCCAAAGCTGAGTACGGCACCGAAGCCGTGGCGCAGGTACTTGCGGGCCAATGCATGATGGGGATGGTCGGGAAGACCCGGGTAATTCACCCAGGCAACCTCCTTGCGTCCTTCCAGCCAGCAGGCCAAGGCAAGAGCATTTTCCATATGTCGCTCGACCCGCAGGGAAAGCGTCTCCAGGCCCTGCAAAAACAAAAAGGCATTGAAGGGCGAAAGTGCGGCTCCCAGATCCCGTAGCCCCTCTACCCGGGCGCGGACACAGAAGGCGATATTCCCCAATGGACCGGAGGGGCCGAAGGTTTCCCAAAATTTCAATCCGTGATACCCGGGTGAAGGTTCGGTAAACCCCGGGAAGCGGCCGTTGCCCCAATCGAAGCGACCCGCATCGACGATCACCCCGCCGATGGACGTGCCATGCCCACCGATCCACTTGGTAGCCGAAGCCACCACGATATCGGCACCATGCTCGATCGGCCGGCATAAATATCCCCCGGCCCCGAAGGTATTATCCACAATCAACGGCACCCCGTAACGCCGCGCGATATCGGCCAGGCGTTCGAAATCAGGCACGTTGAACCCAGGATTCCCGATGGTCTCTACGTACAGGCCTCGGGTACTGGAATCGATCAAGGCCTCAAGCGTTTCCGGCGCATCGACGTTGCCAAACCTGACATCGATTCCGAGGCGGGGCAACGAAACTTTGAACTGGTTGTAGGTCCCGCCATAAAGTGAGCCGGAACTGACGATATTATCGCCGGCCCGGGCCAATGTAGTGATAGCAATCAACTGCGCCGCCTGTCCGCTTCCGGTGGCCAACGCGGCTACTCCACCCTCTAGTGCCGCCATTCTCTGCTCAAAAACATCCGTGGTCGGATTCATGATTCGAGTGTAGATATTGCCGAACTCTTCGAGTGCAAACAGCCGGGCGCCGTGAGCCGAATCCTCGAAAGTGTAACTGGTGGTCTGGTAAATCGGCACGGCACGTGCCCGCGTTCCCGGTGCCGGTTGCTGCCCGGCATGAACCTGCAAAGTCTCAAAACGGTAACTGGAAATATCGCTCATTTCGTCTGCTCCTGTTCAAGTAAAATCATTTCACGCCAAAACCCGGCTCGCTAGAGCCGGACAATTCAAATGCGTGGAGCCGACGTTGCGGAATGACACCAACAAAAAACCCGCAACGGCTGCGCCATCGCGGGTTTCTGACTTCGTGTAGCTGGCTTTTCAGCCTATCCGGTGCTTATCACCGGCCCACTCTCCATAACCCGCATGGCATGTTGCGGAATACACATGCACATCATGCAAGCAATGCACCGGGCTGAGCGAAGAGTGAAAACCACCGAATTCATAACTTATATTACACCCTCAAAATCTAGGATTGTCAACTTCCAGCCTTTTCTGTAGGCCCAGGGTCATGATGTTGCCTTGATTACTGAAGGGGTTGCACCAATGGCTATTCAGCCACCTGAACGACGATGTACACGAAGGGATCAGCGCTCGGCACGAGAGCGATTTTCTCCTTGAGCCGGCTACATTGTCACCGGCTTCGGGAACCCGGCCCCCACGGGGCTCCTCGGTAATCCGGACGCCTCATATTCACTGCAATCATCGGTGTTTAGGCAACCTATGGAGCAGTTTTCTTACCATGCCGGAAGACGAAGGCGGAGAGATCCGCAGACGCATGCGTAACCGCCTGAATGCAGTCGGATCCACTGCATCGTAAGCCACTACGAGAGCCCGCCGCCTCCAGGTAGAACCCCGAATCTGTAATACCACGAGTCCGGGGCTGACCCAGGCTCCCGGCTCGATCCGCCCGCTGAAGGTTCGGCCCCGGCGATCAATCAGCACACACTCTCCCTCGGGATGCCACACGAATCGCTCCACCGAAGATGAGGAATAACGAACCGCATGAGACAAGATCCAGAATCCGCCCACCCCCCCTAAAACCAGGGCCAACAATACACGGACGATCAAGGGCAACCCATTGGCTAAAGCAGCAATGATTGCAGCCCCATAAAAACCGGCTAATAACCCCGTCAGCATCCGGGACGGACGCAACGCCAAGTCAATAAGAGGGGGTAATCGCTCGAACAACATCCACCAACTCATCGGGAGGATTTGCATGCCCCAATATCCAGTCCATCAGCTCGTAGTCGGTGCATTGGAGCAAATCGGCAAATGCCTTGCGCTCGTCGTCCGACGCCGATGGATAACGCGTATCCAGGTACGATTTCAACAGTATATCGAGTTCACGCAGCCCACGCCGGCACTGCCAACGCAACCGCGCGCGCTCAACCGCTGGATCGCCTTGAGGAGACGGTTCGCTCACACTGGGGATCAAACTTGTACCTTATCCCGGATTACAGCTCACGCTTGGCGATTAATCGCTTGATCTCGCTAATGGCCTTAGCCGGATTAAGCTCCTTGGGACAAGTATTGGTGCAATTCAAAATCGTATGGCAACGATAGAGCTTAAACGGATCCTCCAAAGCATCCAGCCGTTCACCTGTTGCCTCATCCCGACTGTCGGAAATCCAACGATAAGCCTGTAGCAGTACGGCGGGCCCAAGATAACGATCGCTGTTCCACCAGTAACTCGGACAACTGGTGGAACAACTGGCGCAGAGTACGCACTCCCAAAGGCCATCGAGTCTGGCTCGCTCTTCCGGTGACTGTTTACGCTCACGGCTAGGCAGCGGTGAAGAAGTTTTGATCCAGGGTTCTATGGAGGCATACTGGGCATAAAAATGGGTCAGATCAGGCACCAGATCCTTCACGACCGGCATGTGAGGCAAGGGGTAAATGCGTACATCCCCCTTGATATCTTCCCAGCCCGTCGTGCAAGCCAGTGTATTGGTACCCCCCGCGCCATTGCCGATGTTCATCGCACAAGACCCACATACGCCTTCACGGCAACTCCGACGGAAAGTTAACGTGGGATCAATCTCATTCTTTATCTTGATCAGGGCATCTAATACCCTTGGTCCACAATGATCCCGGTCCACTTCGTAAGTATCCACGCGTGGATTATCGTCCGTATCCGGGTCATAGCGATAAATCCGGAACCGCTTGATATGAGTCGCGTTCTTAACCCTATAGGTTTTACCTTTCAGCGGACGGGAATTCTGTGGAAGTCGCAATTGCACCATGGTTGAAAATCCTCAATAAACCCGCTTCTTAGGCGGAAAAGGTTTAATCTCGTTGGTCAACGTATAGTCGTGTACCGGGCGATAGTCAATACGAATATTCTCATGTGAACTGCCCCAGATAAGCGTATGCTTCATCCAGTTCTTATCATCACGTTCCTTGTAGTCTTCGCGGGCATGCGCACCTCGACTTTCGGTACGATTGGCAGCGGCATGGAGAACGACCGTGGCCTGTGCCAGCAAGTTGGCCAGCTCCAAAGTCTCGGCAAGATCCGAGTTCCAGACCAATGAACGATCAGAAACACTGACATCTTTCAGTTGTGCGGCAATCTCCGCCAACTTCTGCTTGCCCTCTTCCAGCGTGGCACCATCGCGAAAAACCGAGGCATGGGACTGCATCGTGCGTTGCATCTGATCCCGGATTTGCGCTGTCGGTACCGAGCCCTTGGAAAAGCGCAGGCGATCGAACCGGTCGAGCGCGGCATCACCGGCCTTTGCGGGTAATGCAGCGGTTGCACCCGGCTTGACGACCTCGTTGCAGCGTTCGGCCGCAGCCCGACCGAATACAACCAAATCAATCAGTGAGTTTGTACCCAGGCGGTTTGCACCATGCACCGAAACGCAGGCGGTTTCACCGACCGCCATCAGACCGGGCACCACGCTGTCGGGATTCCCGTCTCGCAAGGTAACCGCCTCGCCATGATAATTGGTAGGTATTCCCCCCATGCAATAATGGGCCGTCGGCAGCACGGGGATCGGATCCTTGGTCGCATCGACTCCGGTAAAAACTCGTGTGGTCTCCGTGATACCAGGTAAGCGCTCGTGCAATAGATCAGCCCCGAGATGCTCAATATGCAGAAAAAGATGATCCTTGTGCTCACCTACCCCCCTACCTTCACGTATTTCGATGGTCATAGCACGGGAGACGACATCCCGGGAAGCCAGATCCTTTGCGTGTGGAGCATAGCGCTCCATAAACCGCTCGCCTTCACTGTTGGTCAGATAACCACCCTCGCCACGACAACCCTCGGTGATGAGGCAGCCGGCACCATAGATCCCCGTGGGGTGAAACTGGACGAATTCCACGTCCTGTAACGGCAACCCGGCCCGCAATACCATCCCGTTACCGTCGCCGGTGCAGGTATGAGCGGAGGTACAAGAGAAATAAGTCCGGCCATAGCCGCCGGTTGCCAAGATCACCATCTGGGCGGAAAACCGGTGTAACTCCCCGCTCATCAAATCCCAGGCCAACAAGCCGCGACAGGTATCCCCTTCCATGATGAGATCGATCGCAAAACACTCGATAAAGAACTCCGCCCGATGCTTTAGCGCCTGTTGGTAGAGCGCATGCAACATGGCATGGCCCGTGCGATCCGCCGCCGCGCAGGATCGTTCCGCCGTCCCTTCGCCGAAATGCGTTGTCATACCGCCGAAAGGACGCTGATAAATCTTCCCCTCTTCGGTCCGGGAAAAGGGCACGCCGTAGTGATCGAGTTCGATGACCGCATCGGGGGCCTTGCGGCACAGAAATTCAATCGCATCCTGGTCCCCCAGCCAGTCCGATCCCTTGATGGTATCGTACATATGCCAGGACCAATGGTCCTCCCCCATATTGCCGAGAGAAGCCGCAATGCCACCCTGAGCGGCCACGGTGTGGCTGCGCGTCGGGAAAACCTTGGTCACGCAGGCGGTCTTCAAACCCGCCTCAGCCAAACCAAGCGTCGCCCGCAGACCGGACCCCCCGGCACCAACCACAACAACATCGTAAATATGATCAATAATTTTGTAATCGCCATGCATTGCCATCAACCTCCAAATCCGATCTTCGCCGCCGCAATGATCCCCAGCAACGCCACGGCAACGCTGAGAAAGCGTATCAGCGTAATCGCCGTATACGCCAAGCGTTTGTTACTAACGTAATCCTCTATGATCACCTTGATCCCGAGATACCCGTGCCAAAAAGGCAGAGCAACCAGCAAAACCACAAACAACAACACCCAGGGTTGGCGCAGCAAAGAGACTGCCCCGGCATAACCGACTTGTATCATCCAGAAAAATAGGACGGCCGCGGCCAATCCGATCGGAATTAATGCCAATGCTATGGCATGCTGCACAAGCCCATGTCCGGTGCCGCTGCGTGCCGTACCGTTTCCGCGAGCAACTCCAAGGGGGGTTTGAAAACTCATAGCACACCTCCCACAATCAGCCAGCCAAAAATCCAGGTTGCCGCGGTGAGGCCGACCGTCCCCAGCACCACCAGCCAACCGCTGAAGTAATAAGCACGACGCTCAAAACCCCAACCGGAATCCCAGGCCAGATGTCGGATCCCGGTAAGTAAATGATAGAAAAATGCGAGGCTCCATAAACACAGGAAAACCTGCCCGATCCAGCTGTGGAAAAACCAGCCCGCCGTCGCAAAAGCATTTGGACCCTCGGCCAATGCAACCAGCCAATAGACCAATCCCAGCGCGCCACTATAAAGCACCACCCCGGAAATCCGGTGCAGAATCGATAACGTCATCGAGAGTGGCCAGCGGTAGATCGCGATATGCGGAGAAAGCGGCATGGATCGACTGTTATTCATAAAATTACCCCCTAAGTCCCTGCGAATTGACCAATTCAAAAATCGATGCAGCGCCCGTTGCGTTCCCAATCACCATAGCGCGTAGGTTCGGGTCCTTTGGGCCCACCAATTTCCCGCGGCGCTTCCTTGGGATCTACATCTTTCGTGCCTGTTTTTTCGCCACCGGGCGCCGGTTGCAGCGTATTTTTTTTTGTGGATGTCTCTGCCATGAATTAATTATACATCCAGAGATCATTGTTTTGCGGAGGAACCGTGCCGATGCAAAAGAATAGCCTCCGCAAGAACCAGATCCTGCGCGTGAGTAACCTTGATATTATCGGCACTTCCTTCGACCAGGCGGGGAACATATCCCACGCGTTCAACCGCCATGGCCTCATCCGTGACCAGGCTCCCCGCCGAGCGGGATTCAAGTAAAGCCGCTTGCAGTAAACCGTAACGAAACATCTGCGGGGTCAACGCCCGCCATAACTCCTTGCGCGGCACCGTCGCGGTGATATGTCCCCCGCTATCGGCACGCTTTAGCGTATCGACGACGGGAACGGCCAAAACCCCACCGACGGAATCGTTGCTCACCATATCGATGAGGTGACCGAGATCCTCGGGGCGCAAGCAAGGCCGGGCGGCATCGTGCACTATAACCCAATCATCTTTTTCCAGTTTTCCGGTCAAAGCGTTTAAGGCGGAAAGAACCGAATCCGAACGATCCCTCCCTCCGGGCACGATTAGCACCGGCTTACGGGGCTCAACCGGCGCCACCTCAGGCCATTCCCGATCTCCCGGTGCCAAGGCGATGGCAATACCCGAAATTCGGGGCTCGGTAAGGAAACAATCGAGCACATGTAGGATCAAGGCCCGGCCGGCCACCGCAAGATATTGCTTAGGCCGTAAGGCACCCAAACGTTGGCCACGGCCCGCCGCCGGGATAATTGCCCAGATCGCCATGTCGTGTTCCGCTTCAGCCGCCGGCCGCCGGTGCCGCAACGGTACGGGGACTTTCCGGAGCCGTACGGGGAGCCGGTACCCGCACAATCTGATAGAAGGTTTCCCCCCGCTTGACAAGACCTAAATCCATACGGGCATGTTCCTCGATTGCACCCAGCCCCCTTTTAAGGCTTCGTACTTCGGCCCAATGATGCGCATTCGCTCGTTGCAGCCGCCGATTAGCTGCCATCTGCACCTGCAACCGAGACTCCAGATACCGACCTTTCGGTAAGCTGCTGGCGGTAAACCACAAGGCACGTTGTAAAAATACCAAGCTGACCACAAGCCCGATAAGTACAATCCAGCGCATCATCTCAAGCGCCTCAAGAACCAGCCGAAAACCATTCAGCTTCCGCGTAAGGACGTGACTTGACCGCAGTATCCAACCTCTTGAGTGTCGCCAAAAGCTCGTCCATGCGCCCCAGGGGCCAGGCATTGGGGCCATCCGACAAAGCCTCGCGGGGATGCGGGTGGGTTTCCATGAATATACCCGCAACTCCGGCGCCGACCGCGGCCCGTGCCAGCAAGGGCACAAATTCGCGCTGTCCCCCCGAGCGGGCGCCAAGTCCCCCGGGTTGCTGCACCGAGTGGGTGGCATCAAATACCACCGGACAACCGGTGCGGCGCATCACTGCAAGCCCGCGCATATCCGCCACCAGGTCCCGATACCCGAAGCTAAAACCACGTTCACAGACCAAGATAGACTCATTACTCGTGCTTCTCGCCTTGGCAACGACATTGTCCATCTCGAAAGGGGAAAGAAATTGGCCTTTCTTGATGTTGACCGGCTTGCCGGCCGCGGCCACACGCAGGATGAAATTGGTCTGGCGACAAAGAAAGGCCGGTGTCTGTAATACATCCACGACCCGGGCAACCTCTTCTACCGGGGTATCTTCATGTACATCGGTCAATACCGGCAAGCCGAATGCTTGGCGTACCCGCTCCAGGATCGCCAGTCCCGAATCCAACCCAGGTCCGCGAAAACTCCGCCAGGAAGATCGGTTGGCTTTATCGAAAGAAGCCTTAAATATCAGTGGAATATTATTCTTTTTACAGATACCACATAAGGTTTCTGCAACCTCGAATACAAGGTCTTCACTCTCGATCACGCAGGGACCGGCAATCAAAAACAAAGGCCGGTCATTTCCTACATCGAAGCCACAGAGGTTCATGCGCTTACCGTCGTATGGGTCTCGAGCGAACGCAAACGTGTCTCTCGTGCGGCCTCGATAAAGGACTTAAATAAGGGGTGGCCATATCGCGGAGTGGAGGAAAATTCCGGATGGAACTGGCAACCGATAAACCAAGGATGTTCCGGCAGTTCGATAACCTCCACCAGCCCATCATCGGAGAACCCGGAAATCATCAGACCGGCATCCTGTAGTCTTGACCGATAGCGATCGTTGAATTCATAGCGATGACGGTGCCGCTCGCGGATCACCTCCTGACCGTAAATCCTGTACACCAGGCTATCGACCGCCAGATGGATCGCCTGGGCACCAAGACGCATGGTGCCACCCAGATCGCTCTTTACATCGCGCCGTTCGGTACGCCCGCTCCGATCTTGCCATTCCTCGATAAGCGCAATCACGGGGTGCGGTGTATCGGAGGCAAACTCGGTGGAGTGTGCCGCATCAAGTCCTGCTACATGGCGTGCATATTCAACCACGGCAAGCTGCATTCCGAGGCAAATCCCCAGAAAGGGTACCCGATGGGTGCGGGCGTACTCGACCGCGCGGATCTTTCCGGCGATACCGCGTCCGCCAAACCCGCCCGGCACCACAATGGCATCCATGCCCTCGAGCGGCACCTTTCCGCGCCGTTCGAGCGCCTCGGAATCCACGTAATGGATATTGACCCGGGTACGGGTCGCCAGACCCCCGTGATTCAAGGCCTCATTGAGCGACATGTAGGCATCGACCAGGTCAACATACTTGCCGACCATGGCCACATCTACCTCCCCCTGGGGCTTGCGCCGGGATTCAACCACTCGACGCCACTCGGAAAGATCTGCCGGCGGAGTATCGAGGCCGAGACGCCGCACGATAATTTCGTCGAGTCCCTCTTCGTGTAGTAACAAGGGAATTTCATAGATATCCCCGGCATCGATACCGGAGATAACAGCACTCTCCTCAACATTGGTAAACAACGCGATTTTACTCCGGGCCTCACGGGGCAACCGCTCGGAAGCCCGGCAAAGCAGCACATCGGGCTGGATTCCGATGGAGCGCAATTCCTTGACGGAATGTTGAGTAGGTTTGGTCTTGATCTCTTTCGAGGTCGGAATATAGGGGACCAACGTGAGATGCAGATATAGGGCATTGTTGTGCCCCAGTTCGACACCCATCTGACGAATGGCTTCAATGAAGGGCAACGATTCAATATCGCCTACGGTCCCTCCAATCTCCACCAGACAGAGATCGGCTCCATCTGCACCGGCAAAAATCTTGGACTTGATCTCGTCGGTGATATGGGGAATTACCTGTACGGTTCCCCCCAGGTAGTCTCCCCGGCGCTCCTTACGGATTACCGACTCATAAACCTGGCCGGCGGTAAAATTGTTGTTTTTACGGGTACGGGCACGCACGAAGCGTTCATAGTGGCCCAAATCCAAATCGGTTTCGGCACCATCTTCGGTAACAAAAACCTCGCCGTGCTGAAAGGGACTCATGGTCCCCGGATCTACATTGATATAGGGGTCCAGTTTAACCAGGGTGACTCCGATTCCCCGGGCTTCCAGCAACGCTCCCAGAGAGGCCGCAGCTATCCCCTTGCCCAAAGAGGAGACGACACCTCCCGTAACGAATATAAACTGTGTCACGCTTGCCCGGCCCATAATCAATCCGGGGATACAGGTTAGCAGACCTGCCCGTGCGGCTCAACCAACCAACCCCGCCCCACCCCCGATTGAAAGTACAAAAACCCCTCAAGTGCCCCGGCCTTTTCACAGTTCGCCACCCGGCGGGCGAAGCTTACTTAGAATATCCCCGCAATGAATATGCCATCCACCCCACTGACCCGGTTCTTGCCCCCACCTGGCAACATCTGGCCACACCTCCCCCGCTCCGCCTTGGCCCTTGCCATGGTTGAACAGGCCCGACGCGTTTCGAGCCCGCTGCTAGTGCTGGTAAGCGATGCGCACGCGAGCGACACTCTGAACGAAGCCCTCGGTTTTTTCGCTTCCGATGACTTGCCGATCATCTCGATCCCCGAACGCGAAATGTTGCCCTATGACGGCGTTTCCCCCGCCCGCGAAGTCATCTCCCGCCGCTTGTACGCACTGAGCCGCATATCGACGTTGCGCCAAGGAGTCATCATTGCCACGGCCGATCTGGCCCTTGAACGACTGCCGCCGCGAGACTGGCTCGCGGCGGCCGGTTTTGCACACGCGGTCGGGGACCGAATCGAGATCGAATCTTTCCGGACCCAACTGATTACCGCCGGTTATGCCATGGTCGGTGAAGTTCGGGCACCGGGTGAATTTGCACTCCGCGGGAGCGTTCTCGACGTTTTTCCAAGCGGCATGGAAAATCCGGTTCGGATCGACCTGTTCGATGACGAAATCGACTCACTCCGCTGTTTTGATCCGCAGACCCAAATCTCCAACGTCAAATTATCGAGTATCAACATGATGCCGGCCTTCGAATTTCCTTTCGATGAAGCCGGCATACGCCATTTCCGCCAAGCCTGGCGCGCACGTTTCCCCGGTGACCCGATGGCTAGTGAGATTTACCACCGGGTCAGCGAAGGGCGGGTTCCACCTGGAATTGAGAGTTGGCTGCCGCTTTTCTTCGACCGGACCGCCACGCTGGCGGATTATCTCCCCCCCGCGGCAAGCCTGATCGTCTTGCCGGGGTTCGAGACGGCACTCGTGGCGGCCCGAACCACCGTCGAGACGCGCTACGAATCGTTTCGTCATGACCTATCCAGGCCTCTGCTTACCCCGGACGAGGCCTTTCTATCACCGGCTGCAACCACGCAAGCCCTGGCCGGACACCCGCACATTACCATGAGCGATAACCCGCCTCGAGGGATTCGTGAACTTCCCCCGCTAGAGCTGCAACCCCAAGCCGGTGAACCCCTGAGGCGATTCATTGATTACATCAATAAAACCCCGCAGATCATTTTTACCTGTGAGTCACCCGGACGGCGGGAAACGGTTCGAGAGGTATTAGCCCGCCGCGGGTTCAAACCCGAGCCGGTCGAGGATTGGACCGCCGCCCGGGCCTCAACCAGTCCGTTTGTCCTTGCCGTTGCCTCACTCGAAGACGGGTTCGAGATCCCCGAGGCGGGACTTGCCATAGTACCGGATGCCGCAGTATTCGGCGCTCGTGCAGCCACCCGGCGGCGATATCACCACCGAGTACGCGATCCGGCAAGCATCATCCGGGATCTCACCGACCTTACCGAGGGGACTCCGGTCGTACATCAGGATTACGGCGTCGGTCGTTTCAGGGGGCTGGTAACTCGTACCGTAGAGGATCATCCGGTTGAATTTGTACAACTCGAATATGCGGGGGGGGATCGCCTGTATGTTCCGGTTGCCGCACTTGACCGACTGTCCCGTTACCTCGGCGCCGACGCCGAGCACGCCCCATTAACCAAGCTCGGCAGCGGCCAATGGGACCGGGCACGACGCCGAGCCGCCGCACGCGCCCGGGACGCGGCAGCCGAATTACTGGAACTTTACGCCCAACGTGAAGCACGCGGAGGCACCGCCCTGACGCTGGATGAGTCCGCGTGGGAGCGCTTCGTCCAGGCCTTTCCCTTCGATGAAACCCCCGACCAGAGCCGCGCCAGTTCCGATGTACTGGCTGATTTGACTACGGCGCGGCCGATGGATCGGCTGGTTTGCGGCGATGTCGGATTCGGTAAGACCGAAATTGCACTCCGCGCCGCCTTCGTTGCGGTCTATGCGGGGCGACAAGTGGCCGTTCTTGTGCCCACCACGTTACTGGCCGATCAGCACTACCGCAGTTTTTGTGACCGTTTTGCCGACTGGCCCGTGCGCATTGAACTGCTCTCCCGATTCCGCAGCACTAAAGACCGCACCAGAGTTCTGGAAGATTTGATCCAAGGCAAGGTTGACATCGTAATCGGCACCCATGCCCTACTTGGGCGCGGCATTCGCTTCGACAAATTGGGCCTTGTCATCGTGGACGAAGAACATCGCTTCGGGGTACGCCATAAAGAACGGCTCAAACATCTTCGTGCCGAGGTGGATGTCCTGACACTGACCGCCACCCCGATTCCGCGTACCCTCTCGATGACTTTTTCCGGGATTCGCGACCTGTCCATTATTGCCACGCCACCCGAACAACGGCTACCAATCCGAACCACCGTCAACCAATGGCAAGATGCACAAATTCGCGATGCAATCCTGCGTGAACTCCGCCGCGGAGGGCAGATTTTTGTAGTTCACAATGAGGTACGCAGCATCGGTGCGCTGGCCTCACGCATCGAGCAACTGGTTCCTGAAGCGAAGGTTCGGATCGGTCATGGCCAGCTGGCCGAGCGGACACTGGAACAACTCATGCTGGAGTTCTACCACCGTCGTTTCGATGTCCTCGTCGCCACCACCATCATCGAAAGCGGCATCGATATTCCCACCGCCAACACCATCGTCATCCATAATGCTCACCGCTTCGGACTAGCCCAACTGCACCAGTTGCGCGGTCGCGTCGGTCGATCCCACCACCAGGCCTATGCTTACCTCATTACGCCTCCGGAAGAACTGCTGGGACGTGATGCCAAGGCCCGACTGGAGGCGCTTGTGAGCATGGAAGATCTGGGTGCCGGTTTCTTTCTTGCCACCCAGGATCTCGAAATTCGCGGTGCCGGGGCACTGCTCGGCGATGCCCAGAGCGGACAGCTCGAAGAAGTTGGACTGGATCTTTACAATCGACTCCTCAAGCGTGCCATCGCCACCCTCAAGGCGGGCGGCGAAATCGAACCGGAAACCGAACTCGACCCCGGGGTCGAGGTAGATCTGGGCGAGGCTGCGTTACTGCCCGATGATTACATCCCCGATGTGCACTTGCGCCTCGTGTTCTATAAGCGCATCACCAATGCCGAGAGTGCAGCGGATCTTGAGGCGCTAAGCGAGGAGATCGTCGATCGTTTTGGTGCCCTGCCCGATTCGGCGCGGCGGCTGCTTGCCGTCGCCGGGATCAAGCAGCACGCGCGGCACCTTGGAATAACCCGAATCCATGCCGGTCCCAACGGGGTACGATTCGACTTCGGCCCCATGCCCCGGCTCGATGCCCTGGCGCTGATACGCCTGGTTCAAGCCAATCCTCGCGCCTACCGGCTATATGGCGAAAAACGGCTTGAACTCCGCCGGAACCTGGCCGAATTCAAATCCCGGGAAAAGAGCATCATGCAAGTGCTCGATGCAATTACCCCCATTTCGGAAACCACCCCGAATGCGACTACAATAAAAACCTAGCCGCCGGAACCAAAGTGTCTATGCGGGTACAAAAATTTTGCGCAATTCTGGCACTCGCCCTACCTGGATTCGTTGCCACCCCCGCTATTTCGGCTCCCACCGGGTTAGGCGCAACCTCGCCACCAAACTGGTATACCGTCGAGGTACTGATATTCCGCTATACCGAGCCGGGCGCCGCCCTCGGCGAGACTTGGCCAGCCCAGGTATCGTCTCCGCCCGTTAAGGGCGCGGTCTATCCGCCGGCGGTAGCCACCGGACCATACGCCATGCTCACACGCATGTCCGGGCCGATCACCAATGCAGAAAACCGCCTGGCCAACACCGCGGAATATGCGCCGGTACGCCTGCTTGGCTGGCGGCAACCCGCCACCACACCGAACATGGCCCGCGCGGTCAGCTTCGCCCCCCTGCCCGTGAGCACCACCGGGCCGGCCCCTGCCCCGGTTCCCGGCCCCCAACCAGCACCATCCGGAAAAGTCCAGGTAACGGGAACCGCAACCCTGCTGGTCATTAACCGGAAACCGGCCCTGGCACTGAATCTTCGTTTATGCGAACCGCGCCCACCAGGCCTGGTATTGCAGCCTCCCCCGATGGCAACCGAAGTCGCCACAATGGGAGCCGCAGCCGCCGTCACCCGAGCCTTGCCGCAAGCCGACACCGTCCTGCCGCCCCAACCCCGATCCGATATCTCGCCCCCCGGCCAGCAATGCTTCCTGCTTCGCCAACGCGCCATGCTCACACCGGGGCAACTGCAATACTTCGACAATCCCGCCTTTGGCGTGCTGGCCCTGGTAACGCCCATCGAACCACCGTCCTGAAACCGCGGCCGATGTACGGATGGTACCCCATACAAATCCTACCCGTTCAGGGAGCCAAGACGTATCATGTGGCCCATGAGTGACGGTATCCGGCCCGCGATATGAGCAACGGCACCCAGGCGATCTATTCGGTATCCGCGTTGGTCAATGCGGCCAAGTCGCTCTTGGAAAACGAATTTCCAGGGGTTACGGTCGAGGGCGAGATATCCAACCTAGTCCAACCCCGTTCCGGGCATATCTATTTCACCCTGAAAGATGCCGCGGCCCAGATTCGTTGCGTGATGTTTCGCCGTGAGGTACTGCGCGCCCGGTTTATGCCCGGCGATGGCCGGAAGGTACTGGCCAGGGGGCGCCTATCGATCTATCCCACCCGCGGTGATTTCCAGTTTTATGTCACCGATCTCGAAGAAGCCGGGTTGGGAGCACTGCAACACGCCTTTGAGCAATTAAAACAAAAACTCGCGGCGGAAGGTCTATTCGCCGCCGAAATCAAGCGCCCCCTACCGCGCTACCCGCAACGGATCGGCGTAATCACCTCGGCCACCGGTGCGGCAATTCGCGACATCCTCAAGGTGCTGGCGGCCCGTTGGCCGCCGACCGACGTGCTGATTTATCCCACGCCGGTGCAAGGAGACGGCGCGGCCGAGAGCATCGTTGCAGCGCTCGGGGTAGCGTCGCAGCGCCGGGACTGCGATCTGCTCATCCTCGCCCGTGGCGGCGGATCGCTGGAGGATCTATGGCCGTTTAACGAGGAGAAAGTAGCTCGTGCCATCCGCACCTCCAGCCTTCCGGTCATCAGCGGAGTGGGGCACGAAACCGACTTCACCATCGCCGATCTGGCCGCGGACTGGCGTGCACCTACCCCTTCGGCGGCCGCAGCCGCGGTGGTGCCGGACAAAAGCAAGCTGCTTAGCGACCTGGTTCACCTGCAGGCCCGCCTGCGCCAGACCTGGAGACGCGATCATAACGAACACCGGCGCCAACTGGCGGCACTCACCCAACGGCTCGGGCTACAGCATCCCCGCAAACACCTCGAAACCCGGGCCCAACGCCTGGACGAACTAGCAACACGGCTCGCCGCGGCACCCCGGCGACTGGTAAGCGCCCACCAGGCCCGCCTCGCTACGGTACGTGCCGAATTGGCACGTGGCTCTCCCGGAGAACGCCTTCGGCGCAGCACCGAACGCATTCAAACATTACGCCGGAACCTGGTGCAAACGCTGGGTATCCGCCTGGAACAGCGGCGAGCGGTGCTCGCGGCGCTGGCCGCCAGCCTGGCTTCCCTGGGTCCAGAGCAAACGCTTGCCCGCGGCTACGCCATCGTGTTCGATACCCGGGATCGGGTTCTGCGCGATGCCGCCAAGGTGCATCCGGGTGATCCGGTTCGGGCCCGCCTGGCGCGGGGTTCACTCCGGGCAGTGGTGGAATCGACCAGCCCCGGTAAAGATGAGGGCTAGTGTTCTCTTGGGGCTGATTCTGGCCCTACCGGCGATCGCAGCGCCGCCAATGGCGCCCTTACTGGCGCTACAAAAGGCGGGAGCCCGAGTCAGTTCCCTAGTCGTTCGCCTGGATAACGGTAAAATTCTTGCCGCGCTCAATCCTGGTCAAACACTGCCACCGGCATCGGTCAGCAAGCTGTACCTCGCCGCGATCGCGCTCGCACAGTGGGGACCACAGCACCGGTTTACCAGCCGACTCACCAGTTCTGCTCCGATCCGCGGAACGATCCTGGAAGGAAATCTCGTGTTTCAGGGTGGCGGGGATCCGGCGCTTACCGATGCCCGACTATGGGAACTGGCTAGGAATCTTCACGAACGCGGCATTCACCGCGTGGCCGGCGACCTGGTAATGGATGCAAGTCGATTCGGACGCCTCGGCTGCACGACCCGGGACCGGTGCCGCGGAGAGGCAATGAGCAACCATGCCTATAACGCGCGAATCGGCGCCTCCGTGGTGGATTTCGGCACGGCGGCGCTCGTGGTCATGCCGGCAAGCCGCCCCGGGCATCCCGCCCGGCTGGCAATAGAGCCCTTCCCCCTGCCCGGCCTCGTCATTCGGGGGCGAATCGAAACCGTTTCCCCCGGGCGCCCATGGCAAATCGTCGTAACGCGCAGGCAAAGCAACAATACCGATAATATTTTCCAGGTGGCCGGAAATGTGCCTGCCGGCGCACCCCCAAGGCGTTACTATCGCGCCGTCGCCAATCCACTGCGCTTCAGCGGCGAAGTTCTGCGGGCCTTTCTCGCCCAGGCCGGGGTTCATATCACCGGCAAGGTGCAAATTCGATTCCACTCCACCCCGGCCGGCAAAACACTGGCCCGTACCGAAAGCCAACCTCTGTGGATCCTAATTCGGCGCATGCTGACCTGGAGTAACAACTTCATGGCCGACACCCTGGCCCTGGACCTGCTGCACCGCCGGCGGCCCCCCCCACTCAGCCTGGCCGCGGCGGGCACACTGCTTACTCGCCGTGCACGCAGGCTGGAAGCGCTCGCTCCCGTCCTGCGAGACCATCGTCCCGCGCTGGAACTCTACTCCGGAAGTGGTCTGAGCACCGACAGCCGCGCCAGTGCCAGAGACGTCGTCGCCTTGCTCCAGGTCCTTTACCGCCGCTTCGGCCTGTTACCCACTTTTCTCGGCACCCTGACCGTGCCGGCCCACACCCCATCCGGGCTGCTCAAATTTGCCCCGGATCCGATGTGGATGCGTCGAATCGCGGTTAAAACCGGTTCGCTGAATCAGCCTCACAGTGTATTTGCACTGGCCGGCTACCTGCGTTTTGCCACCGGTGGCTGGGGGGCCTTTGCGGTACTGATCAACGGGACTGCACGCTACCAAGTGCCCCTGGAAACGGCCATTACCGCAACCCGCGAGGCGATCACCCCGTTTCTACGCCCTCGCGTTCGAACGCCTCACGCAGCGGATCGAGCCAGGGCGCGTAGTGCCGAGCCCGTCCCACCGCATGGGTATAAACCGGTTGGCGTGCCTGCCACAGGCTTGCCGTAGCGATAACGCCCTGGTCCGCCACGGCTTCCAGGCAACGCGGGTTCCATTCCAGCCCGAGAAAATCCAGTAATCGACGCAACTCTGCTTCGGGTTCGGCGACCAGGCAAGCATAATCCAGTTCGTAGATCGGGATGGGAACCACCCGCTGCCAGTGAGCCATCAACCGTTGATACATGGCGTACATCCAGGCGATGTCGTCCCAACGATAGGAGAAACTCATCCGGGCGTGGGCAAAGTGGTTCAGGTAAAGCGATACCGCCGTATCCAGTGGCGAACGGCGTATCCGGATAATAGTGGCCCGTGGGAACAATAGAGAAATCAACCCCAGGTGAAGAAAATTAAGCGGGTTTTTATCGACGATCCGAGCGCCTTCCGGCACGGTCTCGGGAAGACGGGCACGCCAATCATGGACGGCCGCGGTCAGTGCCTCGCGGCGAACATTCACCAGCCCTGCGGGCAGTCCCGCCGCCCCCGCGAGGCTCAGTCCGACCGCCTCGACCGTCTCCAGTTCACCTACGCCCTCGAGTGCGGGATGCCCCGCCAGGCGCCGCTCCACCAGGGTCGTGCCGCTTCGAGGCATACCGACGATAAATACCGGGGCCTCGGATGATACCGAAACCTCCCGTCGGTGATCGAAAAAGCCAATCGGTAACGCCGTGTACAGGGACTGTTCCCAGGCTGCCCAGGCCTTGCGATCAAACCGGACCTCTCCGGCCCGCCGAATATTACCCTGTTTGGCATGGTAAAAAGCCGATTCAAAACGACCGAGATCATCTTCGATTTTCGCCAAGGCGAAGTAGAGGGTTGTTCGCGTGTCCGGTTTCAGGTCGGAACGCTCGAGTGCGGCCTGAAAAAAGCCCAGCGGACTGGTTGCCGCATCGTTCCAGGACCGCATCATGGCCAGCCTCAACCAGACCCCCGCCTGATTGGGATCGCGTGCCAAGGCCTGGGAAAAGGTATCTTCAGCTTCCTTAAAACGGCCGAGACTCGCGAGAATCGTACCCCGCTCGGCATACAGGGCGGCCACGGGACGAGAACGAAGTGCAGCGGAAACGAGACGCTCGGCTGCCGGGTACAGTCCCATCTCCTGCAGAAATCCACTTGATCCCAAAACGATCCGAGGGTCATAGCCGGCGGCTTGGGCCAAGCGCTCGAGCGTCGCCCCCGCCTCTCCAGTACGGCGCGCCCGCCGATGCAGCCAGGCCAGGCTCCGGGCCGGTTCGGCCCACTGCGGATAACGCTGAACCAGATCCTCGAGGATCATCCGGGCGAGACGATTACGGCCCGCGCATCGCAACGCATTTGCCAGTCGATAGCGCCAGGAATCGTTCGTCCCCTCCGCGGCAACAAGTCGGCAGGCCCGCAACATCCACAAGGCCGCGGCACGATAATCCCCTTGTCGATGCAATGCAGTGGAAACCTCCAGGCAATCGTTGGCCGAGCCGGAACACAGGCGCTCCCGGCGCAGCCACCGCCGTAGCCGGGGATCCCCTGCCTGGCGTTCAAGAGCGGCCGCGAGTTCGGGGCTCATAGCCCGTCCAAAAACCCGCTGATCACCCCGCCAAACCGTTCGATATCGATTAAAAAAGAATCATGCCCCTGCAGATTGGGGAGAATTTCGCATGTAACACGAATTCCGGCTTGGCGCATCCACCGCGCCAGTTGACGTTGCTGCTCGGGGGGAAACAACAGGTCGGATGCAACGCCGATTATCAGCGCCTGCTCGGTCTGCAGCCGCCTAAACACCTCGATGACATCACCATTCCCGTGCTCGGCAACGTCAAACAGATCCATTGTGTGTGACAGATAAAGGTAGCTGTTCGCATCGAACCGCCCGACGAATCGATCGGCATGGGCCTCAAGATAGCTCTCAACCTCAAATTCGATTCCAAACGAAGCCACCCCACGTGAAGTATCCTGGCGCACCCGCGATCGACCGAACCGTTGACGCCACTCCTCGGGCGAGCGATACGAAAGCATTCCAATTTTGCGGGCCAGGCGCATGCCATTCACCGGCGCCTTGCCCGGCGCATAGTAACCGCATTCCCAAGCCGGATCACTGCGGATAGCTTCGCGCTGCAACGAACGAATGGCGATCGCGAACGGCCAGGCATGCGCCGCGGCGGAAATGATCGCCAGGTTCGGTACCGCCTCCGGAAACTGGGCCGCAAACGCCAACGCACTCATGCCTCCCAGCGAAAGTCCCATCACCATCCGGGGACGGGGCAATTTTAAGACCTGGCAGGCCGCGTAGCCCGCCCGGGCAATATCTTCGACCGCCAAGGCGGGAAAATCGAGCCGGTAAGGTTCACCGCTCCGGGGATTGATCGAGGCGGGCCCGGTGGATCCAAAGCAACTCCCAAGCGAGTTCAGACACACGACACACCAGCGGCGGGTATCGATAGGCTTGTCCGGCCCGATCATTCCTTCCCACCAGCCTTGGGAACGATCCACTAGGGATGAGGCCGCATGAGCACTCGGGGAAAGCCCGGTAAACAGCAGAATCAGGTTGCCTCCCGTCAAGTTCCCCCAAGACTCATAGGCAACGTCCACCTCTTGCAGTTCACCCCCCCGATAAAGCCTGAGTGGCTCGGGCAAGCGAACCACCCCCCGGGTCAACAAGCTCCCTTTTTCCTGATCGTTCACGGCCTTTCTCTCAATAGGGTTCAGCTTCGATATAGGCAATCCAGGCCGGGTCGGGATCACCGCGTTCGGTGGGTTGGAACACCCCGTTTCCTTGCCCGGTGCGCACGTCGGTCCCCTGCCATAGCACCCGGGATTCGGCAAAACCCGCCTCGGCCAGCAACTCCCGGATTTCGGGTAAGGTCCACAGTCGCCATTCATAGCTGAAGGCGCGTCTCAGGCTGGAACCGTCACGAAAACGAAAATGAATGTGGCAAACGGCGCAGGAACTCACCGGGTCAAAGTCAGCCTGCTCCCAAATGTAGGTAAAATTTCTTACTTTACGCCGCTCCCTGAGCATCCGGTAAGCATCGTAGCCGCCATAGGCATCGAGCAGAAACAGCCCGTTGCGCTCGAGTGATGCCTTCACCGAGGCAAAGTATTGACGCAGGCTCGCCCGATCCCGGAACAACCAATAACTAAAATTCATCGCGGTGATCAGATCGAAAGGGCCACGTGGCGCCTCAAGCACATCCGCCAAAACCAGCTCGATTCGCCGCCGCGCACCGGGTTTGAGTCGTTGGTAGTTGTGCTCTCGACCCCATTGCAACACCCGCGGATCATTGTCTACCGCAACCGCCCGATGACGAGTGTTGCCGGATACCCACTCGCAGGCCACCCGCGCGGTTCCGGCAAAATCTTCCCGCAGGCTCCGGGCCGCCCGCCCTCGAGCACGGCGATAAAAATCCTGCAACAGTTCGACCTCGGCTACCGGATCCTGAACCGATTGCTCGTATAGTCGATAACGATCGGCGCGATCGGCCAAACTGGTTTTCAGGGAATTGCGTTTCGGCATAGATAGTACTAGGCGGCTTGCGCATTCAATACAGGGGCCAGGGCCTCCCGAAGCGAATCAAGCGAGCCGGATCCAGCCTGGGCACCGATCCGGGCGCGTAGCGCACGCGCCCCGGATAACCCGGTAAAAAGTCCGGGAATATGGCGCAGCATCGGTCCCAGGGGAGTCCCGGCGGCATGCTCTCTCCCGATATGCACGAGGTAGGCGTCGAGTACTTCAGCAAGGCTCGGCATGGCAACATGCTCCCCATAGAAAATCCGATCGGCCGCAGCCAGACACCAGGGACGAGCATAGGCCGCACGTCCGATCATGGCCCCATCCAGGCCCGATGCAATGGCTTCACGGGCCATGGCAAGATCCTGTAATCCACCATTGAGAATAAATTCAAGCCGGGGATAAGCCGCCTTGAGCGCCCTGACGCAAGCGTAATCCAGCGGCGGAACCGTACGGTTGCGCTTCGGATCGAGTCCCTTCAGCCAGGCCTTGCGCGCATGGATGATGAACGTGCGACAACCGGCCGCCGCAACCGTCTCGACGAATCGGCAAAGAAACTCGAAATCATCATACTCATCAATTCCCAGCCGGGTCTTGACGGTAACCGGCAAATTACTTACCGCGCACATTGCCGCAACGCATTCCCCCACCAGCTGCGGCTCCGCCATCAGGCGGGCACCCATACGGCCCGCGCTCACCTGGGGGCTCGGGCAACCGACATTTAGGTTGATTTCATCGAATCCAAACTCCATGGCAACGATAACGGCACGGGCCAGCGCAGCCGGATCCGACCCTGCCAGCTGTACCGCAAGTGGCGCCTCTACCCCTGCATGCGACAATAACCGAGAAGGATTGCCATGCAGCAATGCCTGGGCCGTGACCATCTCGGTGTACAACCAGGTGCGGCGACTAATTAAGCGCACCAGATAACGAAAATGCCGATCGGTACGGTTCAACATCGGCGCTACAGAAAGCCACCGGCGGTGTAGTACTCCGGCTGCGTTCGAGCTCATCGAGGCGGTTTCTCATCCTTGTGGCGCCTACGCCCGGATGGGTCATTATCGTTATTGTTCACGACCTCATACTCCCCCTCGATCACATCCTCTGCAGACCTTCGGCGGCCCGTTCTTATGCGTCCTCGCACCAGGTAGATGCTAAAGGTAAGCAGGGCAAACAACGCCAGCAGCAGGAGCGCCCAGAATCCGACGATGAGCGCAAGGATTACCCCAACCATGGTAACAATCATTCCGACAATACGTTGGAACATCTGGAAACGCACCAGCTACATCAAGGTACTTACAATATATGGTACCGCAGTTACCTGGTACCACATGCCCCAACTCTCGGCCGTCGTCATCGCCCACAACGCGGCGGACAGACTCGGAGCCTGCCTGGACTCACTCGGCTTCGCCGATGAGATTCTAGTCTATGACGGCGGCAGCCACGATGCCAGCATCGGGATTGCCCAGGCGCATGGTGCCCGGGTGGTCCATGCCCCCGACTGGCGGGGTTTCGGAATCCAACGCCGCCGCGCCCAGGCCGAGGCCCGATACGAATGGATCCTGATGATCGACTCCGACGAACGGATCAGCACGGCCCTGGCCGAAGAAATTCGGGCTGCAGTCAACGAAAATCACCCCCACCTAGCCTACACTCTGCCCCGCCGCACCTGGGCCTTCGGGCGCTATTTGAACCATGGGGGCTGGTGGCCCGATCCCGTAGTACGGCTTTATCACCGCGAACGGGGCCGCTATGACGACGCCTTGGTACATGAAAAAGTCGTGCTCGATCCGCAGGTTCGGGTCCGGCAACTTAAATCACCGCTATATCATCATACCTATCGCGATCTGAACGATTACCTGGTCAAGTCCGCCCGTTACGCCTCGGCCTGGGCGGAGATGCGCGATCGCAACGGCGACAAAGCCTCGCTGGCCGCCGGACTCGGCCACGGTTTGGGATGTTTCCTGCGCATCTACCTGCTCAAGACGGGGTTTCTGGATGGACGCGCCGGTCTCCTTCTCGCCCTGCTTTCGGCCCATTCGACCTTCGTCAAGTACGCGGACCTGTGGCTGCGGCGGAATGATCCCGGACCGCCCGAAAAAACCCCCTGATCCGCCTCGCAACTTGCCCGGCATCCAGGGCATCAAAGGCGTTCTCCGGTGCCTCGGCGGGAGGCATAAACACAAGCCGACGCTCGGGCCGGTTCAAGGTTTGCCAACGCAGTGCCGTAGCCGAACGGCGGCGAGGATAAAAGGCAACGGTAGGCACATCCAACGCCCCGGCGATATGCAAAGGTCCGGTGGAGCCACTGATAAACAGATCCACGGGCGCGAGACACCTGGCGTAATCGATCAAACCCGAAACGGATCGGAACACCTTGTGTGCCACGCCGCCGAGCGCCTGGTCCAACTCCGCAACCGCGGCGGTATCCGCGGGGCCTTCCGAGATCAGCACGACGGCCCGCTCAGCCGCAAGTTCCCGGGCAATCTCAACGAACAACGCCACTGGGGGGCGCGGTGCGGAGCCGCCATGCCCGGGGTGCAGCATCGCCACGGGAAGCTGCTCGTCGAAGCCCAGCCGAGCGGCCAGATCCAGGCGGGAACGGCTCACCACGGCGGAGTCAAAGCGGAGAAAAGGTGGCTCGGGACGTACCGGATCACGCACCCCGAGCAGGGCCAGAAAGTGCTCGGCAAGCTCCAGATTATAGACATACTCCGGCCTCTCGGAACGGGAACGATGCTGCCGCAGCCGGTGGGTGTAGAAAACCTGCGCCGCCTTGGTTGCCGGCGCCAACCGCAAGGGGATTCGGGCAAGCGCCAAGCCCAAGGCCAGGTCGAAGCGGGAAAACAGCGCCAGGGCGGCGCTAAACCGGTAGGGACGCAAATGCCCGGCCAACCGCCGCGCGCGGGCCAGTTCCCCGCCATCCCGTGGCACCGTGATCACCTGGTTCAACCCCGGGCACAGGGGGGCCAACGCCGCGGCACCGGCCCCGGCCAACACGCTAAGGCTCGCCTCAGGCAGGTTACGATGGATTAGCTGCAAGGCCGGCCACGCAAGCATAAAGTCCCCCAGACGATCATCCCGGGAGACCAAGAGCCTCATTTGACCTCCTTGCGGCGCCGGTTCCAGAACAGATACGCCAATACGACAAGAACCACCAGCCCCGCGGCCAAATACCACCGAGGATCACCAACCCGCAACAAGCGATAAAGAGTGACGACATGGGTACTGGCTTCATAGGCCAGCCCACCCCACACCCCGACCCAGGCACAAACCCCCAGCAGATTGGTCAGGGCAAACCGCGGCCACGACATTTCCCCGATTCCCGCGGCATAGCCGTTGATCTGGCGCAGTCCGTCGATAAAGGGGGCCACCAGCACCAACAAGACACCCCAACGCATAAAGAGCCGATGCAGCTTCTCGACATGCGCCCGATTCACAAACGGCAGGCGCCGCAAGACTGCCTGCCCCCCGATCGAACCCAACCAATAGCCCGAATTGAACCCCAGAATCGCGGCGCCCAAAGCAGTACCCAGTACCAGCGGCAAGGACATCTCACCGCGTCCCGCAACCAATGCGCCCGCCACCAACAGCGTCACACCGGGTGCCGGAATCCCCACGCCTTCTAGAAAGATCGCCACGAAAATAGCAAAATAACCATAGCGCTCAAGATACGGTGTCGCCTCATGAATCGCCAACGTGAAAAAGCTCATCCTGTAAAATAGCGTCTTATTGGTTCAAAATTCAATTGCCCAAGCCCCGGCAAACCCGCGATAAAAAGTGGTACGGGAATTTTCAGTAAAATCCGCTGCCCCCCTCGGCTTACCGTTCCTCGGAGATTAGTCATACCTGTATGAACTCAAAAATTCGTAATATCGCCATTATCGCCCATGTCGATCATGGCAAGACCACACTGGTCGACAAGCTGCTACAACAATCCGGCACCCTGAACACCCGGAGCGAGCCGATCGAGCGAGTCATGGACTCCGAGGACCTGGAAAAGGAGCGCGGCATCACCATCCTGGCCAAAAACACCGCGATCGACTGGAACGGTTACCACATCAATATTGTCGATACCCCCGGCCATGCCGACTTCGGCGGTGAAGTCGAGCGCGTGCTATCGATGGTCGACTCGGTGCTACTGTTGGTGGACGCCGTTGACGGTCCCATGCCGCAGACCCAGTTCGTAACCCGAAAAGCCCTGGCGCAGGGACTGTGCCCCATCGTGGTAATCAACAAGATTGATCGCCCCAGTGCCCGCCCGAACTGGGTGCTAAACCAGACCTTCGACCTGTTCGATCGCCTTGGCGCAACCGATGCGCAACTGGATTTTCCCATCCTCTACACCTCGGCGCTTTACGGCTATGCCGGCACCACCCCGAAGGTACGCGAAGGCGACATGACCCCCCTGTTCGAACTGATCGTCAACCGCGTAGCCGCTCCCGTTGTGGATCTGGATGGCCCGTTGCAATTACAAGTCAGCTCGCTGGACTATTCAAGCTATGTCGGCGTAATCGGTATCGGGCGCATTCGCCGTGGCCGGATCCGAGCCAACATGAACGTTACCGTGGTGGATCATGAGGGCAAACACCGTTCGGGGCGGGTATTGCAGGTTCTCGAGTTTCAAGGGCTGGAACGGGTGGACGTGCCGGAAGCCAGTGCAGGGGATATCATCGCCTTTACCGGGCTTTCCCCGCTCAACATCTCCGATACGCTATGCGATCCGGCACAGGTTGAGGCCCTACCCCCGCTCAGTGTGGACAAACCCACCATCAGCATGACCTTCCAGGTCAACACCTCGCCCTTCGCCGGTCGCGACGGCAAATACGTCACCAGTCGTCAGATTCGTGAGCGCCTCCAGCGCGAGCTGATACATAACGTTGCCTTGCGGGTCCAGGAAACCGATGATCCCGACAAGTTCAAGGTCTCGGGGCGCGGCGAATTACACCTATCGATACTGATTGAAAACATGCGCCGCGAAGGATATGAACTCGGTGTATCCCGCCCCGAAGTCATCATCCGGGAGATAGATGGAGAGCAACAGGAGCCGTACGAACAACTCACGGTCGATATAGAAACAATTCATCAAGGCAGCGTGATGCAAAAACTCGGTGAACGGGGCGGCAACCTCAAGGACATGGTGCCCGACAGTAAGGGCCGGGTACGCCTCGACTACATCATTCCCGCTCGCGGCCTGATCGGATTCCGCACCGAATTCCTGACTGCCACTCAGGGAACGGGGCTGCTCTATAACGTCTTCGACCATTACGGCCCGCTCAAGCGCGGCACATACGGCCGACGCACCAACGGGGTGCTGATTGCCAAGGGTACCGGCAAGACCCTGGCCTATGCCCTGTTTAACTTGCAGGGGCGCGGGCGCCTGTTCACCGGAGCGGGGGAAGAAGTCTATGAAGGCATAATCATTGGCATCCATTCGCGCGAGAATGACCTGGTCGTCAATCCGCTCAAGGCCAAACAGTTGACCAACATTCGTGCCGCCGGCACGGACGAAAACATCGTCCTGACCCCACCCATCCGGTTAACTCTGGAACAAGCCCTGGAATTCATCGACGATGATGAACTGGTGGAAGTAACCCCACATCACATTCGGATGCGAAAAAAAATACTTTCCGAAGGCATGCGCCGCCGCGCCAAACGCCATGGATAAGGTCCGGATAAGAGCCACCCTCTCCGATAGCAAGAAAATCTCCTTCCTCCGGTACCGCTCCGAATGGATCGACATCTTGCTACGACTCAACAATACCGCCAAACCCGCTGTTAACTCCCTGACAAAAACCGCACTGGAAAAATTGTTTGTCATATCATCCTGGACTCGTATCGTACTGGCCGGACAAGATCCGGTAGGGTTTCTTTTGGGGCTCGTGGAAAATGCCGATTACAACAGCGCCAACTATCGGTTCTTCGGCGACCGTTACCCCCGCTTTGCCTACATCGACCGGGTAGTAATCGACCCGGAATACACCCGCCGAGGATTAGGAAAAAATTTGTATCAAACCTTTGCCGACTGGGCCCGCAAGTCCAATAAACCCATCCTCGCCTGCGAAGTCAACCTCAAACCTCGCAACGACATCTCACTGCGATTTCACGAAAGCCTGGGATTTAGACCCGTAGGCACCCAGAAAGCCGATGGCAAGCTCGTACACATGCTGATCAAGGCGTTATAAGAGTTGTCAAGCCCATGCTCACTGCACCAGTCAATGGCTATTCCGACTTTCGTGTGGGTCGGTTGCCGAGGAGTCATGATGCGCAGCCTGCGGGGTAAAGATCGAGCTTGCCGCAATGGAAGAGGATGGCGGTGCGATACTGGGCGAAGCGGTGGTAGCCGCGGGCGTTGGCCTTGAGCAGTTGGATGGTCCCGTTCGTGCCCTCCGCGGTGGCGTTAGTGATGCGGTGTTTAACATAGGCGAGTAGCCCCGGCAGGTGGCGTTTGAGGGTCTTGGCGGCGGCGATGATCGGGGGCAGGCGCGAGTGGGTGGCCCAGGAGTCCCAGCGCTCGAAGAACTTGCGTGCCGAGGCGGCATAGCGATAGCCCCAGAAGGCGGCAAACGCCTCCTTGATCGCCCAGGCAGGGCCCCACTTTAGGCTGTTGAGCTTGAGGGGAGATGCTCGCGCTGGCGCTTCGTCCAGCGCTCGGGGCTCTTCAGGCCACAGGCACTTCGTGCGGGTGAGCATCTCGCGCCCTTGGACCTCCAGAGCCCGGTGCTCGCCCCGACACACCCGATCCACCGCTTTATTCAGCTCCTTGGCACAGTGGAACTTGTCGTGCCCGATCTCCGCCTCGGGGGCGGCCCCGCGCGTGGCGCCCATATAGGGCTCCAACATGTTCATTGCCACCGCCGCGAGCGACGCCCGTGCGCCTCGGCAAGCGTCGCCCGTGGCGTATCGGCGCCTTTGCGGGTGCGCCCCGGGACCGCCTCGATCACTCGCCGCCCGCTGATGTCGTGCAGCACCGAGACGTAGTGGTGGCCGCCGCGCCCGAAGCTCTTCTCATCGAGCCCCGCGTAGCTCAGGGCCTCCAGCGCGCGCTTTACATCGGGCGCACCGAGCGAGCACCTCGATGTGAATGCCGCGGCGCATGAACTCGGCACACACCTTCACAGGCACTTGAGCCGGCGACCATCGCCAGTAGCGTCGCTGACAAAGTCATAGATCCGGACATGATTCGCCCAGGCGGCGCCAACAATGCGCCAGTGCAATAATGAGAACCACCCCTATTCGCCCGGCCCGGATCAAAAATCCCGGCGCTCTGGATGTGCCGCAAACCTTGGCATGGCCTGAACCCTCCCCGGCATCCGCCCTGGCGCCGGATATGCCAATACGATTTTTGGATCAAGCGCCGCAGTAACGGCCGGTTTAAGGTGAATCTTGAATTTGAACCCTACGCCATACCAACTAACTCGTGCCGTGGCCGGTGGCGGCCGGCGGCGCGGCAACGACAGGGGCAACCGGGCGAAAATCACTCAGTGCGACCCGAGTTCCGGCAGCAAAGGATTTTACCCAGAACACCTTACCCTGCACCTCGATGCTCGTTTTCGCCATGACCACGGGCCCGGCCGGAGCCAGGCGGACGAAGTGTATCTTGAAGCTAACCCCCGTTACCCGCACCCCGAAACGGGGTGAAAAAGGCACCGAGTTGCCAAGCACCAATTCCACCGGCCAATAACCGACCCGGGTAATTACCAGGCGTCCCGATAGATGCCGCAACAAGTTGCGGGTCATTATCTTCCCGCGAGTGCCGACCTGGGGGATAATGCGATAAACCAACCGCCGGGGGGTCTGCTCCACCAGCCGATAGCGGCTGCGGCGTAACCAGCCCGGTGCCAGAACAAGACCTGCCGCCCGGCCCGCCTTGGCCGCCGTCTCGGCTTGCCGGACAAGCCGCTTGCGTTCGGCGGCCCCGGGAGGCTTGCCGTTGACCTGCGCGATCCGCCAGCGCTTTCCTGGGGCGCGCCGCGGATCATAAGTAAGCGTCTCGCTGCCCTTGGAGGTCACCAGAAGTTTGCGGTAACTCCAGGCCCGAGCCAAATCCGCCTGCCCGCGATCCATCCGCTTCAAGGCCGTTGCGACCCCCCGCGGCAAGGCGGCAGCGGCACTGAGCGGGAGCAACAAGCCCGGCAGGGCCAAGATGCTCAGCGCCCCCAGGTATCTCCCCAAGAGGCGCGATCCGGCCACGATACGGGTCTTACTTCTTGCCTTTACCCGCACCCGCCTCAAAAGCCCGCAAAATCGGCTGGGTCAAATCTACGGCAGAGGCGTTATAAATGGCTGCCTGTTTGTTCAAGATCAACACATACCCATGGCGTTTGGCGTAGCTGCGAATAGCATCATAGAGTTTAGCCTGCAGGGGCTGCAACAAGGCCTGGCGCTTTTTAGCAAAGGCTTCCTGGCTCTTTTGATACCGCTCCTGAAAGGCTTGAACATGCTTCTGGAATCGCTTGATGGCCCGCTCCTGCACCGCCTTGGTTTCTATTCCGATATTTTTCTTCAGTGTCTCCTGCTCTGTCTTCAAAAGTTTTTGGGCTTTTTTGAGAGCCTGGCGCTGTTGCCGCCCAAAGGCCTTGAGCTGTTTCATGGCCGTTTTTCCCGCTGCACTGGCCTCCAACACGGCACCCGGATTAACAACACCAATTTTTTCACCGGCTGCCAGGGCGGCAGGCGCAGCCATCAGTATCGCGACGGCCAAAACGAAAACAAATTTACGCATAGTCTCCTCTGTACTTGCCTTAAACCACACAATTGATTAGGTTAACCTAATCTGTAGGCCCATGACTAGAAGCCTGTTGGATCAGGAACAATCTACCGCGGTGGGGGGATAGTGGCCATCATATTTCCGATTTTTTGCTTCCCGGGCCCACTTCGGGCCTAAAAATCAGAAATATTTTGATTCGCTCCCCTACCGTGCTTGCTACGGTCGCCTAAGCCCGGCAGGTTCCCAGGGGAAGCAACCTCCCGGGTAGCGGTGAAAACGGATTTCGCCAGGTGGAGCAAATGTTCGGTGCCTGTTTCCGGGTCGGCGGCCAATAGCTGCCACCTGGCCAAAACCGCCGACACAATCCATTGCCTGAGCTTACCGAGTCCGGTAGCGGGGAACCTATCCCCGGTAAAAGACCCACCTTGCGCACCCGCGACAGGACGATGCGGTCATGCTCTGGCTGGATCCCCGGCCGGAGAAGGTTCATCGGCATATCCTCGGCTCATTCCACCTCCGGATCGACTATCGGGCACCCGCCGTAACCTGCGTATCCGCCCTGGCCGCCCTGCCCGGCGATACAGGCCGCTTGCGGCTGAAGCGATCCTGCCGTAAACAGGGGTCTGGATAAAGCCCCCTGTTTGCGGCGTTCCTTGGTTTCTCAGAAGCGAATGATGGCGCTCAGGTAGGTATAGTTGATATAGCCGTTTCCTCCAGTTTCACGATTGCCGATGTCGCGGTACTGGGTCCAGCCGAGCCGCAGGCCGAAGTGATGGACGATGCGCAGACTCACCCCGACCCCCCACAAGGAACCCAGCCCGCCATCGCTCGTGCTGTCGGGGGGAACGCAAGTAAACGCTCCGCCGCCATGGCAATCGTAACGAACATGGTAGCGAATCGCGCCAAGCTTGCCGAACACGCCCACGATCGATGTGATCGGATAGGTTCCAATCAGATTCAACACCATGCCCTTGCCCTTGAGTTGGTAACTCAGGGCATTGGCCGGCGTGGCCGTGGAATATGCCGTCCCGCTTGCCGAACCGAACGTGACGTACCCCAATTCAACCGCGTAGTAGGGATTGTAGGAATAACCTACGCTGATCCCGCGCCCGGAAGCGGTAACGTTGTTCGTGCTCTGGTAAGGGCCAAACTGCCCCACAGCGGCCTGGATAGAATTTCCGATCGCATGGCCCTGGGTCAGACTGCTTTGCCCCCCATTCAAGTCGAAATACCACTGCTTTCTTGGTCCTGCGCCCTGGGCAAAGGCCGGATAAACTACCACAAGTCCCAGCAAGCAGCACAATGCTGCGCGAACAACCGTTCCCTTGGTACTGCTCATACCTTTCTTCTCCCTTCAAGCGTTCAAGTACGGACATGATCCCGCACGGAAGCCGCCGGCGTCAACTCACGCCGCGGTCCCAGGCGGGTACCCGCAAGCGGCAAATCTTCAAACCGTAGCGCCAATTCTGGATTCATCTGTTCCACACACTCAATTGCTCTCCAATTTTCTATGTATTACCCGGGAAAACGGTAGGACCTCGCTGCTACGGTAGGACCTCGCTGCTAAAGACGGCATATTTTCCCGGGTAACCTGCCGGGCCGCGTCATGAGGGGCCATTGCCGTACAACAAAAAATGAGAAAAATCCAGGCTAAGAAGTATCGCTGTTTTTTGCAGTTCCCGCCGGAGAGAGTGAAGTCGCATGCAGGCGCATCCCAATTTCAACCGTCTGATCTTCGGGAATCTTAAAAAAATCAGTAGCCCGCATCGCGTTGCGATGCATGACGACAAACATCCGCTCGGACAATGCCTGGCGCAAACCTACCCTGTGAACCGCCCCGGGCGATGGTTCGGGCCAACCTCGCCAACGTCGCCAGCGACCGGCCAACCAGCGCCTGAACCCCAGTAGTGGCCCGCCATAAGGCGAGGGAACCAGCGTTTCGCGGCCAAAATAGAAAGTTATCTTGCTAAAATCAATTTTCAGGAGTCTCTTTTTTACCGCATATTCCAGGCTTCTGAGTACCCACTGTTCCTGCTTGAATCCGTAATAAAGGTTTACCCCGTAGACGCCGTAACCATAGGGTACGATTTGCAGTCGACGATTCATCAGCAGCAACGGTTCATCGGTCGTAATCACCGACAACAGCAGTACCTGTTCGTGCAATACCTGATTGTGGCGCAGATGGTATTCCAGCATCGGGGGAACACCCAACCCGGGAGCGGTTAGAAATACCGCCGTCCCCGGCACTCGCGGCGGCATGTGGTGTCCCAGCCGATCCAGAAATACCGCCAGCGGCTCGGTTCTCCCGCGCAGGGTCGACACCAGGCGTTCGCGGTTCGTAGTCCAGGTACGCATAATCGTGAAGGAAACCAGCGCAATCAGGATAGGCACCCAGCCCCCCTGGTCCAGCTTGATCATGTTCGCCCCCCAAAACGGGATATCCACACTGAGAAACAGAACGGTCAGGCCCAACGCGGCGGTCAGGGACCAATGCCACAGGCGACGCATAACCAGAAACATCAAGATGGTCGTAATTAACATATCGGTACTGATAGCCACCCCGTAAGCACCGGCGAGATTGGCCGACGTGCGAAAGCCCAGCACCAGAACGATACATGCCACCATCAGTATGGTGTTGAGCGAGGGGATGTAAATCTGCCCCCGTTCGGTCCTCGATGTCCGCTCCACCCGAACTCGGGGACTGATATTCAGGCTGATAGACTGGCCCATAAGAGAAAAGGCACCAGAAATCGCGGCCTGGGAGGCGATAACCGTTGCCACGGTGGCAATCACAATAAGCAGATAGACAAAGACAATGCCCCAGCCCGGCGGCACCAGGGCAAAAAATAACCCTTTGATCGCCTGGGGATTACGCAGCGCAAGCGCCCCCTGCCCCAGGTAATTAAAGATCAACGCCGGAAACACCAAGACAAACCAGGCCATCCGGATAGGACGGGCACCAAAGTGCCCGAGGTCCGCATAGAGCACCTCACCACCGGTCACCGCAAGGAATACCGAACCGAGGGCGATATAGCCCATCTCCTTGTGAGCCATAAAAAAACGGATCGCATATTCGGGATTGAATGCCGCCAGCACCGCCGGCATTTGCACCAAAGATATCAGGCCCAGGGCAGCCAAAACTGAAAACCAGAGCGCCATAATCGGTGCAAACCAACGCGCAATTCCCGCCGTACCCCGGCGTTGAAACCAGAACAGAAAAAACAAGATGATGACGGTAATTGGGATAACCAGTCGATCCAGGCTGGGAGTCGCCACCCGCAGACCTTCTACCGCCGAAAGCACCGAAATCGCGGGGGTGATCATGCCGTCTCCATATAACAGAGAGGCGCCGAATGTACCCAGTATCAACACCCAGACCCCGGTGAAAATCCTGCGTCGGCGCCTTGAGTGAGTATCCACCGTCCCTTGATCGCAAGTTTTTCGATTACGTTGCCGCAGCAATGCCACGAGCGCGATAATTCCCCCATCCCCGCGATTATCGGCGCGCAGTACAAAAATTTGATATTTGAAGCATATAACCAGAATCAATGCCCAAATCACCAGCGACAACACCCCAAGCACATCCTCCCGTGCGGGGGCATTGCCTACCGCTGCGAGTGCCTCACGCATGGCATAGAGCGGGCTGGTACCAATATCACCAAACACGACCCCAAGGGCCAAAAAAGAAAGCCGTGTCGTTCGCTTCCGGGCCAGGGTTTCCGGACTTTCACCACCTAGGGCACGAGATTTGAAAAAAAACGCAGGGAAACGCACTCGGGGTCAGCCCACGGTTACCGCCGGATACAGAAGATACAAGGAAAATCTCATTATTTTCTCGATCCTGTCATATAACCAGTATATGCTAGTGTTTCATTTTACAAGCGACATGGGGATGTTAGCGGTTTTTGTAGTCGACAAAGGTGCGTTGCTGAATTATAGCCGTGCCATGGCGAGGAGGGTATATCCCAGGCAAATACGAATTCCGCGCCCAGGTTTCATGCGAGCTGAAAAGACAAGACGACACTGGAATATCGGCTGATCCGGAGCGAGGTACCGCGTGCAGGAAAATATTTACACCGGCATCCTAATTTTGCTTGCAGCCAGCGTCACCATTGTGTGGATCATGCGCCGACTGCAGATGCCGGCTTCTCTGGGCTATTTGCTTACCGGCCTGGTTATCGGTCCGCATCTGCTCGGCTGGATACGCGATAGCGGCACTATCCGACATCTAGGTGAATTCGGCATCGTATTCCTGCTGTTCACCCTGGGACTGGAGTTTTCACTCCCCCGCCTGATTGCAATGCGCCGCGAAGTATTTATCCTGGGAGGAATCCAGGTCACGGGCAGTCTCGCCATCGTGGCCACCATCCTGTTTTTCGTCACCGGCACCTCTCCCACCGTGGCCGTGCTTCTCGGCGGCGCCGTAGCTATGTCCTCTACCGCATTGGTCGCCAAGCAACTCGGTGAGCAATTGGAACTCCGGCAAATTCACGGTCGCCTGGCGATCGGTATCCTGCTGTTCCAGGATCTTGCCGTCATCCCGCTACTGATTCTGATCCCGGCGCTCTCCACTCAGCATGGAGCCCCCTGGCTCACCCTGGGCCTGGTATTTGGCAAGGGGCTTGCCGTAATGGTATTGATGTTTTTGGCCTCGCGTAGCCTGATCCGCCCCCTTCTGTATGAAATCGCCCGCCACCGCTCCTCGGAGTTGTTTCTGCTGGTTTCGCTATTGATCACCCTGGCCGCAGCATGGGCAACCCAAGCCATGGGATTGTCGTTGGCACTCGGGGCCTTCGTGGCAGGGGTCTTGCTGGCTGAAACCGCCTATCGGCACCAGATCGAGGCCGATATCCGCCCGTTTCGCGACATCCTTCTCGGGCTGTTCTTCGTGGCGGTGGGCATGTATGCCAACCCCAGGCTGCTGCTCGATCATGCTCCTGTCATTCTCATCGGTACGGCCGTACTCATTGTCTTCAAGATACTGATCGTCACCGGGGCAAGTCGGTTGATCGGAGTCGGCCTGCATGATGGGCTGCGTACCGGCCTGGTTCTGGGGCAGGGAGGCGAGTTCGGACTGGCATTACTGATTCTGGGGCTTGCCCGGGGTTACCTGAGTGGTCTGAATGCCCAGTTGGCACTGAATATCCTGGTACTCAGCATGCTGGTCAGCCCTTTTCTCGTCCGCCACAATGCCCGCCTCGCCCGGCGGCTTGCCCCGCATGCCCCACCCGAGGCGGAGATGGAGCCGGTATCTCTTCCCCAAGAACAAAATTTGGCCGGGCATGTCATTTTAGTCGGTTACGGGCGCATCGGCCAGAATATCGCCCGCTTCCTGGAGGAAGAAAACCTGGATTACCTGGCTCTTGATCTCGATGTCAAGCGGGTCCGGGAAGCCCATGCAGGCGGTGATCCGGTCTATTATGGAGATGCTACGCGATCCGAAATCCTCTCCGCGGCCGGCTTGGCTCGGGCCAAGGTCCTGGTCATCACGCAGTTCAATGTCGATACCGCCATAGGGATCATCGTTACCGTGCGTACCCTACGACAAGATCTACCGATTCTGGTTCGAACCCGCGATGACTCACGCATGGAGGAGCTACGTGCGGCAGGAGCCGATGAAATCATCCCCGAAACCCTGGAGGCCAGCCTGATGATCTCGGCCCACCTGCTGGCCTTGCTGGGCGTACCCATGCGGCGCATCCTCCGGCGGGTGACCCAGGTTCGCTCGGACCGTTACGCGCTTATGCGTAACGTCTATCGTCGCGGCGGCGCCGAACCACTGGACGAAAACCATGCCTTCCGGGAACAGCTCGATGCCATCACTTTGCCCAAGGGCGGGCATGCAATCGGGCGCAAGCTGAAAGAACTGGGTCTGGAAGAACTGGATGTTCGAGTCAACGCCCTGCGCCGGGAAGGTATCGTCGGGCGCGAACCCGACCCCGAAACTCGACTCCGCGCCGGTGACACCCTGGTGGTCTATGGCACACCCGAGAACATCGAGCAAGCGGTTAATCGCCTACTCGGAAACTGAACGAGGTACTTTCCGATAATAACCCGAGTCGCCTATACTGATCCGTAGTGGTCAAGTAGCGGGCATATGGGTAACAATCCTTTCATTTCGGCTCTTCTGCTCACCCCCGACCCGGCACTCACCACGAACCCCAACGCCGGCATGCGGTTTAAAGGTTTCACCCCAACGGTGGTAGATTGGGCCAGCACCGCGGGTGTGGACTGCCTAGGCGCCAGCGGTCGGATCATGCCGTCCGCGCCCACCGGCATACCCGGTGCCAATGCCCGGCTCAAGCACGCCGCCTGCAGGGTACGGCACCCGATCCATCCCGGTCGATGACCCCGAACCATCCCGGTAAGCCCGGCTTACAGGCCGCCCCTGCGGCGGTACGATTCGATACCATAGCCGCTCTTGATTTGGCCACGCTTACCCGGGGGGATCTCGATCTGACGCCAATCGAGTGCCGGGCGAACCTGTTTCGCCGCTTCGCCATGACCCATCCGGATCGGCTCGCTGCCCATGCCCGGGGAGCCGACTGCCTCATTCTGAACAAAGTCCGTCTCGATGCCGAATTCTTTTCGCGGCATCACCCTAGCCTGGTCTGCCTGGCGGCCACGGGAAGCGATAATATCGATCTCGACGCGGCCCGCTCGGCCGGCGTCGCAGTCACCAATATTCGCAACTATTGCACCGAATCCGTGGTTCAACACGTCTTTTCCCTGGTTCTGGCGCTCCGGACCCACCTGCTCGACTACCACAATCGGCTTCTCTCCGGCGCTTGGTCAAGAAGTCCGACTTTTACCCTGCTGGATTATCCGATCGCTGAACTACAAGGGCAAACCCTGGCCATCATCGGCTACGGAACCCTGGGGAGGGCGGTCGCTGCACAAGCACGGCAGTGGGGTATGACCGTATTGATCAGCGAACGGCGAGGACACCGGGCGCCACGCCGGGAAAGGATCGAATTCGAAGCCGCACTTGCCCGTGCCGACATCGTCAGCTTGCATGCCCCTCTCACCGGCGCAACCCGTGGCTTGATCGATACCACCGCACTACGCTTGATGAGACCGGGTGCCTTGCTGATCAATACCGCCCGCGGGGCGTTGGTGGACGAGCAGGCACTCGCGCAGGCATTGCGCCGGGGACACCTCGGTGGGGCGGGGCTGGATGTGCTCAGCGCCGAACCCCCGCCCGCCGACCACCCCCTGCTCGATGCCCGGCTGCCAAACTGCATCGTCACTCCCCATATCGCGTGGGCGGCAAGGGAGGCGCGCCAACGTGCCATCGAACAAATCGGGATGAACATTGCCGATTATCTTGCGGGGGGGTCTCGGAACCGGCTCGTATGATCCCTCCCCATATGCGCTAAAGTTTACCTGGTAAACACATCAACAAGGAACCGGAAATGGAAAAAATCTGGCTACAACATTACCCCAAGGGGGTCCCGCAGGAGATCGATCCGGATCGTTACGCATCCCTGGTGGATCTGCTGACCGAAGCCTTTGCGAAATTCGCCGATCGCCCGGCCTTTCACAACCTCGGGTACAGCCTGAAGTATTCTGAAATTGATCGGCTGAGCACTCAATTCGCTGCTTATCTGCAAAAAGACCTGGGGCTTTCCAAGGGCGAACGAGTCGGGATCATGATGCCGAACGTACTCCAGTACCCGGTCGTGCTGTTCGGTATCCTTCGGGCGGGACTGATCGCAGTCAATTTCAATCCACTCTACACGGTCCATGAGGTACAGCATCAACTCGCCGATTCCGGTGCCAAAGCCATGGTGGTACTGGCCAACTTTGCACACGTGGTGGAAAAAGCCCGCGAGAACACCGCCCTGGAGCGAGTCGTGGTGACCGAGATCGCTGATCTTCTCCCTCAACCCAAGCGTTGGCTGATCAATTTTATCGTGCGGCGGATCAAGCACATGGTTCCCGCCTGGAGAATTCCAGACGCCATATCGCTCACCCGGGTGCTTGCCGACAGCCGGGACCAAACGCTTGAACCGGTCACTATCACGGGTGAAGATCTGGCTTTTCTCCAATATACCGGAGGCACTACCGGGGTTGCCAAGGGTGCCCAGCTCAGCCATCGGAACATGGTGGCCAATATCCTCCAGGCCACGGCATGGCTCGGCCAAGAACTGGAGCCCGGCAAGGAGAAGATGATCACCGCACTCCCCCTGTATCACATCTTCTCGCTAACGGCCAACTGTTTCACCTTCAGCCACCTGGGTGGGGAAAATATCCTTATTACCAATCCACGTGATATCCCCGCTTTCATTGCCGAACTCGGACAACACCGCTTCAGTGCCATAACCGGGGTCAATACCCTGTTCAATGCCCTGCTGCACCATCCCGACTTCGCTCGGCTGGATTTCAGCACCCTGAAATTCACTCTCGGTGGCGGCATGGCAGTGCAACGGGCGGTATCCGAGCGGTGGAGAAAAATAACGGGAATGCATATCCTCGAAGCCTACGGCCTGACCGAAACCTCTCCCGCGGTAACCATCAACCCCTTGGGTAAAAACGAATTTACCGGCTCGATAGGCTTGCCGATCCCCTCAACCGAAATCGCGATCCTGGACGACGAAGGCGAAGAACTCGGCGTGGGTGAAACCGGAGAGCTGGGAGTGCGGGGACCACAGGTAACTTCGGGCTACTGGCAGCGACCCGATGAAACTGCACGGGTTTTCACCTCTACGGGTTACCTGCGTACCGGCGATGTCGCCCGCGTGGATGAAACCGGATTCGTCTATATCGTCGACCGGAAAAAGGATATGGTCCTGGTCTCGGGATTCAACGTCTACCCGAACGAAATCGAAGAGGTGGTCGCCGCCATGGATAGCGTGCGCGAGGTGGCGGCCGTTGGGGTTCCCGACCCTAAATCCACCGAAGCGGTCAAGCTCTTCGTGGTACGCAAGGATCCCGATCTTACCGCAGAGGCCATCATCGCGCAGTGCCGGAAAAATCTTACCGGTTATAAGATTCCACGCTATGTGGAATTTCGCGATGAATTACCCAAGAGCACCGTAGGGAAAATCCTACGCCGAGAACTGCGCGGGGAAAACTCCTGACGCGACCGTGGGGCGCACGGCTCAGTGCTGGTGGACTTCGTCCACCAGCACTGCCACGCTCTCGGGCCGGACATCGGGGGAAATACCGTGCCCCAGGTTGAAGATATGCCCGGGCCCCGGACCATACTCGGCGCATAGGGCACGAATGGCGGCACGCAACCGTGGCTCGGGCGCATACAATGCGGCCGGATCCAGGTTGCCCTGGAGCGCCACCTTTGCGCCGACCGCCGTGCGAGCAGTTCCCAGGGGAACCGTCCAGTCCAGCCCCAGTGCATCCAGATCCAACGCGGCCAGGGAAACAAGATGCTGCGCGGCGCCACGAGGAAAAACAATCAATGGACAATGGCGGGCCAGGGTGTCGGCCTTGATCCCAGTAATGATTTCTGCCATTGGATCGAGTAGATACCGCCTGAATCCCGGGGGATCGAGCAACCCGGCCCAGCTTTCAAACAGCATCAGTACATCCGCTCCGGCATGTGCCTGAGCAGTGAGATAGGCGGCAATCGCGACGCCCAGGCGTGACACCAACCGATCGACCAGGACCGGATCGGCATGGGTAGCCGCCCGGGCCACCGGGAAGCTCCCTCCGCCCGCCCCGCCTTCGAGCATGTACGCCGCCAACGTCCATGGTCCGCCCGCGAAACCAATCAAGGGCAACCTCCCGCTCAGTTCCCGTTTGGAGGCCTTGATTGCGGCGAGCACATAGTCCAAATCCCGTTCGGGGTCGAGCACGGGCAGCGCAGAAACATCTCCGGCCCGCGCTATGCGTTGCCGAAAATGCGGCCCTTCCCCGACCCTAAAATCCAGGCCAAGCCCCATGGCGTCGGGAATTGTAAGAATATCAGCAAACTGGATCGCCGCGTCCAAATCAAAACGATTCACCGGCTGCAGCGTTGCTTCCGCCGCCAACTCGGGGGTCTTGAGCAGGGCCAGGAAACTGCCTGCCCGAGAACGAAGTTCACGATACTCCGGCAGGTAGCGCCCCGCCTGGCGCATCAGCCACACGGGCCGGCGATCCGCCGGCTCCCGGCGCAAGGCCTGTATCAAGCAACGGTTCTCCAACTTCATAAGCCCTCGACTCCCGCGGACATGGCGCTCAGAATGGTTTCTACGGCCCGTTGCGGATCGGGTGCATCGCGGATGGGACGACCGACCACCAGGTAATCGGCCCCGGCACTCATTGCCTCGGCGGGGCTCATGATCCGTTTCTGATCATCCTCGCACCGATTGAGTACCGGGCGAATACCGGGGGTTACGATCAGGAGCCGGGGCCCGACCGCCTGGCGCAAACAAGCAGCCTCCCGCCCCGAGGCGACAACCCCGTCCAGGCCCGCCTCCATGGCTCTTTCCGCCCGCGATACCACCAGTCGGGTGATATCACACTGAAACCCGAGATCGGCAAGATCCCCGGCGTCCAGGCTGGTCAAGGCGGTGACCGCCAGAACCCGGCTAGAAGACTTGGCCTCGGCCGCAGCCTGCATCATGGCCTGATTACCATGCACGGTAATAAAATCCACTTTTAGCGCGGCAAGCCGCGCCACCGCACGGGCGACGGTTGCCGGAACATCGAAAAGTTTCAAATCCACGAACACCCGTTTGCCGGCATGCTTCAGATGACGCACGAAACCCACCGCGTCACCTGCCGTGAACAGTTCCAGCCCAACCTTGTAAAAATCGACAGCATCGCCAAGCCGCTCGACCAGGCCCCGCGCCTCCACTAGCGAAGGCACATCGAGTGCAAAAATCAGCCGCTCCCGCAAGGACTCAGGCGACATGGAGATGTATCCCCCCCTCATTAAAGAGGGAAATTGTACCAGTCCCACATCAAGTCCCGGATGACGGCGGAGAATACCCCCGCTCAAGTAGGGCATCGACCTCGGCCCGGCTCACATCGTCCCATATTTCCGCTCTGCCGCAGGCGCCCAGGCCAATGAATCGCAGTTGATCATTCAGAATTTTTTTATCCAGGCCAAGCGCTGTGCGCAAATCCTCGACCTGGATCGTGTCAGGCCAAGTACTTGGCAATCCCAACCGTTGGAGTACCCGCAGCAGCCGCTCCAGCAGCCGCGCTGGTACTCGTTCACGTGCAATGGAAAGCCGTACCGCGGTGACCAAACCCGAGGCAACGGCCTCGCCATGCAGCCAGGTTCCGTAGCCCAGGGTGGTCTCGATCGCGTGCCCCCAAGTATGCCCCAGATTTAATAGTGCACGTGGGCCTTTTTCGGTTCGATCCCGGGCTACAACCGCAAGTTTAATCGCCACGGCCCGCGGAATCATTGCCGCGAGAAAATCCCTGTCCCGCTGGGCCAGGGCGGAGGCATGCGCCTCCAGCCAGGCAAACAACTCCGCATCGAATCCCAAGCCGTACTTGATCACTTCACCAAAACCGGATAGGTATTCACGTTGTGGCAGGGTCTGCAGCCATGTCGGGTCAATCCATACCGCGATCGGATCATGGAAGGCCCCAATAAGATTTTTCCCGGCGGGATGATTCACCGCCGTTTTCCCTCCAATCGCTGCATCCACCTGAGCCAGCAGAGTGGTCGGAGCGGCGATCCAGTCGATGCCGCGCTGATAACAAGCGGCGGCAAACCCTGCCAAATCCCCGATAACCCCCCCCCCAAAGGCGATAAGCACCGCATCACGGTGAAAATGACCGTTGACCAGGGCATCTAAAATCCGAGACCAACCTTCCAGTTTTTTCTGTTCCTCGCCGGGAGGCAGCACCAGGGTCTCCAGCCGGAAGCCGGAAAGCTGATCACGTAATACGTTCCGCTGTGATCGCGCCACATTTTCGTCGGTAACCAACAGAGCAGAACGTTTACCGATCAACCGGTTGATTTGCTCATTCACGCCTTTATCACCCACATAAACCGGGTACCCAAGCCCGGGTTGGCATAAAATTTTCACTGTCGGCGGTTCACAATCCGAAGTGGGTGATTATCTGCTGAACGAGAGAGCGAAATGAACCCCGGTCCGTCTCAACCACCCACTCCGCCAGTTCCGCATACCAGCGGTTACGACGCAACGCAAGTTCCCGCAGATTCCGATCCGGATCATCACGAAGCAGAGGACGGTCATCTCCATTCTCCCCCAGACGAGCAAGTAGAGTTGCACTGCCGGCGCGCAACCAAACCACCCGGGTTCGCGTACCGAGCAGGCGGCGATTTTCTTCCTTTTCTACTATCCCGCCACCGGTTGCAAGCACGCTCCGGTGAAAACCGACTACTTCGCTCAGGAGGCAAGATTCCTCATGCCTGAAGACAGCCCATCCCCTGGATGCCACATAGTCGGAAATACGGCAACCCATCCGCGACTCCAGCAGAGCGTCGGTATCACGAACCTCCCATCCCAACTGCTCCGCCAATAAGGCGCCCAAGGTGGATTTTCCCACCCCCGGTAAACCGACAAGAGCAATCGGACGATCGTCCCCGGCCTTACTGGGAGAGATTGGCGGCAAGAATCTTGGGAGTCACAAAAACCAATAATTCAACCTTATTATTGACCACTTTGGTATTGCGGAAAAGCACTCCAAGCAGGGGGATGTCGCCCAACAACGGAACCTTGTTGGTCGTTTTGTTGCGCGTGGTCTGATAAATACCTCCGAGCACAACCGTATCCCCGTTATCCACCAAAACCTGGGTGGTAACCGTACGGGTATTGATGCTGGGAACCTGTCCGCCGTTGGTAGTCGGAACATACTTACCGACGCTGTCATTATGCACCTCAATATTCATCAGAATCCGGTTATCCGGCGTGATCTGAGGCGTCACCTGGAGACTTAACACGGCCTTTTTGAACTGTACCGAAGTTGCCCCGCTTGAGGTGGAATTCTGGTAAGGGATTTCCACCCCTTGCTCAATGGTGGCCTTCTGCTGGTTGGCGGTTATCACCCGCGGACTGGAAACCACCTCGCCCTTGCCTTCGGCCTGCAATGCGGAAAGTTCCAGGTCGACTAGAAAATTACCGCTTAGAATCGCCACTGCAAACTGCCCGGCCGGATTCGTGACGGGAATATTGACATTCAACCGATTGCTCAGTTGAGGATAGACATAGGTACCTTTCCCAGGATTGCTGCCACCGGTTCCGGTTCCAGTCGGGTTGGTCAAACTGGCCAACATATTGTTGTTGCCAATCGCGCTGCCATCGACAGAGATAACGCTGTTCGGCCCCTGGTGCAAACCGGATACGCCGAAACGCACCCCCAAATCCCGCTCAAAGTTGTTCTGTACAATAACGATGCGCGACTCGATAAGAACTTGACGCACGGGAATGTCAAGCACATGTACCAATTTCCCAACCTGCCCGATATGCGCCGCGGTATCGTGAACGATTAATGTATTGGTACGTGGATCAACTGTCACCGTCCCCCGGGGTGACAGTAGCGTGCTTTTTTGCGATTTGATCAGTTTCGCCAGATTTTCGGCCTTGGCGTAATTAATCTGCATATAGGCGGTTTGCAGTGGTGCCAATTTCTGCATCTGGCTTTGCACTTGCAGTTGCTGCTGCTCCTGGCGTGCGAACTCGGCCGCCGGCGCAATCATGAGCACATTGCCGATCTTTTTCATCGCCAGACCCTGCGACCTTAGAATAATCGCCAGCGCCTCATCCCAAGGAACATTATGCAGCCGCAAGGTAATATCGCCATTAACACCTCCCGACACTACAATATTTTTCCCCGTAAACTTAGCAAGTATCTGAAGTATCGCCCTTACCGGAATCTTCTGAAAATTTAGTGTTAAGCGTTTTCCGGTATAACGCTTCTTGCCCTCGATCGCAAGCCGTTGCTCATTGACCGGATTAAGCTCCAGCGCAAAAGTTTTGTTGGTCTGAAATGCAAGCTGATCGAATGATCCTTTTCCCTTGACCACAACCTCGGCACCGGCCGCTGTTTGCCGGGCGGTAATGGTATCTACCGGAGTTGCAAAATCACTAACCTTGAGACGTTCCTGTAATCGCTTCGGTAGCATCACCCCTGGGAAACGCACCACCACCCGATCCCCTTCCTGGTTGACATTTCCACTGGCCGATGGGCTTGAAAGCCCGATCAAAACACGGCCGGCCCCGGATTGCGTGCGATGAAACCGGAGGCTCGTCACGGTATTGGTCCGGCTGTTTACAATATGTTGTCCCGAAACGGGGCCAAAGGTTCTGGTGGCACCACTTCTTGCCTGTAAGGCAACTTTGACGAGCGCACCAATAGTGACATAAACATGGTTCCCAGAAATTCGGGTCTTGTATGGAGACATGGAGACCAATCTTAGAACCACCCGAGTACGGCCATCGGCCGCCGCGGTTTCCACCGCCGTCAAATCGCCCAGATTGATATTGCTGCGCCGTATCGGTTTGGCCAGGTGTGTATCGGGCAAATCCAGGACAATCATGGCAGGTCGATCTACACTGAAACTCAATGGTTTCGTGGGTGTCTGGCTTAACTGCAAATCGACCCGCACCCCTCCTCCCGGCAATGCGATAGTCTGAATCGCCTTGAGTTTACGCACCGGAGTTGGAGCAGCCACCGCATAGATGGATACCAAGCTCAACAGCAGCAGCAAAACAATCGCCCCAATCCTGCCACCCGATTCATATCCACCACGCACGTTTGTATGCGCCGAACCCGTTCGGCCGTGGGCAGCCGTAAATATGAATTTAATCCCGCGCATAATACTAACCTCCCGGTTTCTGACTCAACGAGAGCGAGGTAATCTTCTTTTGCCAACCTCCTGCCCCATTGGAAACAATTTCCCTGATACGAATCTCGCCTGGCAATATGGCCATAATCCGACCATTATTCTGCCCCAGGTAATTACCGATGACTACATGATGCACCATTCCTTTGGGGTCCTCGATCAGGGCATAGGTCTTGCCCCCGAAAGTCAATTCACCGACCAGGCTGAGGGCATCGAGCGGAAATCGTTCCAGGTATTGCTTTTGGCGATGGAAATTAGGGCGCACTCTGCGGCTGGAATGTACCACCGGAATAAATGGTGAACGCAGCGATTCGTCCCGATACACGAAGGCATGATAAGAGATAGGTTGCGGCACCTGGAGAATTTTTCCCGCCGGGCGCTTATCTACCTGTGCCACCCAAGCCCTCAGGCGCGCCATCCCGCCATCCCCACAGCCCGTGAGTATACCCACCAGGGACAACATGACAAGCGACTCGGTAAGCCGTCGCAACGACCGGTTCATTTGCCCCCCCCGGGTTGTGAACTGCTTGTTGTTCCATCACTCAGGTAACGGTAGGTAACACCCGTAACGGAAAAGTCCAATCGGGAACCATCACCCGGTTTGACCGGCTTAAGTGCAAAATCACGCAGGGTGACAATCCGCGAAAGTGCGGATACATCACTTACAAACTTGGCAATTTGCTGAAATCCACCTGTATATTCCATCTTAATAGGCTTTTCGGCATAAAATCCCTTATCCTCTTCTTTCTGGGGTTGGAATAACTTTTGATTCAGCCCATCCTGCTGCGCGGTCTGGGAAATATCACGAAGCAGATTATCAATCTCGTTTTTACTCGGCAATTTAGCCAGTAATTCACCGAAGCTTTTGCGCATTTCAGCCAATTGTACCTGGTATGCCTTGAGTCCGGCTGCCAGGTGCTGTTTACGCTCGAAACGCTGCTTAAGCACGGCCTCCTGCTGCTGTGAAGCGGCAAAATCCTCCAACTGACCGCGAATAACGATAAAATAGCCCGCTGCGAATATCAGTATCAATAACACCAAAATCACGAGTGCGCGCCCCCACAACGGCCATTCCCCGATGTTGCCCAGGTCAACATCGCGTAAATCCAGATTGCGCAATTCATCCAACGTCATGACCGCGCCCCTCCAAAACCCGATCCATCCTGCTGCTCCTGCGGCGGTTGCAGTTTTGTGGTCACGGTAAAGTGACTCCGTTGGCGACCTGCCTTGACAGTGGTACGCACTACTTCAAGATTGGGCGGACCCAGCCAGGCGGAGGCCGCAATATTGCGCATGTAATTCGAAACCCCGGCCGGTGAGTCGGCAATACCCTGGATGGTAAGTCGGCTCGATCGATTTACCACTTTGGTCAAATACACATTATTGGGCAGCGTCCGCACCAGCCGATCGAATAGGTGCACCACCAACGGTCGGCTCCTTTGCAGCCGCTCGATGACGTGCATTCGTGCCAACAATGATTCCCGGGTTTTCTTCAAGTTATGAATCGTGTAGATATCCCGATTCAGTTTGACGATTTGCTGCTTCAGGTAGATATTGAGCACCTGCTGCTTCTCCACCCGAGCGGCAACCACCTGAGAGGCGACAATTACGCCTACGATCCCCAGCACAAAGCTAAATGCCAATACCGCCAAGAAACGCTGGCGGTTTCGCCGCCGTTCCCACTCGCGCCAAGGTAACAGGTTAATCCGTGCCATCAGCCGAAACTCCTGAGCGCCAGGCCGGTCGCAATCATCAGTGAAGGTGCATCCTGTTCGATCCCCTGTGCCTGCGCCTTGCCCGACAAGGAAATCCGCGTAAAGGGATTGGCAACGAGCGCGGGCATGCTCACCGCTTCGGCAATTACCTCAACGGCCCCGGGAATTGCCGCACAACCGCCGCAAATAACAATCTGATCAACCGTTGCATGCTCGGTTGTTGAAGCATAATAATATTGTAGCGCCCGGTTGACTTGCTGGGCCATGTCTTTCGTGAATGGCCCCAGCAATGTTTCTTCGTAATCTTCCGGAAGCCCCCCCCGGCGCTTGGCGCGTCCGGCATCTTCGTAGGAAAGGCCATAACGGTGCATAATCTCATCGGTTAATTGCCGGCCGCCAAAACTCTGTTCCCGGGTGTATACAATATGATTATCATGAAAAACGCTGAAGGTTGTAGTGGATGAGCCAAAGTCCACCAGCATAATCGTACGATTCCTTCCCTTATCAATCAATTGGTCCCGCAATAGATCATAGGCTCCTTCCAGCGCCATGGCCTCGGTATCCACGATGTAGCCCTTGAGGCCGGCATATTCGAGCACCGCCTGAAAATTCTCCACATTTTCGCGCCTGGTGGCAACAATCAGAACTTCTATACTGTTCGGTTGATCTTCCACGGGCCCCAGGCAATCGAAATCCCACGCCACCTCATCCAGAGGGTAGGGAATTTCCCGCCCGACTATGACCTCTACCTGCTCCTCCTGCTCGCGCTGGTTCAAACCGGCAGGGATCCGTATGGCCTTGGTAACCACTGTCGGGCCACCGAGCGCCACGGCAACATCCTTCAGTCGGCTACCGGAACGTTTATAGGCCGTGCGCACCGCCTGACCCACCGCCTCGATATCGCTCACAAGCTTGCCCGCGATCGCATTCGCGGGCACCGGCTCCACCCCATAGCAGCGAGCGCGATAGGATGTAGATGTTTTTACGAGTTCCAGCACCTTGACCGAGGAAGTACTGACATCCACCCCGAGAACAGGTTTTGGCTTCAGCTTGCGCATCATGTTTTATGCTCGGCCCGGAATGGGTCTGTTCCCCCTGTCATCATTTAACGCAGAATATAGTGTATCGGATGAAGTTGTCAATGCAAGTGACTAGAAACCTAAGTTGTATTAAAGGAGCGGGCCTATGACGCGCCGCCGCATGATGCACTACCTGCTGCTCGGCGCGGCCGCGTTAGGACTGGGCGGGATCGGCGGTGGTCTCGGAATCTATCTGTATGTAGCCCCAAGTCTACCCTCGGTAGGCATTCTGAAAGATATCCATCTGCAGGTGCCCCTGCGCATTTACACGCGCGATGGTCGTCTAATATCCGTAATCGGTACTAAACGCCGGATCCCGCTGGACTACTCCCAGATTCCTCCGCTCCAAGTCGAGGCCTTTATTGCCGCCGAGGACGACCGGTTCTTCGAGCACCCCGGACTCGACATCCGCAGCATGGCCAGGGCGGTTATCAACCTGATATTGACGGGGCGCAAATCCCAAGGTGCCAGCACGATAACCATGCAGCTCGCACGCAATTTTTTCCTAACCCGAAAAAAGCTCTATATCCGCAAAATTCGTGAAGTTTTCCTGGCATTACGTATTGAAAATGAACTCAGCAAGGAAGACATCCTGCGCCTTTACCTGAACAAGATCTATCTCGGTAATCATGCCTACGGTGTCGGGGCGGCGGCAGAAGTATATTACGGCAAGGATGTCTGGCGGCTCGACCTGGCCCAAATGGCCATGATTGCAGGGCTTCCCAAGGCACCATCAATATTCAACCCCATCGCCGATCCACGCCGTGCCCTGGAGCGACGTGCCTATGTGCTCGGGCGCATGCGTGATCTGGGTTTCATAGATACCGGTTCTTATAAACGCGCCATGGCCGCACCGATTTCAGCCCGTCTTCATGCTCCCCAGGTCAGTGTTCAGGCTCCGTACGTCGCCGAGATGGTGCGAAATTATATGGTTCAACACTATGGTGATGCAGTCTATACCGCTGGGTTCCAGGTCACCACTACCATCGATTCGCGTCTTGAAAAGGCGGCGCACCTGGCTTTAGTCCGCAACCTGGAACGGATCACTCGTGAACGAGGCTGGCGCGGGCCAGTAGCAAATATCCCCCTGGACCACAACCATTCACCCAAGGAATTGGCTGCCCAGTTAGCACCATTTCCGCAAGTCGCCGACCTTGTTCCCGGAATCATTACCCGGGTTGCGCCACGGACCGCCACGGTCGCCGTGGCCAACACAGGCGATATCCCCCTGGGTTGGAAGGCACTGAGCTGGGCCGCGGGGGATAAGACCCAGGCAAACCGCTTCCTCAAGCCCGGAGATGTGGTTTACCTCCAACATCGGCCCGACGGCTGGCAGATTTTCCAAATTCCCGCGGTTCAAGGAGCCCTAGTTGCCCTTGATCCCTATGATGGCGCAATCGTTGCGCTTGATGGGGGATTTTCCTATACCTTGAGTAAATTCAACCGTGCCCTGCAGGCCCACCGCCAACTGGGGTCTTCCTTCAAGCCCTACATCTATTCCGCGGCCCTGCAGCAGGGCCTGACCCCGGCAACCTTAATCTCCAACGCCCCGCTGATTGCGGTGGCCAACCAACAGCTGGCCGAATATTGGCGGCCTACCAACTATGAACGCAACACTTCGGGCATGGTTCGCTTGCGCGAAGGATTGATTCATTCCATCAACCTGGTTTCGGTGCGCGTGCTGGAACGAGTAGGCATTCCCGCCGCTATTCGCTGGGTGCGCCGCTTTGGCTTCGACCCCGCGCAAATTCCGCATAACCTTACCATGGTTCTCGGTAGCGCAAGCCTGACTCCTCTAGAGATGGCCCGCGGCTATGCCGTATTCGCCAATGGAGGGTTTCTGGTACGCCCGTATTTCATTCAGCGCATAGAAGGCCCGGACGATCAATTGCTGGCTCGGGCGCACCCCTGGGTCGCCTGCACTGCCTGCGCCAAGCCCCTCCCCGCACGAGCTCCCATGACCCTCGGCTCACCGGTTGCGGCAACTACTCTGGGTGCACCGCAAACCATCGCAATACCGTCCGTATCCACGACCGCTGGAACCACGCCAACCGCGGCTACCGGGCATGCCGTCCTGTCACAGCGCCAACCCGCTTTCCCAATCCGTCTCGCACCCAGGACCCTCAGTCCGCAAATCGCCTACCTGATGACCAATATGATGCAAGGAGTCATCCAGCAAGGAACCGGCCGGGCCGCCCGGGTTATCGGCCACAGTGATCTGGCGGGGAAAACCGGAACAACCAATGACTACTCCAACGCCTGGTTCGACGGATACGCCCCCCGGCTGGTTGCCATCACCTGGGTAGGCTATGATCGGAACACCACACTCGGCGATGGGCAAACCGGAGCCCGAGCCGCTCTTCCCATGTGGATTACTTTCATGCGTGATGCCCTGAAGGGGGTGCCCAACAGGACCTGGCCCATTCCCCCCGGCCTGGTAACGGTTCGGATCGATGCCAAGACCGGACTGCGCTGCGGTCCCGGAAATCCCAACGCCATATGGGAGGTGTTCCGTACCGATCACGTCCCCCCTCGGCAACAATCCAACCAGGCTCCCAGTCTGTATGGTGGAGGATAACCCGCATGAATCCATCACGCATCCGTTGTATCCTGGCTCAAGAAGCCGCTCGAATCCTGGCAGAAGAAGGCCATAAGGACTACCTAAAGGCAAAACGCAAGGCGGCCGCACGCCTGGGCTTGGGCCAACGGTATCTACCTACCAATCGGCAAATCCGAGATGCCCTGGCGGATCGCCTGCGACTGTTCACGGTGACACCGCCACCCAGCGTACACCTGCGGCGGTTGCGCCACGCAGCCCACGCCGCCATGACACGGCTAATGGCTGGAATCGAAACTCGGGCTGCCGGTAGCGTAACCGAAGACTTCGCCACCGCCCATTCCGTAGTTGAGTTACACGTTTTTATCGAGCCGCCCGAACGCTTGGCGATCCGCTTGATCGAGCAGGGGCTGGATTTTCAAGAAGGCGAGCGCCGCCTGCATTGGGGCAATGGGCGCACACATACCGTACCCCTATTCAAATTCGAATACCACGGACAATCCATCGAGGCACTGGCCTTCACACTGAATGATCTACGTGAACCCCCAACCGATCCCCTGGATGGGCGCCCGGCACGACGAATTGGGCTCCGCATGCTAAAAGCCCTGCTGGATGAGACACCGGCTAGGCCGATCTGCGCCTCGCCTTGATCAAGCCAGTCCAACGGCTCCCGGATCAGCCGCCTTATCGCTGCCCCAGCGGCACGAATTCCCGCCGTGCAGCCCCGATATAAAGCTGCCGCGGACGCCCGATGCGCAGCTTCGGATCGGCAATCATCTCCTGCCAATGAGTCACCCAGCCTACCGTGCGGGCAATCGCAAACATCACGGTAAACATCTCGACCGGAATTCCGAGCGCCCGATAGATGACACCGGAATAGAAATCCACGTTCGGATAGAGCTTGTGGGACACAAAATATTCGTCCTCAAGCGCCTTGGACTCAAGCTGCATGGCAAGCTCGAACAAGGGCTCATCACGCGATCCGAGATGCTGCAGCAGGTCATGCGCCATCTGCCGAATGATCATGGCCCGGGGGTCATAATTTTTATAGACCCGATGACCAAATCCCATGAGCCGGAAAGGGTCATTACGATCCTTGGCTCGGGCAACAAAATGTTCGATTCGATCCGCGCTGCCGATTTCGTTCAGCATCCGCAACACGGCCTCATTGGCCCCGCCATGTGCCGGCCCCCAAAGGCTGGCTATACCCGCCGCCAATGCAGCATAGGGGTCCGTTCCCGAGCTGCCGGCCAAGCGAACCGTGGAAGTACTGGCATTTTGCGAATGATCCGCATGTAATACAAACAACAGATCCAACGCCTGCGCCGAAACATCCGCCACCGGGGACCCGAAAGTCATGTGAAGAAAGTTCTGGGTATAACTTAAATCGCTGCGCGGCGATTCAATGGCTTGCCCGGTCCGATGCCTGTGGATGGCCGCCGCGATAATCGGCATTTTGGCAATGGCCTGGTTAGCGAACCGGGTCCGCGCAACCGGATCATGGATATCCGTCGAATCGTGATAAACCCCCGCAAGCGCCGCCACCGCACTGATCAACATGGCCATCGGGTGTGACTCAACCGGAAAAGACTCGATTACACGTCGAACCGATGGCTCCAACACGGCTTCCCTGCCGAGATCCCGCTTAAAAGCTTCGAGTTCGGCCTGATTAGGCAGCTCTCCATGTAACAGGAGAAAACAAACCTCAAGAAAACTACAGTGCTCGGCCAACTGTGCGATCGGATAGCCCCGAAACAGCAACTCGCCGCGGGCGCCATCCAGGTAGGTTATGGCACTCTCGCAACTGGCAGTGGAGGCAAAGCCCGGGTCATACGCGACCATGCCGAACTCACTGAACAGAGGCGAAATCTCCATTCCCGGTGCTCCCAGGACCGGCTGACGCACGGCAAGCTTGATCGTTTTACCGTTTTCACCCTTAAGTTCGAGCTCATTCACTTGCTTCTGATTGGTCATCTCTCATCTCCATGCCAAGACTTCCCCTGCGGGAAAATAGATCAGTGGCGCCGGCGTACAAGCTTTGGTTCGGTTGGCACCGTCCCTGGCGGCAACGGGCAAACCATCAAGCCAAATGATGACTACCGGCGTATTCATTAACACCCATCCTGCGCCCAGCCGAGTCAATCCGTCCCGTACTTACGCCGGAACTTGTCCACACGACCCGCGGTATCGACAATTTTCTGTTTTCCGGTATAGAAAGGGTGGCAGGCCGAACAGACTTCAATATGCAAGTCTTTCCCAAGGGTTGAGCGTGCCGTGAACTCATTGCCACAACTACAGGTCACATGGATCTCGTGATAATCGGGGTGAATGCCTTGTTTCATGATTGCCGGGTCAACATCTAGTGGTGGATATTGTATCAGGCGCGACCGGGTAATCACACCGCCCTATAAGCAACAACAGTCACCAGCCCCCGTTATGCTTGGAGACAATCCGAGTTAGCGTCCGATACCCAGACATTCGCTCACCTGATCGCGATAAGCTACTGTCCCGGAATGGGAAATAGAATTCATCCACAAACCCTGTGGATAACTCTGTGGATTAAACGCCGACAATCACGCCATCCCCCGAGAATTCCGCCACCTGCAACAGATTGATGAATTTTTAGACAAATATAATTTATTGTTTATTATCAATGACATAAATTTTAATTAAAAATAGAAAGGATTTCTTTAAGGTAATTCTCAAGAGAAAATCATGGTGCCGAATTCGCTGTGCATAAGCCCGGATCACCTGCCCGGAACACCAACCCCCTGATCAGGCTGGTAAAAACCTCAGCAGCAATTCATCGAGCAAATCGTGACCGCGCTCGGTGGGTCGAACCCCCGCCTCGGTGCATACCACCAGCCCCTCCCGCTCCGCCTGTTCCAACCGCGAAAACAGAACCCGCGCATCAGCACCGGCTAAGCGCCTGAAATCTCGCCACCGAAAACCCGCCGTCAGGCGCAACGCCCCCAGTAGATACTCAAAAATCTGCTCCTGTGGCGTCACCTCCACGGTGGAAACCACCCCACTTTGCCCGGCAAGATGCAGCCAGCGCGAGGGGGAATGTCCCCGTTCGGTGCGTATCACCCGCCCCCCCGATGTGCGCTTGCCATGCGCACCGGGGCCAATTCCGAGATAATCCCCATATCTCCAGTAGTTGAGATTGTGGCGACAGGGAAATCCCGGCCTGGCATAGGCCGATATTTCATACCGCCTGTAGCCCGCCTCCGCTAAAAGCCCGCGGCCCAGCGCCTCGATACGGATAATCTCCTGTTCTTCGGGCAAGCCCGGTGGCGGGCGGCGGGAGAAGGCCGTTCCCGGCTCCAGGGTAAGCCGGTACCAGGACAGGTGCGGCGGATCCCAGGCAATGGCTCCCGCCAGATCCGCCACGGCGCCCTGAATATCCTGCCCCGGCAGGGCATATATTAGATCCAGGTTGAAATTATCGAAATTTGCCGCACGTAATTCCCCGACTGCGATGATAGTTTCGCGCGAGTCGTGAATGCGCCCCAAGCCTCGCAGCATCGCATCGTCAAGACTCTGAACCCCCAGAGAAACCCGATTGACACCCGCTGCGGCGTACTCGGCGAAGCGCCCGCGCTCGATGGTTCCGGGATTGGCCTCGAGCGTCACCTCGAGATCCGCCGCCAAGGCTAGGCGCTTTCCGATACCTTCCAGCAGCCCGGCAATAATTTCGGGAGCAAGCAGGCTGGGAGTACCACCGCCGAAGAACACCGCGATCAACTCGCCCTCCACCGGGCGCTCGGACAACTCAAAATCCAGATCGGCAAGTGCCGCGGCCAGATATCTCCGGGCCGGGATTTTCCCTTTTACCACATGCGAATTGAAGTCGCAGTAAGGGCACTTCGAGATGCACCAAGGCACATGAACATAGAGCGTCTGAGGCATCGTCCGGCCCGCTCTCCCTATAATGGATACCTCTGATAATTTCGGATTCATCATGCTGCGCGATACAGGAGGAGCACGCATCCGCGTGCGGCGACAAGACTATACTCCCCCAGACTACCTGATTGACCGGACCCGGTTGAATTTTCTGCTGGGAGAAGACTACACCACGGTGGAGTCCGAACTCACAATGCGGCGCAACCCTCGGGCACCCTCGAACGCCAACGACCTGATCCTGGACGGTGAGGAGATGGAACTGCTCGACGTGGCCCTGGATGGCATACCGCTGGCCAATGACGCTTACGAGGTCGGTCCGGATCGGCTCGTGGTGCGTGATCTGCCCGCACACTTTGTCCTTACCACTCGGGTTCGTATCCACCCGGAGTGCAATACGACGCTATCCGGCCTGTACCGATCCTCGGGTAATTTCTGCACCCAATGCGAGGCGGAGGGCTTTCGCAGGATCACCTACTATATTGATCGTCCCGACATCCTTTCGCGCTTCACCGCGCGCATCGAGGCCGACCAGGGCCGTTACCCGGTACTGCTTTCAAACGGGAATCTCATTGGCTCCGGTCCTGCAGAATCGGGTCGCCATTACGCCGAGTGGCAAGATCCATTTCCTAAACCTTCCTATTTATTCGCCCTGGTGGCGGGGAATCTCACCTGCCGCGATGATACTTTCGTTACCGCTTCCGGACGCCAGGTCACGCTGAAGCTCTACGTCGAGCCTCACAACCTGTCCCGTACCGCCCACGCGATGAGATCGCTTAAGCGCGCCATGCGCTGGGACGAACAATGCTACGGGCGGGAATACGACCTCGATATTTTCATGATCGTCGCGGTGGATGACTTCAACATGGGGGCCATGGAGAACAAGGGCCTTAATATCTTCAACTCGAAGTATATCCTGGCCGATTCCAAGACGGCGACCGATCAGGACTATGCCGCCATCGAAGCGGTCATCGGGCATGAATACTTCCACAACTGGACCGGTGACCGGATCACCTTGCGTGATTGGTTCCAGTTGTCGCTCAAGGAGGGCCTGACGGTGTACCGTGAGCAGCAATTCTCGGCCGCCATGACATCACCCGCGATCAAGCGCATTCAGGACGTAAGATTTCTGCGTCAATACCAGTTCTCGGAAGACGCCGGTCCCATGGCCCACCCCGTGCGCCCCGACGAATATATGGAAATCAACAACTTCTACACCGTAACGGTCTACGAAAAGGGCGCAGAAGTCGTAGGCATGTATGCAACGCTGCTCGGAGCTGAAGGATTCCGCCGCGGCATGGATCTATATTTCGAGCGCTACGATGGGCAGGCGGTAACCTGCGACGATTTCCGTTCCGCCATGGCCGCTGCAAACTCCACCGATCTCGAACAATTCGGACTCTGGTACGAGGTATCCGGGACACCACTACTGAGAGTACGGGGAATCTACTCCCCGGCCGAGCGCACCTATACGCTGGAAATAACTCAAGAACATCCCGATACGCCGGGGCAGCCTGCATCACAAAAACCCCCGTTACTCATCCCGGTGCGCATGGCCCTGCTGGACGCGCAAGGGCAGGCACTGGCGCTCAAACTTCGCGGCAGCGAAGACGGTGCTCCCCGGGAGCGGGTGCTGTGGCTACGCGACTTCAATGCCAGCTTTGTATTTACCGACATACCTGCTCCCCCAGTCCCCTCGCTGCTTCGCAGGCTGTCCGCCCCGGTGCGGCTGGACTTCCCCTACGACGATAGCACCCTGGCCTTTCTTGCCAGCCACGATAACGACCCGTTCAACCGTTGGGATGCCACCCAGACGCTGATCGTGCGCATTATCAAGCAGCTGGTAAACGGCGCCCCGATCGAGCCGATTTCGGCGCCACTGGTGGAATCCTTCCGGCATCTCCTGAGCAGCCCGGAACTCGATCCGGCGCTGGTCGCCGAAACTCTGTCGCTCCCAGGCGAACCGGCGCTGGCCCAGGAATTTGACACCGTTGCCGTGGAAGCCTTGCACACGGCCTGGAACAATTTGCGTCACAGGCTTGCCGAGTCGCTCGAAACCGAGCTTGTCGCCACCAGGGACCGCACCCGCAGCACCGAACCCTATCGATTTATCGCCAAGCAAATCGGGCGCCGCCGCCTCCACGCGGTCGTGCTGGACTATCTTGCCGTGTTGAACCGTCCCGAGTATATCGATTGGGTCGAGGAACTGTTCACCGAAGCCGACAACATGAGCGACCAACTGGGCGCCCTCGGTATACTCAGTGCAAACGATGTTCCCGCACGCCATCGCGCCCTGGCCGCCTTCCGCAAAATATATGATTCCGATCCGCTGGTGTTGGACAAATGGCTTACCTTGCAAGCTGTTTCTCCCCTCCCCCAAACCCTGGAGCGGGTCAAAACCTTGATGACGGACCCGGCTTTCAATATAAAAAACCCTAACCGGGTACGATCACTGCTCGGCGCCTTTGCACACCACAACCACGTCGGCTTTCATGCCGCCGACGGTTCGGGCTATCGTTTCATCGCCGCGCAGATACTCACTCTTGACGGCATCAACCCCCAGGTAGCCGCCCGGCTGGCGAGCTGCTTCGCCCACTGGCGTCGTTACGACTCCAACCGCCAATCCGGGATGCGCGCCGAGCTGGAACGATTAGCGGCAAGTGAAGGACTTTCGCGAGATGTCTATGAGATCGTCGAACGCAGCCTCGCCTGAACTTGCCCCGCATACCATGAGCCGCCTGATACCCGGGGACAAGCCGTGAAAACCACCATCGAGAAGCTACTCTCAACCGCGCTGGACAACTCGGGTGTGGATGCGCAATGGCGCCAATCGATCTCCGTTGAGCGGGCCCGCGACCCCGCCCACGGTGACTTTTCGACCAATGCAGCTTTAGTGCTCGCGAAGCCATTACGGGAAAATCCCCGCGCCCTCGCCGCAAAAATCCTCGCTGCATTCCCGCCGACGAAACAAATTGGAAGGAGTGAAATCGCCGGTCCCGGATTTATTAATTTCTTTCTATCCCCGACCGCCTACCATGATGAAATGCTTCGTATTCTCAAACAGAAGTATGCGTATGGTCGCCGACCTCCCCGACAGGAAGCCATCGTGGTTGAATTCGTGTCCGCCAACCCCACGGGCCCGCTGCATGTCGGACATGGACGTGGCGCCGCCGTGGGCGATTGCATCAGTCGCCTGCTCGAGGCTGCCGGCTGGCAAGTCCAGCGCGAATTCTATTACAACGATGCCGGCCAGCAGATCCGCAACCTGGCCCTTTCGGTTCAGTCTCGCTGTCGCGGACTCGAACCGAACGACCCGGGCTGGCCCCCGGATGGTTATCGCGGCGAGTATGTGCTCGAGGTAGCTCGTGCTTTCCTGGCGAAGGAAACCGTCTCCACCGATAGTTACGAAATTACCGGCAACGGCGATCCCGATGATCTGGAAGCCATCCGCCGATTCTCGGTGGCTTACCTGCGCCACGAGCAGGATCTGGATTTACGCGCATTCAATGTTCATTTCGACACCTATTACCTCGAATCCTCCCTTTATACCAGCGGCAAGGTCGAGGAAATCGTCACCAGCCTGATTACGGGTGGCTACAGCTATGAACGCGATGGCGCGCTGTGGTTGCGAACGACGGCGTTTGGTGATGACAAGGATCGGGTCATGCGCAAATCCGACGGCAACTATACCTACTTCGTACCCGACGTGGCTTATCATGTCACCAAGTGGGAGCGCGGTTTTCACCATGCCATCAATGGACAGGGTGCAGACCATCATTCCACCATCACCCGGGTTCGGGCAGGGCTACAGGCATTGAATCTAGGCATCCCAGCGGGTTGGCCCGAGTATGTCCTGCACCAGATGGTTACCGTAACCCGGGGCGGAACCGAGGTAAAAATTTCTAAACGTGCCGGGAATTATGTGACCTTGCGTGAGCTGATCGATGAAGTGGGCACCGATGCCACGCGCTACTTCCTGCTCGCGCGCAAGCCGGATTCACAACTGATCTTCGATATCGATCTGGCCCGATCGCAGACAAACGATAATCCGGTCTATTACATCCAATATGCCCATGCCCGAATCGTCAGCGTGTTCCGCCAGATGGAGAACAAGGGCCTGGCCTATGAACCCACAAACGACTTGAGTCGTTACACGAAACTCGCGGCACCGGAAGAGATCACCCTGCTGCGCCGGATCAGCCGCTATCCCGAGGTACTGGACTCGGCTTGCACGCAACGCGGCCCCCACATACTGGCGCGGTTTCTAGGTGAAGTCGCACAGGCTTTCCATGCCTGGTACAACAGTTGTACCTTTCTGGTACCGGACCCGGAACTGCGAAATGCCCGCTTGGCACTGGCCCGGGCAACGCGTCATATCCTGGCCAATGGACTCGGCATACTGGGAATCTCGGCGCCGGAACGAATGTGAGCCTGGGTCCCGATCTGAAGCACCCCATCCCCCGCCAACGTCGTGGGCGTGGACTCCTGTGGTTCGTCTTGGGCGGGGTAGCCGCTACCCTTCTTATTCTGTTTGTTCCGTCCATTCACCGGGAACTCAAGCAAACCGAAAAAAAGACCATGCGCCGCGCCCTGGCACTGCAAAAAACAATCACCCGCCCTCCCGCAGCCACCACCCACTCAACGCTCCGCCAGGCGCCTCATTTCGATTTTTACCGCCTGTTGACCCGTTCTTCACAGATTCTAACTGCGGGAGAATCCCGGGAAATCCAGAAAACCCCCGCGACCAAGCAAGTAGCCGTTCCCGGCGCCTATATTCTTCAAGTCGCCTCGTTTCAAAGTCGCAGGGATGCGCGCGCCCTAAAGGCCCAACTGGCCTTGTGGGGGATAGAGGCGAAAGTACAATCGGTCACGGTACGAAATGAAAGCTGGAACCGGGTACGGATCGGACCCGTAAGTAACCTCACCCGACTCAACAGGCTACGCAATCGCCTGCTTGAACACAAGCTAAAGCCGATGCTGGTCCGCATCGGGAACTAACCCGGGATCCGTATGGATCCCGACCCTATGCGGCAGATCCCAGTGTGGATCATTCATTGAATGTAGCCTATAATTGTTCCATGCGTCGGTTCCTCATCTTTCTCGCCCTGGCCGGACTCGCAGGCATTATGCCCTATGCCTACGCCACCCCCTTCCGATTGACCTCCTCCGCTTTCGGTCCCAATAGATCCATTCCGTCACGTTATACCTGTGACGGCGCCGACATCTCGCCGCCGCTGCGCTGGAGCAGCGCCCCGCCATACACGCGTAATTTTGCGCTGATCGTCACCGACCCGGATGCGCCCGATCCGAAACACCCGCTGAGGACATGGATTCACTGGGTTGTCTATAATCTGCCCGCATCAATCCGCGAACTCCGCCCGGGAAAAAGCCTTCACATGCCGGCCGGAACCGCTAGTGGCCTCAATTCCTGGGGCAAACGCGGTTATGGAGGACCTTGTCCCCCCATCGGACGCCACCATTATGTATTCCGGCTCTATGCGCTCGATACCCACCTCGGTTTCGACCATCCTCCCAGCCGGGCCGTCCTGCTCCAGGCCATGCGCGGTCACATACTGGCCGAGGCCCGACTGACCGGACTCTATGCCCGCAAACCTTGATGTCTCTCGGCGCAAAACGCCATATCCTTACGCAAGGACTACTGCGTATTCTCCTGCTTATCGTGTTCGCCCTGGCCACCGCCCACGCGGCCGATTCCAATACCGCCACCAAAAAACTTGAAAAGTTACGAGCCCAAATCACCCGCCTCGATCGCGAAAAACGTGGAGAAATTAAGCGTAAAAAGCGCACCCTGGCGGAGCTGGAACCGATTGAAAAACGCATCGCTACACTCAGCCTCACGCTAGCCTCACTCTCCGCTCGGGAAACCAAACTGGCGACACGGGAAAGGCTGCTGCAGCGGCGAGATGTCGCCGCTGCAGCAGATGCAAAAACCGCTAATATCGAATTGATGCAATTGCTTCGCGCCGCATTCCTGCTGGGAGCGGAACCGCGACTCAAGCTGGCTCTTGAAGGTAAAAATCCCGCCACCAGCGCTCGCTTGCTAGGTTACTATGGCTATTATGTTCAGGCACGGACACGGCGTATCAAAGAACTGACCCGGCGGATTTCCGGGTACCGCCGGGACACTCGACGACTCGCTATAACCCGGATCCAACTGGCAACAACCATCACCAAACAACGGCATATGTTGAGCGATCTCGAGCAGGCACGAATTCAGCGCAAGCATCTAGTAGCACGACTCAACCGCAAGATCTCCGGTAAAAAATACCGTATCGCATCCCTACAACGTGATGCGGCCCGACTCGAAAGACTCGTGAACTCCGTCCGCCGTAATTTCGTCAATATTCGCGGTGCTCAAGCGGCAAAAACCGATTTTGCCCGCTTGCGGGGGCGGCTACCCTGGCCCGTCTCCGGGCGAATCATCGCCCGCTTTGGCACCCCCCGCGCGGGAGGAGAACTAAGCTGGCAAGCGGTACGCATCGCGGCGCGGGCCGGGAGCCGGGTTCACGCTATCGCCTACGGACGGATCGCCTATGCCGGCTGGCTACCCTATTACGGCCTGGTGTTGATCGTTGATCACGGCCAGGGCTATCTGACCGTATATGGCCATAATCAGGCGCTTTACCGCCAGGTAGGAGATTGGGTTCAGCCCGGAGCAGTTATTGCCACCGTTGGTTCGAGCGGCGGTCAGGCAGAGCCGGCGCTGTATTTTCAGATCCGCCACAATGACCACCCCCTGAATCCGCAACGTTGGTGCGTACGCCGGAACCGGCTGGAAACATCGCCCCGTCCATCCGCCAGGGTTCATTAACGCCTATGCGCCCGGAAACGTAAACTCGCAGACGGATTCGCACCAGTGAGCACAAACCAGGCCAACCGTGCTGCTCCCGGTTCACGCCGGACCCGGCGCAATAGCTTGAGGACATAGATAACCCGGATCAAGGACCGGGAGACGAACCGGTGGTGTTTGCGCAAATAGTGTAAAAAAGAGATAAAGAATTCCTGGCGATATTCCGCCCGATCCGGGGTGCTCGCCCCACCTTCATGTTCGATCCTCGCATTCGGAATGACCCAGGCTTCCCAGCCGGCCCGGCGCATACGCAGCGAAAGATCCTCTTCCTCGCAGTACAGGAAAAAGAACGGATCAAACCCGCCGACTCCGAAAAAGGCATCGGCACGGACAAACATCGCGGCACCACCGATCACTTCCACCTGTAGCGGCGAGGAAGGAGCCGTACGACGGTCCGGATAACGCCGGGCATTGAGGCGCCGCAGCAACGAGCGACCTAAAAGCAACTCGCCCAGGTGCGGCGCCGGATGATAATTCGCCCGAAAACCACCCTCATGATCGAGCGTGATACCACTTGCCAGCCCTGCACGTGGATGCGCGTCCATGAACCGCGCCAGCAAGCCCGGCACATCGTTTAACAACAAGCAATCACTGTTGAGGAACAGGTAATAATCCGCGTCCAAGAACTGTACCCCGAACAGATGCCCCCCACCGAATCCCAGATTGAACCGGCTGGAAACCACCCGCACCCGCGACAAAGACTCAAGCGGCAAAAGTCCGGCTCGATCTTCGGGCCTCGATCCGTTATCCACAACCAGTACGGCGCAATCGGAAGCTACGGGCGAATGCCGGAGAATCGATTCCACACAGGCGCGCGTATAGTCCGCACCATTGTAGTTAAGAATAATGATGCCAATGCGATGAGATTCGGTAAATCCCTCCCGCATGGATATCAAACCACGGGCCAGGGGCGGCCAGCCCCGCGGGCATCGAGACTCCCCGCCAGGCCGAGCAACTCCACCTCCGGGTGTAAAACGACGTAGACAGGTATCCCGCGAAGATAGCCGCTCATCCTGCCCTTGGCCTCAAACGCCCGGCGAAACCCCGATTCACGTAAACGCGGGAGATAGCGGGGCACGATACCTCCCGCCACATAGACCCCGCCGAAGGCGCCATAACTCAACGCCAAATCACCGGCAAACGCCCCCAGGAGCCGAAAGAACAGATCCATGGTCTGCGCAGCTATCGGATCCCCGCCCAGCTCTGAATGCGCCCCGATATCCGCCGCCCCGAGCCGCTCGACCCGACGCCCTTCGATCTCGGCAAGCGCCTGGTAAAGACGCTCTATCCCCTTCCCGGAGATCACCCGCTCGGCCGAGACATGGCCCAGTCGGGCACGCAACCGTGCGATAACCTCTTCGCTGCGGGAATCGATTGCGGCAAGCGAGGCATGCCCCCCTTCGGTCACGAGCACCCGCCCGCCATCCCCTTGCCTACCGGGGATTAAACCGCCGACTCCAAGCCCGGTCCCCGGTCCAAGAACGGCGATCGGCGCTCCGGACTCCGGAACCCCGCCCCCGACCTGTTCAACATCTTCGGGAGTCAGTGCAGAAATCCCCAGGGCGACGGCGGAGAAGTCGTTTACAACCAGGCAATCGTCCAAGTTAAAGCGCTGGGAAAGATCCGCCGCACAGATCGACCAGCCACGATTGGTCAACCTGACCTTCCCCGATTTCACCGGACCCGCTACCGCAAAAGCCGCACCACGCGGGCTGACCCCCACGCCTTGCAAATAGTGATCTATCACGGCTTCGAGTGATGCAAACTCGGCATTGGAATAGCTTCGCAGCCGCTTCCAAACCGTTCCTTCCACGACCAAGGCAAGCCGGGTGTTGGTACCGCCGATATCACCAATCAAGTGGATCATGGCCGCTCACCGGCCGAACGCCAATCCGCCGCCTCGGCAAGTGCCTGCAAATAACGGGCCCCCCAATGGTGTATATCGTCCCCATGCACGGCGGCCAGCAAGCGACGCCAACGGTGTTTGCGCTCCTCCAGGGACATGGCCAATGCCTCGGCAATCCCTTCACCGACCCCCTCGACATCATAGGGATTGACCAGTACGGCATCGGTAAGCTGATCGGCGGCGCCGGCCAACTCGGATAACACCAAGACCCCGGGATTATCCGGATCCTGGGCGGCAATAAACTCCTTGGCCACCAGGTTCATTCCATCTCGTAGCGGGGTCACCAAACCGACGTCCGCCACCGAAAAAAAGGCGAACAGTGTGGGGCGGGGTATCCGCCGACCCAGATAGCGAACCGGCATCCAGTCGAACCGGGCGAATCTACCGATAATCTCTCCTGCGACCTGGTCGAGTTCATGATGCAACACCTGGTATTCCGGTACCCCGGAACGGGAGGGTTCGGCGATCTGTAAAAACACAATCTCGCCATGAAGTTCGGGCCGGGTGGACAATAAATATCGATAGGCCCTAAACCGCTCTATGATCCCCTTGGAATAATCCAGACGGTCGGCGCCGATAATCAGACGCCGGCCTTCCAGGCTGGCCTTGAGCGCGGCAACCTGGTTCGAATTTCTCCCGCGGATGGCTTGTCCGGCTATCTCTTCGGCATCCGCCCCGATCGGAAACACCCCGATTTTGGTCCGGCTACCGGCCAGACTCAGCCCGTCTTTCCTTTCCCGCCGGGCATCAATCCCGTCACACATCGCCTCGATGAAGGCATGCTCGTCCACACGGGTCTGAAACCCGACCAGATCGTAGGCGGAAAAATTATGCAGAAATTCCTTGTATGGCGGCAAGGCACGCAGAATATCCAGTGGGGGAAAAGGCGTATGGAGGAAAAACCCAATCGGTCCTTGAAACCCTCGGGCGCGGAGTTCCGCCCCGAGGGGAACATGATGGTAATCATGCACCCACACCGTATCGCCCGGCTGTAAAATGCCCATTAGGTGTTCCGCGAACCAGGCGTTTACCCGGTGATAGGCCTCGTGGTTCTTGCGCTGATAGCGCAACAGGGCCAATCGGTAATGCACCAGGGGCCACAGCATCCGATTGGCAAAGCCTTGATAATACTCCTCATAATCCAGCCGAGTCAGGGGAAGAGTAAGGTATTCAACCCCCTGGGCCAATTGCCGGTGGGGCTTACCCGGACGCTGAGTTGACTGGCGGCCATTCCAGCCAAACCAGATTCCCCCCCGGGTCTCCAGTGTGGCCCGCATCGCTACCGCCAAGCCACCGGATGCGGGCTTTCCCGCCCGGGGCAACGCCACCCGGTTGGATACCACAACCAGTCGTCCTTTACCTGATCCCGGGCTCATGATGAGTGCCTCATGTCAACGCTCCCCGCAACCAGTCACGGGTTGCCCCGGGATCCGCCAGCCTCCACTGCGCCAGGCTCCCGCCTGCGCCCACCTTGATCGCCGCCCCTCCCGATTCCAGTGCTACGGCAAAGGCATCTTCATCCGTACGATCGTCACCAATCATCAGGGGCCAGCGACCACAAAAGGGGAATTCAGCAAGAAAGGCGCGTACCGCAGTGCCTTTGTTGATTCCGACCGGACGCAGTTCACACACGGCCTTGCCCCGGATCACCTCCAGCCGGCCTTGGCTCTCGCGTACGATCGCCTCGGCTAACGCCAGGATAGCCGGCTCCTGCTTGGGGGCGCCCCGGTAATGAAGCGCGATGCTATTACCCTTGTCCTCGCACATCAGCCCTTCATGGGTGACCGCGAAGCGGGCGAGGCGATCGCGAATCGGATTCGTAAGCACATCCGCCTTCAGTACCTGCACCTTCCCGGGGCCCCGGCGCAATTCGCCGCCATGCTGTCCTGCGGCGGGAAGATTCCCAGGGGGAAGGTAGCAATCTAGGTCACTCAGACTGCGGCCCGTTATAACGGCAAGAGCACCGCCGAAAAGCCGGTAAAGACGATCCAGCAACCGCTCCAGGCCCGGGGGCACTTCAATGGCATCGGGACGCTCGGCCAGCTCCAGCAAGGTTCCATCAAAATCAAGAAAAAGAGCCCATTTATCCGGCTCGTTCACCAAATACTTGAAGGGCGGCGGAGTGATCGATGGTGCAATGACGGTTTCCACCCCTCCAATTTAACACAGCACCCGGTCCCGGCCCGGCTCGCAGAATTCATCGGCCTGGATGGATGGTCACTCTCCATTCATCATGATCCGCTTTATAATCAGTGACGGAAATGGCGTAACCCGGTAAAAACCATGGCCATACCCAACTCGTCGGCGGCGCGGATAACCTCCTCGTCCCGCCTCGACCCACCCGGTTGCACCAAGGCCCGAACACCGAGATTGAACGCCTCGTCCACATTATCGCGAAACGGGAAAAAACCGTCGCTGGCCAATACTGCATCCTGCGTTTCATGCCCCTGCTCGCGCGCTTTCACTCCCGCCAGGCGAACCGCCCCCACCCGACTCGTCTGGCCGGCTCCGATGCCGATGCTCATGCCGTCCCGCGCCAAGACAATGGCATTCGACCGAACCGCCTGAACGATATGCCAGGCAAAGTCCAGCGCCCGCCTCTCCCTTGCATCCGGAACCCGCCGGGTCACCACCCGTACATCCGTTCCGAGAGCCGTGATCCGATCCGCATCCTGGATCAGGATTCCCGCACTGAGACGGCGAAAATCGGGCCCTGTACCAGCCTCGTTCGGTTCCCCACAGGCCAACACCCGCAGGTTTGGTTTAACAGCCAGCTTGGTCCGAGCCGCCGCGGTAAAAGAAGGTGCGACAATAACTTCAGCGAATTGCCCTTCGAGAATCCGGGTCACCACATCAAGATCCATTTCCCGATTACCGGCTATGACACCACCAAAGGCAGACATCGGATCGGCGGCAAAGGCGCGTTCATAGGCCTCGCAAATCTGGTTTCCAACGGCAACACCGCAGGGATTTTGATGTTTTACGATCACGCAAGCCGGCAACTCGAAGCTCCATGCAAGATTCAATGCGGAATCGGCATCGGCCAGATTATTGAATGAAAGCGGCTTCCCCTGCAGCTGTCGGGAGCCTACCACCGTTCCCGGGTGCATCCCCGGCAGGCGATAGAGAGCGGCACGCTGATGCGGGTTTTCCCCGTAACGAAGCTCGGTCAGACGTTCGAATCGGGGGGCATAAACCGGAGGAAAAGTTTGCGCACCGGAAAACCAGTCGGCAATGACGGCATCATAAGCCGCCGTCCGGGCAAAAGCCCAGGCGGCCAGGCGCCGACGTTCGGATCGGGGGATGCCTCCCCGGGTTCGGATCAGGGCGAGCACATCCGCATAGTCTTGCGGATCCGTAATTACCGTCACATCGACCCAATTCTTGGCTGCCGCGCGAATCATCGCCGGCCCGCCGATGTCGATCATTTCGATAATTTCTTCCTCTTGCGCCTCGGGCCGGCCCACTGTCTGCGCGAACGGATACAGGTTCACCACGACCAAATCAATCGGCTCGATACCGTATTGGCCAAGCACCGCCTCATCTTTCCCGCGCCGGGCGAGGATCCCTCCATGGATAAAAGGATGCAGCGTTTTCACCCGCCCATCGAGCATTTCAGGCAAGCCGGTCAGCTCGGAAACCTCACGCACCGGCACCTTGGCGGCGCGTAAGCAAGCCGCACTGCCGCCCGTAGAAACCAGCTCGATCCCCGCCGTGCAAAGCCCGCGAGCCAGATCGACCAATCCGGTCTTGTCCGCAACTGAAATCAGCGCACGGCGTACCGGCGCAATGGAATGCTCCACTCTGCTTCCTCCCTGAATCCGGTTCGAAATGCCTTGATCTCAACCCATGCCGTAGTGATCGAGCTTGCGTCGCAGCGTGGCTCGATGCATACCCAGCACCTCGGCGGCTCGACTAAGATTTCCATGGGTGTACTCCAACACAAGACGCAACAGGGGACGTTCAACTTCCGCAACGACCAGCCGGTATAGATCGCAGGCGGTGTGCCCGTCAAGATCGGCGAAATAAGCATCGAGTCGTCGCCTCACACACTCAGCCAGAGTCAGGGACTCCGGCTGAGAAGCGTTTATCTCGCCGCTGCAATTGCCGCCGCCGTCGGTCTTTAGATCCACACCCACTTTTTCCCGTACCCGCTCAAAAAATTCTCCCAAACGATTTTATCATCCCGAGTGGTAACAGCAGCATAAAGCGCCTGCTCCTACGAGGGCTCGCAATAGATCCAACCGCCCCTGTGCTTGCATAGCGTGAGATTGAAGCCTACGGCAGACGGCCCCGGATCTGCAAGCTTGACATTGACCCGAAACCTACTCCCACCCGGAAGGGTCGCGTGCGCCCGGGCACCATAATCGCGCGGAGTCAATAAGCGACTGCCCACCACCTGGCCCCGACGCCCGGTAAGGCGCAGGGCAATAAGCGGCAAGGCCTGGGCGAAACGCATCTCATTCTCAAGTGATGCGGTCAATTCGAGTCCCCCACGATATCCCGCGGCATCGATCAACTCAGCATGGCTCAAGCGGTAGCGTGCAAGCACCAACCGGGGGGCCATCGACACGCCCACGGCACGATAAAGGGTCGCAACAATTGGACCTGCCAGTGGCAGCCGGACCAGCTGCCAACGATAAGCATAGGCCAGTTGCAAGAGCACCGCCGCAAACGCAACCACCGCCGCTACCGACCACAGTCCGCCCGTCACCCGCCTGACCCAGGGAGTACTCTTCCCGATCTGCGCCGGCTCGTGTGCCGGCACTAGATCCAACCCGCCGCCGCCCCCGGAGGCAAGCCCGACCGGCGGCATCAGGGAACAAACTTTCGTGCCGTTTCCCCCGGAAATCCCAGGGGGATCATCCTCCTCCCTACCTTCATCAGCGGCAGCCTCACCCGGTTGCGGATGGTCGGCGGGCGGCTCATGACGCAGGGTCGCCAGGGCATTAAACACCGTTTTACACTGACCGCAACGCGCCAGGCCATGGGCCGCACGTAATTCTTCGCGCGAAATACGAAACCATAGACGACAAACCGTGCATTGCGTAACCATGCGGATCAGTGTACTCCGGAGCCAAACCTAGTCTCATACCCGAGTTCCGACAAAGACCGACCAGGATCAAGGGCCCGACGCCCAAGCTTTGTCCCCAATGCACGGCACGCCGCTATCACCTCGGCCACGATCCGCATCCGATCCCCCGGTGCAGGTTTGCAGTATCCCTGCATCAGCCCACTCCCCACGGACACTGATGAAGCGTCCGCGCCCCTGTCGTGTTCACCGACGCACAAGTTGTTGCTCCAAAAAGTGGATATCGGTTCCTCCGGCGGCAAAGGCACTGTTGCGGGCGATACGTTGCTGCAAGGGAGCATTGGTATGAATCCCTTCGATCACAAGTTCATCCAGCGCCACCCGCATCCGGGCCAATGCCGTAGCGCGATTTTCTCCCCAAGTGATGAGCTTGCAGATCAACGAATCATAGTATGGCGGAACCGAGTAGCCGGAATATAAATGGGAATCGACCCGCACCCCCGGGCCACCCGGGGAATGCCATTCTTCCACCCTCCCCGGAGACGGGGTAAAGTCATTTGGATCCTCGGCATTAATGCGTGCCTCGATGGCGTGACCGCGAATTTCAATATCCTCCTGCCGGTAACTCAGCGGCTCCCCGGAAGCAATACGTAATTGTTCGCAGACCAGATCCACCCCGGTCACCATCTCGGTGACCGGGTGTTCCACCTGGATCCGGGTATTCATTTCGATGAAGAAAAACTCATCGTCCTGTAACATGAATTCAAGGGTACCCGCACCACGATAGTGAATGCGCTCACAGGCGGTCACGCACCGGGCACCAATTTCGGTACGCTGCTGCGGGGTGATTTTGGGTGCGGGAGCCTCCTCAACCACCTTCTGATGGCGACGTTGCATGGAACAATCACGCTCGCCGAGGTGGATGGCATGACCCTTACCGTCAGCAAGCACCTGCACCTCGATATGACGTGGATTGGGCAGGAATTTCTCAAGATACACCGTCGGGTCACCGAATGCCGCCTCGGCCTCGGCACGCACCAGCGTCATAACGCCGGCGAGACTGCCCTCCCCATGAACCACCCGCATACCGCGCCCTCCCCCCCCGGCGGCCGCCTTGAGCAACACCGGGTACCCGACTCGAGCGGCAATTTTCCTGGCCGACTCGAAATCCTCTGGTAACGCCCCATCCGAACCCGGAACCGTCGGCACCCCCGCTCTACGCATCGCCCGCTTGGCAGATATCTTGTCACCCATCAGCCGGATTGTCTCGGCCTGCGGTCCGACGAACACGAAACCGCTCTGCTCGACGCGCTCGGCAAAATCGGCATTCTCGGCCAGGAATCCATACCCGGGGTGAATAGCCTCGGCATCAGTGACCTCGGCGGCACTGATAATTGCCGGAATGTTCAGATAGCTCTTGACCGCTGGTTCCGGCCCGATACACACCGCCTCATCGGCAAGCAACACATGCTTCAGGTCGCTATCGGCCTGCGAATACACGGCGACGGTACGAATGCCGAGTTGCTTGCAGGCACGGAGAATCCTCAGCGCAATCTCACCCCGGTTGGCAATGAGGACCTTATCGAACATCTGATCTACCTCCCACTGCGCGCAACCTGGATCCGGGTACCGTCTGGCCGGCCCCCCACCGTCTCCCCCGCCTCATTCGAGTACAAACAGCCGCTGGCCAAATTCCACCGGCTCTCCGTTTTCTACCTCGATCGTCTTAATCCGGCCAGCCCGATTGGTGGTGATCTGGTTCATCATTTTCATGGCTTCAATAATGCACAAGACATCATCTTCCTTGACCTCCTGACCCACCTCTACAAACGGACTGGCATCCGGCGAGGGGGCCCGGTAGAAAGTGCCCACCATTGGCGACTCGATCACATGGCCTTCGGCCTGAGGCGGCAATACCGGAGCCGGTGTGGCCGGTGCTACGGGAACAGAAGCCGCTAGAGGCGGGGACGCCATATGTCCACCGGCCGGATGATAGGCAATACGAACCGATTCCTCCCCCTCGGTAATCTCGATCTCCGTCACACCGGAACTCTTCAGCAGTTCGATCAACTTCTTGATTTTGCGGATATCCATCGGTTCATTTTCCTCCCTATGCAACCCTATGCAATCTTATCCACTTCCAGGCGGGCCATCGCCGCCGCCAGAGCCAAATCGTAGCCTCTGGGACCGAACCCGGCGACAAATCCACTGGCACCGGCCGCCAGTACCAGTCGTTCTCGCTCGGGTTCCCGGGCGAAGACATTACTAATATGCACTTCATAGTAAGGGATGGCCACGGCTGCCAGCGCATCGGCCAAGGCAAGGCTGGTGTGCCCGTAAGCTCCCGGGTTGATCACGATCGACGCGGCTTCATTGTGTGCACAATGGATGCGATCGATCAATTCATGCTCGGCGTTAGACTGAAAATGCACCAGTCGATGCCCCCCCGCCGCGGCCTGGGCGGCGAGCCGCGCCACAATAGTTTCCAGCGTTTCAGCCCCATATATAGCGGGCTCGCGTTCACCGAGAAGATTCAAGTTGGGACCATTAACAAGCAACACGAGCGCCATAAACTGTGCCTCCGCCGAAAATGCAGGATTTACTCGCAAACCTGCAGGTATCGGCGGCTATTGTGCAACTTCCTGCCCCTTCTGTCCAGATACCCCGGCAGTGGCAAGTACCAGGTCAAGATAGTGCAGAAGAAGATGAGCGAGTCCTCATATTCGGCTAGTATGTTTCTCGCAACAGCCCCCTCCAGACTAAAGAGGAGTCTCTCGGGAGCCCAGGTCAAACGGACGGCTTCCCGCCCAGAGAGTATCAGGGTGAGGCCGAGTGGGTAAGGATTCTCGAGCATTCCGGCGAAAGGTGATCCGGTTCATCCCCACCGAACTACCAGGCACTCTTTCCACCGGGATCCGCCCTAAAAGCCTGCGTTCTCTTGTTCCCGCTACCACCAGGTGGCACCTGTAGATTCAAAATTCGAGTGCTCGGTATGTAACATAAGCCACTCTCGGCACAACCCTGATAGGTAACCCGCAGCCGGACCGATCCGCCCGCGGCTACGGGCACTACCAAGCGCACCTGCCGATAGTAAACGGCAACCCGACCAAAATTAGGGTCATGTTTAATCTTGGCGGGCGGCAATACAATCCGTCCCAAGCGGGTTGATTGCGCCTTGATCTTAAAGCGATCCCGGTAAAGGTAGTAGCCGGCGGCGATGTGCCAAGTCAGCAGCACTTCACCGGGAGCCACCTGTACTTGTAAACGATAAGCCTGATCGGGTGGCAAAAACCGCCCATAGGCTCCACCCGCAATGGCGGGGGCCGCGAACGCGACTAGGAATAACGGCACCAGGAGCCCATATCGCCTCATGCACAGGCCCCGCACAGCCAGTCCAGGTAGCTACCTTCCCCCGCGGATACGCCGAGAGCCAATAATTCCGGCTCTTCATAAGGATGCAGTTCTCTCACCCGCGCAAATACCGCGCTACAGCGCGCGGCGGTCGTTTTGATCAACAGTTGAACCTCACCCTCCGTTACGATTTTCCCCCGCCAGGAATAAACCGATACCGCCCCCGGCAGACGGGTAACACAGGCCGCCAACCCCTCATCAACCAGGGTTCGAGAGATGCGGCTTGCCGAATTTTCATCCGGACAGGTGTTGAATACGATACATGCGGGCATGGTTCACCCCACCGAATCCGAAGTTTATCCATAATCGCACAGTCGGTCGAATTTTTCCTTATCCCAACCCTTGAAAAAAAAACCGCTATCCCCATATTGCTAGCAGTCTCACATGATGAGTGCTAAGCGGCATCGGTCATGGGAGGCGAGCATTAAGTTAACTAATTGAATCTAAGGAGGTTTTTAATGAACATCCGTCCCTTGCATGATCGTGTAATCGTCAAGCGGCTGGAGGAGGAACGCACATCCCCTGGCGGAATCGTCATTCCCGACTCGGCAGCCGAGAAACCGATCCGCGGCGAAATTATCGCTGTCGGTAACGGTAAAGTTCAGGACAATGGCGAGATTCATAAGCTCGACGTTAAAAAAGGTGACACGGTATTGTTCGGAAAATATTCCGGCACCGAAGTCAAAGTGGATGGCGAAGAACTCCTCGTGATGCGCGAGGACGACATCATGGCCGTCATCGAAGGCTGATACGCAGAGGAGATTTAAACCATGGCAGCTAAAGAAATTCGTTTTGCAGAAGATGCGCGTCAGCGCATATTACATGGCGTGAATATTCTCGCCAGTACCGTTAAGGTCACACTGGGTCCCAAGGGTCGCAACGTGGTGCTGGATAAGAGCTTCGGCGCCCCGACCGTCACCAAGGATGGCGTATCGGTAGCCAAGGAGATCGAACTCAAGGACAAGTTCGAGAACATGGGCGCCCAGATGGTCAAGGAAGTCGCTTCGCAAACCTCCGATATCGCCGGTGATGGCACCACTACCGCCACCGTCCTCGCCCAGGCACTCCTGCGAGAAGGCCTGAAGGCCGTGACCGCCGGGATGAACCCGATGGACCTGAAGCGGGGGATCGATAAGGCCGTGAGCGCATCCACCGAAGAACTGCGCAAACTCTCCAAACCCTGTGACACCGATACCTGGATCGCCCAGGTCGGGACTATCTCGGCCAACGCCGACGAGTCGATCGGGCGCATCATCGCCGATGCCATGAAGAAAGTCGGCAAGGAAGGCGTAATCACGATTGAAGACGGCTCCGGACTGGATAACGAGCTCGAAGTGGTCGAGGGTATGCAGTTCGATCGCGGTTATCTGTCCCCCTACTTCATCAACAACCAGCAGACGATGACCACCGAGCTGGAAAACCCCTACATCCTCATCCATGACAAGAAGATCTCCAGTATCCGCGAACTGTTGCCGATACTCGAATCGGTAGCCAAAGCGGGACGCCCGCTGCTGATCGTTGCCGAGGATGTCGAAGGCGAAGCGCTTGCTACCTTGGTGGTCAACAATATCCGCGGCATCGTCAAGGTCGCGGCAGTCAAGGCACCCGGCTTTGGTGATCGCAGAAAGGCCATGTTGCAGGACATCGCCGTGCTTACCGGAGGCCAGGTGATCTCCGAAGAAGTTGGCCTTTCACTGGAAAAAGTCAGCCTAAGTGACCTGGGTGAAGCGAAGAAGGTACAGGTCAAAAAGGATGATACCACCCTCATCGATGGGGCCGGTAAGTCGGATGATATCAAGGCCCGCGTGGAGCAAATTCGCAAGCAGATCGAGGAAACCACCTCGGACTACGACAAAGAAAAACTTCAGGAACGGGTTGCCAAACTCGCCGGAGGAGTCGCAGTAATCAAGGTCGGCGCCGCTACCGAAATCGAGATGAAGGAAAAGAAGGCTCGTGTCGAAGATGCCCTGCACGCAACCCGTGCGGCTGTTGAGGAAGGTGTCGTTCCGGGAGGTGGCGTCGCGCTGGTTCGGGTTCTTGACCGGATCAAAGACATAAAGGGCGGCAATACCGACCAACAGCATGGCATCGACATTGTGCGTCGGGCAATAGCGGAACCGTTGCGTCAGATCGTTGCCAATGCGGGTGAAGAACCTTCGGTAATACTTGCCAAGGTCCTCGAGGGCAAGGATAATTTCGGCTACAATGCCCAGACGGGGGAATACGGCGGCATGATCGAAATGGGCATCCTGGATCCCACCAAGGTTACCCGTACGGCATTACAAAATGCCGCGTCGATCGCTAGCATGTTGATCACCGCCGAAGCACTCGTTGCCGAACTACCCAAAGAAGAGAAAGCCCCAGCCGGATCCGAAGCTGGCATGGGTGGCATGGGTGGTGGTATGGGTGGCATGGATTTCTAAAAAATCCAATCCACTTGACTGCCGTAAAGCCCCGCCGCAAGCGGGGCTTTTTTATTGCCCCGGTATCAATTCATCAACCTTGTTGATGGGCTCTATAATACTGAAATTCATAACTCTACATTTGTTTTAAAAAGGGGATCGCATGAAAACGATCATTGAACCATTTCGCATAAAAGTTACCGAACCGCTCAAGGTTATTTCCGCCGAAGAGCGGGCCGCGGCCCTGAAGATGGCTCATTACAATGTTTTTTATCTCAACTCTGAAGATTGCGCTATCGACCTGCTAACCGATAGCGGCACCGGGGCCATGTCCACCAAACAGTGGGCCGCGATGATGCTGGGTGACGAAAGCTATGCGGGCAGTCCGTCTTTCCGCCGATTCGAACAAACCATCCGCAATATCACCGGGATGAAGCATATTTTCCCCACGCACCAGGGTCGCGCCGCGGAAGGTATTTTGGCCATGACCCGTACGCACAAAGGGGATGTTGTACCCAATAACAGCCATTTCGATACCACCCGCGCCAATTTTGAGTTTGTCGGGGTGAATGCGCTTGATCTGATCTGTGACGAGGGGCTGGATAATGCCTATGTGGCCCCCTTCAAAGGCAACATGAACATTGCCGCCCTGGAGCAAACCATCCAGCAGTACGGCAAGGAGAAAATCCCCTTTGCCATGATCACCGTTACCAACAACACCAGCGGCGGTCAGCCGGTCTCCATGCAAAACATTCGCGAGACCAAGGCGCTACTTGAAAAACACAACATCCCGCTTATCCTGGATGCCTGCCGGTTTGCGGAAAACGCCTATTTCATCAAGGAACGGGAAGCAGGTTACAAGGATAAATCCCTGTTGGAGATTGCACGGGAAATATTCTCTTATGCCGATGGCGCCACGATGAGCCTGAAGAAAGACGGTCTGGTCAATATCGGGGGCTTTTTAGTTTGCAACGATGATGCCTGGGCCGAGGATTTCCAAAATGCGCTGATCATGCGCGAGGGATTTATAACCTATGGTGGTCTTGCGGGGCGCGACCTGGAGGCGGCGGCCGTTGGCCTGATGGAAGCGCTGGAATACGATTATCAGCAATACCGGCATGCCACGGTGGAATATCTTGCCCACGCCCTCGACGCCCGTCATATCCCCTATGTAAAACCGGTTGGCGGCCATGCGGTTTTTCTCGATGCCAAGGCTTTTTTGCCGCATATCCCGCCGCTGCAATATCCTGGAATTGGACTGGCGAATGCGCTCTATCTCGATGGCGGTATCCGCAGCGTGGAACTGGGCAGTGTGATGTTTGGCCATTTTGATGCCGCCGGTGTGGAGCATCCGTCACCGCTTGAACTGGTACGCCTGGCTATCCCCCGGCGGGTTTACACTCAAAGCCATTTCGATTACATCGTGGAGGTTCTGGATGCTGTGCTCCGGGGCCGGGACAAGATAACCGGTTACCGGATCACCCGCCAACCCAAATTTCTACGTCACTTCACCTGCCATTTTGAGCCGATTACGAACATCACATAAGGCTCCTCCCCGCCCGTGAACCGCCCCGGATATTCGGGAGACCATTTTGTTTGATTCAGGCCACCTTGGCTGACTCTTCCAGTTGACGATAGTACGGCGCTTCGAACTCCGCCGGTGGCACATTACCGCTCGGCTCCAGCAACCGACGGCGGTTAAACCGCTCCATCCATTCCAGGGTGGCATACTCGACCGACTCCCTGTTCTTCCAGTGCCTCGCCGGTAGATGAACTCCGCCTGATACAGGCCGTTGACCGTCCCCGCCGGCGCATTGTTGTAGAAATCTGCATATTCCGTCCCAAGATGAACACTCATTCTGGTTCAAGGTGAACACTTTTCGGGATTTCCCGGAATCGGCGTTCACGATCCCGGAATCGGTGTTCACGTTGAACCGGAATCCTTTCCAACGCATTGTTTTGTCAATGAGTTTGGTAGGC
>Ga0256829_1000128_pt1 | contig 98271 bp, 93 predicted proteins | sample 131447metaG_FD_185979 | JGI IMG/M metagenome (GOLD analysis project Ga0256829, IMG submission 185979) | Hydrothermal vent microbial communities from Lau Basin, Pacific Ocean - 131-447 | ecosystem: Environmental > Aquatic > Marine > Hydrothermal vents | place: Pacific Ocean: Lau Basin | collected... | reverse complement strand
AATAGAGCTGTGGAACCACCTGAATCCATTCCGAACTCAGAAGTGAAACGCAGCATCGCCGATGGTAGTGTGGGGTCTCCCCATGTGAGAGTAGGTCATCGTCAAGCTCTTATTCAAAACCCCTGATTGCTTACGCAGTCGGGGGTTTTTTCATTGCGAGCTTGCCGAACACGTCAAGGTCGCCTGCGACCCCAGTCTATTCAAAACCCCAGCAGGGTAACCTGCTGGGGTTTTTTCTTTTCTGGAACTTCAAAAAAGTATCAATGGCGTCGTGGTATCTACCTGCTACTTGGGTATTTCGCGTTGCGCCTCTATGAACCTGTCCGTGGATAAGCGTTCCAAATGCCTAACTTGGCTATATACTGAGTTTCAGAGGCTGGACCGCTTGCCTTAGCTATTGTGGTTCATAATGAGACAAATGGCGTCTATCTATGAGTTTATGCCGCTGATGCTCGAAATCGACGGCTCGTAAACGTCTTCTCACTGTAAAGAGTACGCTCGTACCGCTATTACCTCTTGAAGCAAAATCCCTAACGAATATCCTATAGGTAACAAGTATTCCAATAATAAAAACAAGCTGTCACCGAGTATCTATCTGTCCTGATATAGACTGGTTCTACAGTCGAAACGGTGTCTCTTGACCGACAAATGAGGTCGTGAAGTGAAAAACGTTCTCCGCCATCCGTTAACAATCGCAATGACAGCATTGTCTTTGCCAGTCTGCTCTTTAGAGGCTATCAGCGACCGGGAAATGGCTGATGTGTCTGGCCAGGCATTTATCACTATCGATGCATCATCATACAGTGACGGCACTGGTGAATGGGCAGGGCAGTACGAGTTCACCAAGGTGAATCTAGGCTTAGATATTGAAACCCTGATGACTATCGACACACTTAAGGTCGGTGAGTTTGAACGGACTGTAGGTGAAGACGGTACCGTGCCAATGACGGATGCTCAGGGGAATCCTGTGACTCAAAATGGGAACCTGGTGGCTCATGATGCTGATCTGATCATTGAGAACTTCGGCCTTGGCCGGGTAACCAACTATAAAGATGCAGTAAATGCCAGTATCGAAGAGTTTAAGATCCGTGATCCCTACATTGAACTTGCGTATAAAGTAGAGAACGGTGTTCGGAAGGTTGCGGGAGTACGTATCGGCTTCTCGGAAGCTCAGGGTTGGTTGTCAGGAGATTTTATCTCTTTAACAGGTAATTTGAATGGCCGTATTGAAGGGCCTGCCTCGGTGGTATATGACCAGAACTGTAATGGTCAGGGTACTGCGAGTTGGTTGCAGTGTATTGAACTAGGTTTGGCAGATGCTTTGGGTACGCAGTTGGTAAGTACAATCGACTTGGTTGATGGTGCTGTAGGTACCGCTGGTTATAGTTATGGCGCTGGTCGCGAGTTAAATGAAGATGGTGAGCTTCAAAACCCCGATAGCCCATATCTGGACGTCCCTTACCTTAAACGAGCTTCCTGGGCGGGTGTTCCGGGGGGTAGGAGCTTCACAGCTCCAGGTTCTGCGCTTGAATTTATTATTCCCGCGCTTACTGGGTCAGAAGACTGTACTGTTACGGGTACTCCCGCTTGTTTCCCTCTAACTAACTTTCAGAGTGTCTATGTCGGCGATGAAAGTGTTGACTTTGAGAATGGCGGCGGAGCTACAGGTGCGTTTGTATCTCTTCAGACTACTTCTGTTCCGTGGGAAGATTTTTCGGGTATCGAAGGCAGTGATCGCGTATTAACTCAGAGAGGAGCGTTTTTGAATATCGCTAAATTCGATTCTGGCTCTGGTGTGAAGTATCCACTCAACCTTGATTTGTTCAGTGCAACGAACGGTACGCCACGTCAGGCTACCTGTGTTGGTAGCCTGAAGGGGTGCTAATTATGAAAATCTTGCGATCTATGTTAATCACCTCGATGGTTGTCTCTGCTGCGGCATTTGCTGACTTGCAGGCTCTTGATGATAGCCAGATGAGTGCGGCAACTGGTGAGGGGCTTGGGTTTGCCCTTGAAGATTTCGTTTTGGACACGGAAGGAGCTGAGCTTTCAGTAACAGGCATACAAAGCTCTGCGGGCGAAGAGATCGATATTAAGTGGACTAGCCTTTATGTTATGGGGGAAGGCAGTGAAGAGGGCTCCATTCGTACTCCAGGGCAGATTGGCAGTTACCTCCATCCGTACGTCATTCGCTCATTACGAGGCAGTGGTGGCCTCGATCCTAATGATCCTCTGTATAACGAAAAGTACGGTCAGATTAACAATGAACTGGCTCTACTTGAACTTGCAGCTGATGAGTACCAATCAGATGTCCAGAATAGCGCAACTTTTGCCACATTCTCGTACTATCAGGGGTGTGTTTGGGGGCAGCCTGGGTGTGACGACTTGGCAACGGTTGGCTCTAACGGAGTCGCAGTGCAGGCGATTACAAATGAAATTGATGCCCTGAATTCGTCCAGAGCGCAAATTGTAGATACCTATTCTCTGGCATTAGGCGCACTAGAAAATCAGATGAATAGTTACTACTTGAGTGAAATTGTTCCAAGGGAGGCCACTGTTGCACAGGAGCAAACGGAATACGACGCCGAGGTTGTTGAGCTCGGTCAGCGTCTGACTACGGCATTCGATGCTTATGAAGCTTTTATGGCAATCAACCCGGGAGCTGATTGTGAATTTGGCCAAGACTGTACCATATTGAATGCTTCCTGTCCCGTAATTGGGGGAGGTGCTTGTCGGGATGCTCGGACCGCATACAACAATTCTTACGACTCCTACGAGGAACAGCAGTCGGTACGCCAGGATGCATATAACGATCTTATTGAAGCACGTAAAGATCTGGCTGCTGCTAATAATGATTCTGAGAGTTTTGGGCCAGCAGGCTCTTATATTGAAGCGGTCAATAATGTAGAAGAATTCAAGGTGCTGTGTGGTCTGGATTCGAGTGACTTTGGCTCGTGCGACGGTGGCCTGATCACGCGCAAGGGAGAAACAAAAGATGGTATCGAAAGTGTTTCAATAGCTTTGGCAAGTGGTGTGGAGCGCAGGGATGGCCTGGATGTGGGTGCATCCTTCGAATTCGCAGTGAACTCAGTAAATCCTGATGGCTCAACCAGCCCACGTACCGACTACATCGATATCAACATGAAAGGGCTGTTTATCGATGGAACTGCGTTCCGTCTTTGGTCTGCTCCTGACGAGCAGGGTGACGATGAGCTGAATGCTGAGATTCGCTTGAATCTATTTATCAAAGAGTTGGATATCAGTGTTTGTGATCCTTCGGTTTGTGACAATGATCCTGTAGCCAAGGAGGCTTCTACTCTAAACTTGGACAACATGTTTGTCAGTCTTAACCTGGGTTACGGCGAGATTCAGCCAATGCGTCTGTCTGCTACGTCGGATGGTAACTTCGAATTTGAGCTGACCAAGCTCCGTCCTGGTGATGATGTCGACACCAGTAGCCAGGAAGACATGCAAGCTTTCTATGATGATTACTATGAAAACTCACCGAAGAGCTTTATATCAATCAGTGACGTGCGGATAGGCAACAGTCCGGACGCTAGCCTCGGTAGAATCACTGTCGATGGTTTGCGTGCTCAGTACCTTAAAGTTACCAGTCGCGACCTGTAATAGGTGGAGGTCAGAATGACAATTAATAAATTAGTACTTTCTCTATCCACATTGATGGTCGCAACTTCGTCAATGGCCGAGATGGAAGCAATTGATGATTTCGATTTGTCCGAAATCTCCGGTAAGGGTGGTGTTTATCTCTCTGGTGAGTTCGCGATCAACAAAGATGGTGGACCCCTTTGGGACGATCCTAATGAGGTCTCAGGCTTCACTCCAGGTACCCGTCCTATATTCGACGGCGCCGGTAACATCGTTGGCTCTGAAGAATGCGAAAACGGGATCTGTGGTTTGCGTCTCGCTATCAAATTGAATGAGAACAGTGAAGGTTGGTACGTTCTGGATGACGTTTCTGGCGGCATGTCCTTTGAAGGACTAACGCTTCAGACGGAAACTTTGACGACTGCAACAAACTATGACGTTTGGGTTGATGGTGGCTTCGAAGAAAAAGCGGTTGACGATGAGGTTCTAAAAATCGGGCTGCCAGGGACCATTACGTTCAACGATTTTAAGTTTAAGTTCGCTGTGGCTAACAACGGTGAATTCGGTGTGCCTCTTCAGGATGGAACTGCATTTCGTCAAACCGAGATATTTGGTGTTCAGCTAGACGGCAATATCACTGTCGGTGGTAACTTACTCCTGTTTCCGGTGGATTGATTATGAAAAATACTACTTTGACGTTAAGTGCGCTCACACTCGCGATTCAGGCTGTATCAGTATCGGCATTAGAAGCGCTTGATGATGAGACCATGGCGAATGTATCTGGTCAGTCTGGCGTGACGATTGAGCTTGACCCAGGGCAGCTGGATATTGGTGAAATCAGCTACAGCCAGGACGGTGTTGCGGCTAATATGCGTGACATCAATATCAACTCGAGTATTGGCTCTGCCTCGGTAACGACGATAGATATTGACTCTAACGGTACTCTTAATCTGTTCAATCAGCTTGGTGCTCGCGAGTTTACCGTTGGCGGCGTTGGCATGACCGGCACCACTGGTATTACTAATGATTTCTTCAGCCTTCGCGGTGCTACTCAGGCCTACAGTAATGGCGGGACCGCAGACGATTTTTCTGACGATACTGGTGTATTTCGTCTGAATATGGGCGATGACGGTAACGGAAATCTTGCATTTGATGGTTCTCAAGTAGGCGTTTTCTTCGACGGTCTTCACTTTGGTGATGACGGTATGGAGTGGATTATTGATGATCTGGCGATGTCAGCCATCATTAACTACGGTCGCCTCATCGTTAATGAGGGTAATGTCGAGTTCGATTTCGGTACCTTTGATAACCGAGGCTTACGCCTGACTTATGAGGCAGCGGCTATTGGCCTGTCTAGTGATCCTAATCTTGCGGTGGGTGACTACGGTGACCCTGATTCAGCAGGTTATTTGCTTGGTGATACGTTCGGCGCATTGAGTATCGATCTCGAGGCGTACGGTACCTTCACTATCGAAGGTGGTGGTGCAGACATCGGTGAGGGTATTACCTTCATTCCTGCGCTTACTCTCATCAATGATGACGATGATCGTCCTGCGTTTAAGTACACTGATGATGGTTACGTGATTCTTGCTCGTAACTTCCGTGGCGACTTCAGTACAGAGTCTGGTTTGACTCTCGATTTTGAAGAAGACGATGCTAACAACCCCTATCTGGCATTGCGCTACGAGGACCTTACATTCTCATTCAGCCTGGATGATCTGATTCTGGGCGATGAAAACGGATCTGCACTTGGTAGTTTCCGTGGACAAGTGCTGTTTCAGGATGGCTTAGTTGATGGGATTGAGCGTAAAAACTATCTGCATTTATTCCCAGGCGGCGATATTGCAAGTGCTGATGGTTCAACTCAGCAGGGTGTGACGGCACAAGTGGGTTGGAATATCGTATCTGCAGATCCACTGGCTGACCCAAATGGTGGTGACTTCACGACGCCAGGCAACTTCGCTGGTAAAACTGCCGCGGAGAGTAACACCTACTTCGCAATGAATGATGACGGTAACTGGGTTTACTTCAATGGCTTTAACGGCTGGGGTGAAGGTGAGGTAACACTTGATCTTACCTCTGGTCCAGATATGGCGTCGTTGCCCTCTGACTACTATGCCAACCCTTACAACTCTGCGACTGGTCAGTTCGACGAAAATGTAGGTTACGATCGTGAAAACAAGGTTGGTACTTACGATGGCCTGCGTATCGACTTCAAAGATTTACGCGGAGAGTACAGCTTCTCGGGCGTAACTGTTGGTACTAGTGAAGAAGAGGCAATGGACTCCCCTTACATGGGTGGTACTGAGCTGCTTCTGGCGATGGAAGTATTTCCATCATACAGTTTTACCCTCAATGGTAACCTGACGATTGCACCAGGCGGCCAGATTAATAGTGACGGTATCGGTGGCACACAAGGTCTGACACTTAACGGTGACCTGCGAATCACTGATGGCGATGCTGAGATTACAGTGGATGAATTCGGTCGTGGGGTTTGGTTAACAGGTGTAACCTATGACCTCCACATGCGTGGTGCTTCTATCGACGTAACCGAAGATGGTTTGACCTTTAACAAAGGGCTGACGTGGTCGACCATTCAGGTAGGCCAGTACAATAGCGCTACGGGTGAAATCGAGGGCGGTATTATCTTCGGCTCACGAGATGATGGTGATAATTTAGGTGCCTTCACGCTCGAGCGTCTAGAGGATGGCACTACGATTTCAGTAGCGTCGGGTGGTGCAGGTCAGGTTTGTATTGGCGGCTCACTCAACGCTGGAGGCACTGATTGTGCGGGCGCTGGTCGTTTCGAAGATCGCGGAGAGCAAGGGCTGACTATCAAAGTTAAGGCGAAGTTTGCAGAGGCTCCTACTGACGTGAACGATCCTAATTATTATCGCTACCTTGGCAAAGGTAATCGCTTCTCTTGGACACAGACAAATGGTACGACCCTGACTCTTGATAACTTCAGCACCCAGGATGGTCCTCAGGGCGGGAACGACTACGGTCTGAATATTGATCTTAAGCTTGATGTTGCAAGAACAGCAGTGCGTGCAAGTTTTATTGATGAGGACGGTGACGGTAATACGGACAATGACTTTGATGGTGATGGTCGTCCTGATTTGATCGATACAAATGGTCAGTATATTCAGGAGTCCGAGATCCCGGAACGTGGCCCTCTTGGCTTCGCAGTATTCGGTCGGGTTCACTTTAAACAGCTGAACATCGATGGTCTGAAGATCGCTGCGACTCCAGACAGCACGCCTCAGACGCTGATCAGTCAGATTATTGTTCAGAATGCGGATATTCAGGCTAACCTGACGGCCACTCCAATCCGCTAACCTTCCTTTGCTGCGATGTCCGATGATCAGGCGTATACTGTACGCCTGAATCATCGGCATCGGAGTTTCTCATGAGCCAGCAGAATCGCCTGGTTATTTTCGACACTACAATGCGTGACGGCGAACAAAGCCCGGGCGCATCAATGACCAAAGAAGAAAAAGTCCGCATCGGTAAGGCGCTGGAAAAAATGCGCGTCGATGTTATGGAGGCCGGCTTTGCTGCCGCCAGCCCCGGAGATTTTGCTGCCATTGAGGCCGTTGCCTCTGCCGTTCGCGAGAGTACTGTCTGTAGTCTTGCAAGGGCCGTTGACCGGGATATAGAACAAGCCGCAGCGGCATTGAAAAACGCCGAACGGGCTCGTATTCACACCTTCATTGCTACCTCTCCTATCCATATGCAGTACAAGCTGCGTATGGAGCCAAACGCTGTAATTGAGCAAGCAGTTCGAGCGGTGAAAAAAGCCCGTGGACTGGTCGAAGATGTCGAGTTTTCTTGTGAGGATGCGGGTCGCTCAGAAATCGATTTCTTGTGTCGCATTATTGAGGCCGCTATTGATGCCGGTGCCAGTACGATCAATATTCCTGATACCGTGGGTTATGCGATTCCGGAAGAGTTTGGTAATACCATCCGCACTCTGATTGAGCGTATTCCGAACGCTGACAAAGCGATTTTCTCAGTGCATTGCCACAACGACCTGGGGCTGGCAGTAGCAAACTCCCTTGCTGCAGTAACCAATGGTGCTCGTCAGGTCGAGTGTACGATCAATGGTCTGGGTGAGCGTGCGGGCAATGCGTCTCTTGAAGAAGTGGTCATGGCGACCCGAACCCGCCAGGATCTGTTCAACATCGAGACTGGCATTGATACAACTCATATCGTGCCGACGTCGCGACTCGTTTCGAGCATTACAGGTTTCCCTGTTCAGCCGAATAAAGCGATTGTTGGCGCTAATGCTTTCGCCCATGAATCCGGTATTCACCAGGACGGTGTACTTAAACACCGCGAAACCTACGAAATCATGAAAGCTGAAGACGTGGGCTGGGGCGCAAACCGCATGGTTATGGGTAAGCACTCCGGGCGTGCTGCCTTCCGCAGTCGTCTGCAGGAACTGGGAGTCACGTTCGAAACAGACGCCGCTCTGAACGATGCGTTCGCACGCTTCAAAGACCTTGCAGACAAAAAACACGAGATCTTCGACGAAGACCTGCAAGCTCTGGTGACAGAGAGCCGCTCGGCTTCTCTGCCAGATACATACAGCCTGGTATCGCTCGAGAGTCATTCGGCTACGGGCGAGACGCCTGTTAGCGAAATCGTTATCAGCAAAGAGGGCACCGAGCATCGCAGCAAGGCTGAAGGTAGTGGCCCTGTTGATGCCGCTCTCAGAGCGATCGAGGAAGTTGCGAAGTCAGGAGCCAACCTGCTGTTGTATTCTGTGAATGCTATTACTGAAGGCACCGACTCTCAGGGCGAGGTAACAGTACGTCTTGAGAAAGCGGGGCGTATTGTGAATGGTAGTGGTGCTGACACCGATATCGTTGTGGCATCGGCGAAGGCCTATATTCATGCTCTGAATCTGCTGGTCAGTACTAACGATCGAACGCACCCTCAGAACGACGGCGTTTAACCGCTTATGTTAGAGCAGCGTCGGGTCGATTATCTCAAGTCGATGGGCATCACAGTGTGGTTGCCCAGACGGGAGTTACCTCATGCGCCAGCGTCTCGCTGGATGGCGGAGGACTCGCCGTCGGAGCGTCATGAGCATATTCACATCGAGTCGACGCACGATCATGCTCGACCGGTTGCTGCAGCGGATCTGTTGCGGGCCGGACAACCTATGCCAGCGCATCCTCAGGTGGCAGCAGAAATCGCTAACGACGCAGTTTCAGAGCCAGCAAAGCCTGCAGACACTAAGCCTCTGACGCCTGTTAGTTCAGAGTCAACTGAGCAGACAGGTGTTGCGGCGGCTCTTCCCTCTGTACCTTCTGGCGAACCGCCGAGGTTTGCTCTGGAGTTTATGCAACTGAGCGGGTCAGGAATCTGGGTTGTTGATGCCAATATTCCACTTGAGCAGGTTACTCCTTTCGCCGGAAGGGTGCTGGCCGCGTTTGGAATGAAGCCGTCCGTGGTACCTCAGCCAGTCTCTTTTCGTTGGCCCTTTATCGAGTCCCGCCATCAGGATCAGAGTGAAGCTGTTGCCGTGCAGGCACTAAGGGCCCAATGGCAGTATTTCAGCAGTCAGGGCGCCGGGTACGTCATTACCGTGGGTGAAAACGCTCAGAGCTGGATGAACAAAATAGACGTTAAAGAACACTTTCATATTCCTGATCTGGAAGCACTGATGTCTTCAGCATCGGCCAAGCGTGCTCTGTGGCTGTCATTGTATGCTCTGGCAGAACGGTAGGGGGCTATGAGTAATATCCGGGTAGGTGGGATAGAAGACCTTGATACGGTTATGGAAATTGAGCAAGCCGCTCATCAGTATCCATGGTCAGAAAAAATCATGACGCGCTACCTGCGTAAGCCAGACTCCGTTTGGGTATTGGAGGTCAACGGTGAGCATTCCGCACATGCGGTGATCTCTGTCGTGGCCGATGAGGCCGAGTTGTTGATGATCAGTGTCAGGCCTGAAATGCAGGGGCGAGGGTACGGTAAAGCATTGCTTGCCCGTGTGAGTCAGTGGCTGCAGGAGAAAGGTATTATTTCTTTCTTTCTCGAAGTCCGTGAGTCAAATGAGAGTGCCATCGGCCTGTACGAGTCGCTTGGCTTCAATGAGGTCGGCAGGAGGCCTGGATATTATCCTCACCCCGACGGTAGGGAAGATGCTTTGATATATTCATTGGAGCTCTGTGATTAATGGTCTCTGAACTCAGTAGCCATACTGCGTTAATTCTTTCCTGGCTGATATCGGCCCCCCTCCTTTTTTATACGATCAAAACCATCAACTGGGCTGCATTTTCGTATCATTCCGGCGTACAGCATTTCTTTCTCGGGAGCCTGTTGGTCGTGTCCGGATTCTGGTTTATGCGGGCGGGAGTTCGTCCGGGTCTGGATTTTCACATTATTGCAGCCACGGCGCTGACGCTCCTTATGGGGTGGCGCCTGGCGTTATTAAATATGGCTGTTGTACTGGTTGTGATGGTGTTTCTTGGTGTCATCGAGCCGGAGGCCTGGGCGTTATCTTTCCTGCTGGGTGCGGCAATTCCGGTATTCGCCGCCTATCAGTTTTTTCTCAATGTTTATCGGCGGATGCCACACAACCCGTTTATTTATATTCTCGTGGCAGGCTTTCTCAATGCTGGATTTACGCAGGTTGTCTATGCCTGCTCCGTTTCCGGCTGGTACTGGTTCGAGGGCATTTACACTCTGGAGCAGATCTGGCGGGATTATCTCAGGATGCTCCCCTTGATGATGTTCCCTGAGGGGATAACGAACGGGATGTTTATCGCCGGTATGGTCAGCTTCCATCCTCGTTGGTTAAGTACTTTCGACGAAGACTCGTATTTCAATTACTGAACAGTATTTTAAATACTCAAAAAATATTAGCGCGGAGCATATTTCTGGAGTTTTCGTTGCAGGGTCCGGCGATGCATATTCAAGGCTCTGGCGGTCGCTGAAATATTACCGTCGTTTTCATTCAGAACTCGTTGAATGTGCTCCCACTCCATCCTGTCGACACTCATCACCTCTGCTTGCTGATCACCTACAGGCCTGCCTTCGAAAGTAGAAATAAGGTCCTGTAATGTTGCAGGTTTATGCAGGTAGTTATCGGCGCCACGTTTTACGGCTTCGACTGCGGTAGGAATGCTTGCGTAGCCTGTCAGAACGATAATTGACGCATCAGGCCAGCGCTGTTTCATTGGAGAAATAAGATCAAGACCAGAGCTGTGCTCAAGCCGTAAATCAAGAATGATTCGCTGTGGAGCATGAGATACGTCCTTAAGCTCGTCCGGGCTACGGATGAAGGTCGCTTCAGCGCCACTTCGTTCAAGGCTGCGGCACAGTACCCGCCCGAAATGTTCGTCATCATCAACGATCAGATAACGTAATGTCATACGCTGACCCTCCGCGTCACGATGGGGAGTTTCAAGTGACTCAGGCTGCCGCCCGAGTTCAGAGCTTTAAGATGAATACTGCCACCAAACTGCTCAATGCTGGCATTACTCAGGTAAAGGCCGATTCCCATACCGTGTTCTTTCTGACTGGCAAATACAGCCTCTTCGCTGATGTGACTGGCCGCTTCTGGGTCTGGCTGAATAATATCGAGTTCCCAGAAATCAGAGGTCACACGCGAACGCAACTGCACGGGTCTCTGCCCAGCTTCGGCGGCGTTATCGAGCAGGTTTAATAATGCCTGATCAAGAAGCGGAGACGCCGGAATGAGAGCGGTTGCCTTGCAATCCAGCTCATCCCATAAGGCATGGGGTTTACTCAACCGCCAGCGGTGGAGTTGGCGTAATAGCCATTCCTCGGCATCGTGTTCTGAATGGGCGTTGCTTTGTCGGCCCGCCATTGCCAGTTGCTGGAGTGAATGTCGGCAGCGCTCCACCTGCTGGCGCATTACCGAAATATCCTCATCGCTAACTTCGTGCTCGGTGGCCTCATCGAGCAGCATATCCAGAGTCATAAGAGGCGTGCCCATTTCATGGGCTGTGCCTGCTGCGAGCGTAGCGATACCAATGAGTTGCTCGTTCTTTAGTTGTCGCTCCCGTAGAGCCTGAATCTCAATAACATGCCGCTGTCGATCTCGCACCAGTGCGGGCAGAAACGCGGCGATAATGAGTGTACTGAGAACAAAGGTCAGCCACATGCCCCCAAGGTGCCAGTCAAACAAGGAGCCTTTACCATCCATGCCCATCGCCAGCGGTGTATACCACTGCGTCAGTACGCTGTAATCCAGAATCAATGTACCGGCTACTATGAGTGCGCGATAGCGGTTAAGGCTGTAGGCCGAGACAACCATCAACACCAGAAAGTACGAGATCACAGGGTTTGTCGCCCCTCCACTGAAAAACAGCAGCGCCGTCATCAGCTGGGTTTCGGCGACAATATTCAGTAACAGGGCGTCTTGCCCCATTCGTCTTGAAGCCTGCCAGAACGGTAGGGCGATCAGTGGAATATAACCTGCGAGCACCCACCAGATGATGGGGGGCAGATTAAAACCCACGAATGCGAGCCAGAACAGCAGTACGAGCCAGATCAGAGCGACCGAAAACCTGAGCAGACCGAGGCGCGTGAGCGTATTACCAAAATTCAATCCGATGACCCCTGACTTCCGGACAAAGTGGCATTTTCATTGAATTGACAGCATACCACTTACAGCAGGAGTATTCTGAGAAGAGGTCATGACCTGAGTCATGCCTGGTCGCGAAACACCCCGTGCCTTTACTTCTGGCAACGGCGCCATTATCGACGTAGTTGCGTGCTTCAACCTTTGCGCTAATTTTGCGATAATCCGCCCCCTTCTGAATAACACACTTCTCCGGGCCGGATCTCTATATGAAACCTCAGATTGCCGAGTTACTTAGTGCCGCTGTCAGCGTTCTGAAAGAGCAGAATGTACTTCCAGCAGACCTTGAACCGCGAATTCAGGTCGATAACACCCGCGATAAAGCACACGGTGATCTGGCAACCAACCTGGCGATGATGCTGGCAAAGCCTGCTGGTAAGAATCCACGTGAGCTTGCTCAGCTGGTGGTCGATGCGCTGCCAGAAAGCAGCCTCGTCGAGAAAACTGAAATCGCTGGCCCAGGTTTTATCAATTTCTATCTGAGTGATGAATCAACGTCGTCACTGGTTAAGGCCGTTCTGGATCAGAAGAACAACTATGGTCGCTCTGATGTTGGCCAGGGCAAAAAGGTGCAGGTCGAATTTGTGTCGGCCAACCCGACCGGGCCACTGCATATCGGTCATGGTCGTGGAGCCGCAGTGGGCGACTGCCTGTGCCGCCTGCTTGAAGCAACCGGCTGGGATGTGACGCGCGAGTTTTATTACAACGATGCAGGTCAGCAGATTAACAACCTGGCCCTTTCAGTACAGGCGCGCTGCAAAGGTCTGACACCGGATGACCCAAGTTGGCCGGAAGACGGCTATCGCGGAGAGTACATTATCGATCTCGCCGAAAGCTTTATGCGTGGTGATACCGTATCGTCTGAAGATCAGAGCTTCACTGGCACTAAAGACGCTGAAGACCTTGAGGGTATCCGCCACTTTGCCGTTGCCTACCTGCGGAACGAGCAGGATCTTGATCTGAAAGCTTTCGGTGTCGACTTTGATGTCTACTTCCTTGAATCCTCGCTCTACACCGAGGGCAAAGTTGAAGAAGCCGTTCAGACCCTGATTAAAAATGGTTACACCTACGAAGATGGCGGGGCTCTCTGGCTGCGCACCACCGACTTTGGTGACGACAAAGACCGTGTAATGCGTAAAACAGACGGTGGTTACACCTACTTCGTACCGGATGTGGCCTACCACCTGAACAAATGGCAGCGTGGTTTTACTCGCGTCATTAACGAGCAGGGTGCCGATCACCACTCAACCATTACCCGTGTGCGTGCAGGTCTACAGGCGCTGAACGCTGGTATTCCAGAAGGCTGGCCGGGTTATGTACTGCACCAGATGGTGACAGTGATGCGTGGCGGTGAAGAAGTTAAGATCTCCAAGCGCGCGGGCAGCTACGTCACTCTGCGTGACCTGATCGACGAAGTCGGTCGCGATGCCACCCGTTACTTCCTTGCAGCTCGTAAGGCCGATGGTCAGCTGACGTTTGATATCGACCTGGCTCGCTCCCAGTCGTCAGATAACCCTGTGTACTACGTTCAGTACGCGCATGCGCGGGTATGCTCGATTTTCCGCAAACTGGCTGAAGCAGGTCAGAGCTGGGATGCTGAAACAGGCCTTGCGGCTTTGGGCGCACTGACGCTTGAGACAGAAAAAGAAATGATGGTTAAGGTCGGTCGCTTCCCTGAAGTCGTACGTCGCGCCGCCGATGCGAGCGAACCTCATCAGATTGCTAACTTCCTGAGAGAACTGGCCGGTGATTTCCACACCTGGTACAACTCAGAAAAAACCCTGGTCGATGACGCCGACCTGCGTAACGCGCGCCTGGCTCTGGCGGAGTCTGTGCGTCAGGTTCTGCATAACGGCCTGTATCTTTTGGGCGTCAGCGCACCGGAAGAAATGTAATCGGTCACAGTAATACCGGAAGAGTATGGTAGTGTGATCGCGAAAGTATTTCCCTGGGTAAGTTGATGTCTGATAACAGCTCTAAAGTACCGGCTTGGGTGTGGGTAACCACACCCGCTATCGCTATTGGTTTTGTCGGTTTTATTTTTTATCTCTCGACGATTCCGGCGGGCGACGAACTCGAAGCCGTTCGTGGTGATGCACGTAAAGTACTTGAAGAAAGCGCGGCAAAAGCCCGCGAAGATGCGGCGAAAATCGAGAGTAAGGTGAAACCTTCTTATGATTTTTACCGCCTGCTGGAAAAGCAGACCGTTGAAGTACCTGACGTCGAAGAGTACAAATCGACCCCCAAAGACGCTGCCGCCAAGTATGAGTATCGTCTTCAGGCCGGCTCGTTCCGCTCAGACAGTGATGCGGACCGTATGCGTGCAGAGCTGATTCTCGAAGGCTTACCCGCTTACCTTGAAAGCAGTGCGGTCAACGGTTCAACCTGGCACCGTGTATTTGTCGGACCTTATACCGACCGCTCCAAACTCAATAAAGCGCAGGACATTCTCGTCAGCCGCAATGTCAGCCCTCTGGTGCTGAAACAGAAAGTCAGCGACTGAGATCAATTACAGGCTGGCTTTACCTTGCCGGGCTTCCCGGGCTGTGTAACATTGAATACACAGCCCTCAGAGGAATTGTCCATGGCATTGGAAACCCACACTCACTTCTACAGTGTTGAGACACCCGAGGGTCGTAAGCAACTGGCTTTCCAGATGTGGCAGCGATCTGCTTCTGAGACAGCCCCTGTTTTGATCTGTGTTCACGGGCTTACCCGAAATCGCCATGATTTTGACGAAATAGCCTCTGCGCTCGCCTCCCATTATCGTGTGGTCACGGTAGATATGATCGGTCGCGGTGACAGCGACTGGCTGAGCGACCCTACTCACTACGGATATCCGCTCTACATCAGTCTTATGCAGCAGCTGATGACTCATCTCGAAGACATCACAGGCGAAGACCGTTTTGACTGGCTCGGTACTTCAATGGGGGGCCTGATCGGTATGATGATTGCGGCCAGTCCGGCGACTCAGATAGACCGTCTGGTGCTTAATGATATCGGCCCCGAGATTCCGGTCGCTGGGTTAAAAAGGTTGGCGGATTATGTTGGGCAAGCGCCTGCCTTTTCGTCGCTTGGAGAAGTAGAAGACTATCTGCGTGTCGTTGCTTCCGGGTTTGGTCGGTTGACCGATGCTCAGTGGCGCACCATGGCGACTCACGCTGCGCGTAAGAACGAATCAGGTAACTGGCGGCTGACCTACGATCCCGCCATCAGTAATGCGTTTGACGGTCTTAGTGAGGATATCGATCTGACCGGTATCTGGAAGTTGCTATCCTGCCCAGTGCTGGTGATCCGCGGAGAGCAATCAGACCTCCTGACCGCGCAGGGGCTGGCACGTATGTGTGAGCGGCAGAATACCTACCATGTCACTATTCCTAACGCGGGTCATGCGCCGGCCTTATTATCGGACGAAGAGATCTCTGCAGTGCGCGATTTTTTGACGACGTAACCGAATGTAAGGCTCGCAAACAACAAAAAGCCACAGACGGTTTCTGGAAGAATTAGCGCTCATGGTTCTTACTATAAACAGTCGTTCATGGTTTCAGGGTTGCGGGCAATGGAAGAAACAGAACTCAGCCAACCGGCGTTTTTACATGTTCATATTATCGGTGCGTTCGTGTCAGCCAGCATACTCATGTTGGTGATGTTAGTGGGCTGAAAAGGAGAGGGATATAGCGGCACCTCCTTGTGCCATAGCTTGCGCCGAAACGCTTATTCAGGGTTAGCATCTACCGTTACTGTGCCGTCGGTTTCGATGGTAACCACCGCACTTACGAAGCTGAAACCTTCGCCCTGACCAAATTCTTCGTCATCCACTTCCGGATCATCCAGCTCAGCCTGACATGTCACAGCGACCGTGTAATCACCCGGTGTCAGATAAGACGCTGTGTAAGAAAGTTCAGCATCAACTGACGCCGTTGCCACTGGCTCGTCGTCGGTTCCCAGGTCGTCTGGTTCTGTAACCTCACCTTCATAGACATACACCGCTTTCGTGTCTTCGCTGTTGCAAAGTTCAGAAGACAAGGTGCCGGTAATCGAACCGTAATCGGCCAGATCAATTAAACGGATCGTCGGACGAAGCTTGTATTCGCCGGTACCTGTCACTGTAATCGCCTTACGCAGGTCGAAGTCCAGCATGAAAGAGACTGATTCGTCGGCCGTCACAGTGAAACCACTGACGAGTTTCAGACCCGTCTGCTCACCGCTTGGAATCTCAAGCTCAAACGAGCCATCGGCAAATGAAATATAAGTATCGTTATTTCCTTCGGTATCTACCATCAGGCGGATCTGTGAGTATTCACCTGCTTCAACTTCAAAGTCAGTAAACAGTTCCACACTGTTGCCGGCCTGATAATCCAACAGGTTAATCTGCTTTGGCTCATCGAACGTCAGTTCTTCCTGTGTTTCATCATCTTTAATCAGAACAACACCAGAGAACTGTACGTATACGCCAAGTGCTGAATTTACCGGCGCATCAGTCACACTCATGGATACTTTACCGGTCTCGCCATCATCATTGCTGCTGCCATCACCACCGCAGCCAGTCAGAATTAAAGCCGACGTCGCGACTGCCAGAAGTGACGGTTTCAGTGAACCAGAAGAAATAAACATACAAACTCCAAAGTCAATGAGGTTATTAATCTGTACGCGTATGTATCTAAAGGTTCCTATATTTTTTTACGGAACTTTTCGAACCCGCTCGTTTACACCCGGCAGCGGTGGCGCGCATATCGGGAGGATGATGGACAAATACCTGAGAGCTCAAGAAAGCGCGTCAATAGAGTAACCGAGGCGCATCTGGTACATTTGCGTCAGATAATCATTCAAGTAGCTGGCCAGCAACCGCTTGCCAGCCGAGCGCAAGGAACACAGCCTCATGGCACGTAAGCCAGCCAAAGACAATAAGACAACCAGCAAAGCCAATAGCAAGGTCAAGTCTTTCGAACAGACCCTCTGGGCCACCGCCGACAAGCTGCGCGGCAGCGTAGAATCCTCTGAGTACAAACACGTGGTGCTGTCGCTGATCTTCTTAAAGTTCATCAGCGACAAGTTTGCCGAGCGCAAACAGCAGCTCGAAGCCGAAGGTAACGGCGCGTACACCGACATCGTCGAGTTCTACACCATGGCCAACACCTTCTACCTGCCAGAAGACGCCCGTTGGGATTTCATCGCCAAAAACGCCAAGCAGGACGACATCGCCGTTAAGATCGACACCGCCCTTCACACCGTCGAGAAAAACAACAAAGCCCTGCGCGGCGCACTGCCAGATAACTACTTCTCACGCTTAGGGCTGGATGCCAGCAAACTCGCCGCCTTGATCGACGCCATCAACAACATCGACACTATCGTTGGTGAAGAAGGCTCAGCCAGCGAAGAGGATATAGTCGGGCGTGTATACGAATACTTCCTCGGTAACTTTGCTGCGACTGAGGGCAAAGGCGGTGGCGAGTTCTACACGCCCAAATGCGTGGTTAACCTGCTGGCCGAAATGATCGAACCCTATCACGGCAAAATCTACGACCCGTGTTGCGGCTCCGGCGGTATGTTCGTGCAGTCGGTCAAGTTTGTTGAAAACCACCAGGGCAACAAAAAAGACATCTCCATCTACGGCCAGGAACAGACCAGCACCACCTACAAGCTGGCCAAGATGAACCTGGCGATCCGCGGCATCAGCGCCAATCTCGGCGACGTACCCGCCGACACCTTCTTCAAAGACCAGCACCCGGATTTAAAAGCCGACTTCATCATCGCCAACCCACCGTTCAACCTAAAAGAATGGCGCGGCCCGGATGAACTCACCAACGACCCACGCTGGGCCGGATACGAAACCCCGCCCACCGGCAACGCCAACTACGGCTGGATACTGCACATGATCAGCAAGCTCAGCGACAACGGTGTCGCGGGCTTTGTACTGGCCAATGGCTCCATGAGCACCAATACCAAAGGCGAGGGTGAAATCCGCAAACAGATCATCGAAAACGACCTGGTCGACTGCATGATCGCCCTGCCGGGGCAGCTGTTCTACACCACCCAGATACCGGTGTGTCTGTGGTTCTTAACCAAAAACAAAAAAGCCCAGACCTTCAGCGATGGGCGAAAACAGCACCGCAACCGCGAAGGCGAAACCCTGTTTATCGACGCCCGTAATATGGGCAGCATGACCAGCCGCATTCATAAAGAACTGGCCGCTGACGATATTGCGGAAATTGCGCGGACGTATCATCTGTGGAGGGGGGAGCCAGTTGCTGATTCGTCGGAGGTCGGAGGTGACGCGTCGGACGTCGGACGTCTGACGTCTGACGGCTACCAAGACGTTGCCGGTTTTTGTAAATCCGCCACCCTCGACGACATCAAAGCCAACGATTACGTATTAACCCCGGGCCGCTATGTCGGCGCTGCCGAAATCGAAGACGACGGCGAACTGTTTGAAGAAAAAATGCAGCAACTCACCCAAACACTGTTTCAGCAAATGGCGGAAGCGCAGGAGCTGGATGCTGTGATTAAACAGAACCTGAAGGGGCTGGGTTATGGGGAGTGAGTGGTCTGAAATTGCGTTGGCAGATTGCCTGGCTTTTGTTGTAGATAACAGAGGGAAAAGTGCGCCTTTAGAGGATCAAGGAATCCCATTGATCGCTACTAATTGTATCAGTAATGAAAATACTTACCCTGTTTACGAAAGGGTTCGGTACGTGTCGGAAGATACGTTCAATAATTGGTTTAGATCTCATCCTCTACCGGGTGATGTAATTCTTACAAATAAAGGCAGCAAAAATGGAGCGGTCTGTCTTGTTCCCTCTCCAGTAGAGTTCTGTATTGCTCAAGATATGGTTGCGTTGAGGGCAAACAAAGCGGTAATCGACCCTTTATATCTTTTTGCAATACTTCGTTCGAAAGTTGTGCAAGATAGAATCAAGAATTTGAATGTTGATTCTGTTATCCCTCATTTCAAAAAAACAGATTTCGATAAACTTTTCCTTCCATACCCTTCCCGGAAAACGCAAGAATTTATAGGACGCTTTTACTTTTATTTTTGTGAGAAAATCGAACTTAACCGCCAGATCAACACCACCCTCGAATCCATGGCTCAGGCGCTATTTAAAAGCTGGTTTGTGGATTTTGACCCGGTGATCGACAACGCCCTCGCCGCCGGCAATGAAATCCCGGACGCGCTGGCCGCCCGCGCCGCCAGACGCGAAGCGCTGCGCCAGCAGACCAACGAAACTTCCAACAAAACCACAGGGGCCACCGACGCCGACAGCTCAGAACAGGCCCTGACTGACACTGGTTTATCAGACCAGCGCCTGCCGTCTGAGATACAACAACGCTTCCCTGACCGGTTTGTATTCACCGAAGAAATGGGCTGGGTGCCGGAGGGGTGGGGCATCGAGTCACTGGATAGAATCGCTAACTATCAAAATGGCTTGGCTTTGCAAAAGTTCCGGCCTGAGGATGAAAGCAATTTTCTGCCAGTAGTCAAAATTGCGCAGCTAAAGAAAGGTTACGCAGATGGTGAAGAAAAAGCCTCTCCTAACATAAAGCCAGAATGCATTATTGATGATGGAGATGTTGTTTTCTCTTGGTCGGGTTCGCTCATGGTTGATGTGTGGTGTGGTGGTCGGGCTGCGCTGAATCAACATCTTTTCAAAGTAACCTCAGATGAATATCCAAAGTGGTTTTTCCTTCATTTCACCTTACATCATTTGACCGAGTTTCAGCGTATTGCTGCAGATAAGGCGGTTACTATGGGGCACATTAAAAGAGAACATTTGAGTCAGGCTAAATGCTCTGTGCCTGGAATGGATTTTATGGAGAAGTTAAGTCCATTTTTTGATCCTTTATTGAATAAAGCGGTGTTAAGTCGTCTGGAAAATAGAGCTCTCATCGACCTCCGTGACTCTCTTCTCCCCAAACTCCTGTCCGGCCAGATCACCATCCCGGACGCCGAGCAGCAACTGGCTGAGGTGTTGTAAGGTGTCGGGCGTATTGTTTATTCAACTGTCCGGAATTTCCGGACTGTTGTCGCAAATATTGCGACAACTCTATTTGGTCAGTTAGCGGGCAGATAAAAACATGATCCAGATACACGCCACTAAAAAACTACTCGCGAAAATGCCTGCCCAGATTAAACCTGGGTCAGAGGACATACTGGCAGCTCCGCAAAGCAAGCTGGGCAGTTGGCATGCCAACCTGCTGACCATTCAGCGCCGCAACTGTCTGCTGTTTGTGCATGATCAGACGCGTTTTCCGGTATTTATTCCGGCGTTGACCAAACCGGATTTGGCCATGATCGACCGGTTTTTTGACGATGCTCTGATGAATACCCTGCTGAAATGCGGTGCCACACAAGAACAGCTGGATACCGCCGCAGCATTGCTGCAGCCACTGGCGTTTGTGGGCGGTACCGATCGCTCGGTGCTGGGTACGCTTAACCAGCTTGGGCAGGACATTGAGCACGTGATCTATTTTGACTCGCTCAATGTGGCAGACATGGCGGGGTATGCTGTAAGTGCGTGGTTGGCAGACCGCCCCTGCAATGTGAAGGGACAAAAGGACTGCATCTGGCCGAGGGATGCGTTTTTGGAGTTGCTCGACCGTTTGAGCGACGAGGTCGACCTGAATACCAACCAGAAAGATGACCAGCGGTCGCTGTCTGAGCCAATAGCCGACAATGTGGTAATGTTAGACCGGTTCAGACAAACGAAGTAAGTAGAAACGTCTTTATAGAAGTAACAGCAACGAAGAAGTAGAGGCAAGGAATGAGCTTTACCGAGGCCAGACTGGAACAGGCGATTATTGATTTACTCGCAGAGCAGGGTTACCCGCATGTCTTGGGTAGCACCCTCGACCGCGCCCCGCATGAGGTGCTGATCAAAGACGATCTGCGTGCCTACCTGAACAAGCGCTACCAGGCCGACGGCATTACCGAGGGTGAGATCGTCTCGGTGATTAACCGCCTTGATCGCCTGCCTGCCGCTGACTTGTATGACTCTAACCGCAGTATTCATAAGCTGGTGGCCGATGGCTTTTTGCTCAAGCGCGAAGACCGCTCGAAGAAAGACCTCTATGTTCAGTTGATTGACTATGCCGGGCTGCCAGAACAACGACTGCCTGAAGAAGGTGAGGTCGAGTCGATTGATGCAAACGCCCCAGAAAATCAGATCGCGGATAACACGGCGACCTATGGCACCACCAATATCTACAAGGTAGTGAACCAGCTTGAGATTGAAGGCAAAGAGCTGCGCATTCCGGACGCTATTCTGTACATCAACGGCCTGCCGCTGGTGGTGTTTGAGTTTAAGAGCGCCATCCGCGAAGAAGTAAATATTGAAGAAGCGTATAAGCAGCTGACTGTCCGTTATGCCCGTGATATCCCGGAGCTGATGAAGTACAACTCATTGTGCGTGATCAGCGACGGTGTGAACTCGCGCATGGGCTCGTTGTTTGCACCTTACGAGTTTTTCTATACCTGGCGCAAAGTCACGGGCGATGAAACCATCGAGCAGGATGGCATTAACTCGCTGCATACCATGATTGAGGGGCTGTTTGATCACACCCGCCTGCGTGAGGTGATCCGCCACTTTATTTACTTCCCGGACACGTCAAAACGGCAGGAAAAAATCGTCTGCCGTTATCCGCAGTTTTATGCGGCTAACAAGCTGTATCAGAATATTCTGCGCCACCGTAAACCTGAGGGTGATGGTAAAGGCGGCACCTACTTTGGGGCTACCGGCTGCGGCAAAAGCTACACCATGATGTTTTTAACCCGGCTGCTGATGAAAAGCGTCGAGTTTGAAAGCCCGACCATTGTGCTGATTACTGACCGTACCGACCTGGATGATCAGCTTTCGGGCCAGTTTACCGGTGCTAAGGGTTATATCGGCGATCAGCATGTCATCAGTGTCGAAAGCCGCTCGCACCTGCGTGAGCTGCTAAAAGGCCGCAACAGTGGCGGGGTGTTCCTGACCACGATTCATAAGTTCACCGAAGATACCGAGTTGCTGACCGACCGCAGTAACGTGATCTGTATTTCTGACGAAGCGCACCGCAGTCAGATCAATCTGGAGCAGAAAGTACGGGTAACGGAGAAGGGCGTAAAACGCACTTATGGCTTTGCTAAATACCTGCACGATTCGCTGCCCAACGCCACCTTTGTGGGTTTCACCGGTACACCGATCGACGCCACGCTGGACGTGTTTGGTGAGGTGGTCGATAGCTACACTATGACTGAGTCGGTCAAAGACGAAATCACCGTGCGTATCGTCTATGAAGGCCGCGCCGCCAAGGTGGTGCTGGATAACGACAAGCTGAAAGAGATCGAAGACTATTACAGCGACTGTGCCGATCAGGGTGCCAGCGATTACCAGATTGAAGAGAGCAAAAAAGCCAGTGCCAATATGAATGCGATTCTCGGTGATCCGGATCGCATCCGTGCGCTGGCCATCGACTTTGTGCACCACTACGAACAGCGCGTGGCCGAAGGTGCGACCTTGAAAGGCAAAGCCATGTTCGTATGCAGCAGCCGCGAGATTGCCTATCGCTTCTGGCAGGAGGTAGTTGAGCTGCGCCCGCAGTGGAACGAAGTGCTGGTGGCCGAAGAGGGCAGTGAGTTGTCGGAAGATGAACTAAAGGCCATCAAGCCGCTGGAGCGGATCAAGATGATCATGACTCGCGGTAAAGATGATCCGAAAGAGCTCTACGATATGCTGGGCACCAAAGAATATCGTAAAACGCTGGATGGCCAATTCAAAAACGAAAAATCGAACTTCAAAATCGCCATTGTGGTGGATATGTGGCTGACCGGGTTTGATGTGCCATTTCTCGATACCATCTACATCGACAAGCCGATCCAGCGCCATAACCTGATTCAGACCATTTCTCGGGTAAACCGTAAGTTCGAAGGTAAAGAGAAAGGCCTGGTCGTCGATTACATCGGCATCAAAAAGCAGATGAATCTCGCGCTCGCGCACTACAACAAAGCCGATCAGCAGAACTTTGAAGAAATCGCCCAGTCGGTGATTGTAGTGAAAGACCACATCGACCTGCTGAACAAACTCTTTCATGGCTTTGATACCACGCCGTACTTCACCGGCAGCCCGCTGGAGCAGCTGAACTGCCTCAACAGAGCCGCCGAATATGCGCAGGTAACGGATAAGATCGAAAAGCGCTTTATGGCCTTAGTAAAACGCCTGAAAGCCGCTTTTGATATCTGCAGTGGTTCAGAAGCTATTACTCAGGACGACCGCGACCGTATTCACTTCTACCTCGCGGTGCGCTCTATCGTGTTCAAACTCACCAAAGGTAATGCACCTGATACCGCGCAGATGAACGCCCGGGTGCGTGACATGATCGCCGAAGCGCTGAAAGCCGATGGTGTGGAAGAAATCTTCAAGATGGGCGAAGAAAGTGAGGGCGAGGTCGACATCTTCGATGACGACTACCTGGCCCGCATCGAAAAGATCAAACTGCCGAATACCCGTATCAAGCTTTTGCAACAGCTGCTTGCCCGTGCGATTGAAGACTTCAAGAAGGTGAACAAAACCAAAGGCCTCGACTTCAGCGAGAAGTTCCGTCGCTTAGTCGACCAGTACAATGAGCGTAAAGAAGACAGCGTATTGGTCAGTGACGTACTCGAAGATTTCTCAGATGAGATCATCGATCTGCTACAGGCATTAAAGAAAGAAAAAGAGTCGTTCGCAGACCTTGGCATCAATATCGAAGAAAAAGCCTTCTACGACATCCTGCTCAAACTGGCGATCAAATACGACTTCACTTACCCGGAAGACAAACTTCTGGATCTCGCGAAGGCAGTGAAAGACCTGGTCGATGACAAGGCCCGATATACGGACTGGAGCCAGCGGGAAGACATTAAAGCGGAACTCAAAGTTGGCTTGATTCTTTTACTGGCACAGCATGGTTATCCGCCAGTCGATAAAGACGAAGTGTACAAAGAAATCTTTGAGCAGGCAGAGAATTTTAAGAGGTTCAGGGCTGGTTAAAAGTAATGAACAAACGCAGTAGGGAAATGCTGTGCATGATGCGTATACCAACGGCCTGGCAGCTTTCAGGCTGACCTTCTCGCTGGTATCATCGACAGCACTGTAATGCCGACTGAACTCTCACGGACGACTGATGCTTAAACGACTTTTTGCTACCCGCAAGCACCCCTGTATGCCTGGCCTGAATACGCCAGAGCAGATTACCGTCAACTTGTCGGGGTCAGTGCTGTCACTCAAGCTGCCGCCCCACTACAGTTCAGATGGCTTTGAAGCGCATTGCGACCCCATTGAGACAATGAATATCTACGACCCTACCGGCTACAGTGGCGACCCGATGGGCACTGCAGTTTTTAATAGGAAGCGTTTCATCAGTCGGGCTTGGGAGCTATTCGGGCCTCTGACTCGCCTCCGAAATATCGGTTCAATATCCTTTGTCGCCGTGGTGGAGCGGATCGACAGCCTGCCAGAAGGTATGAGCTGCTTTAACCCCAACCACTATGAACAGGTAATAAACCGCCTGATATTTAAAATGGGACCAGAGAATCCCACATCAGCGAAGAGAGTCGCACCGGTCAACTGGCGAACCGAAGTAAAGAACGGCTGTTTATGGCTATATTACGAGATACACAAGGCCGAAGATGGCGACCCCGAGTCATTTGCCCCTTCTCAGTTTTCAAGCTATGCGGTCACGCCATTGGATGACCACCACTACATCCGCTTGATGTTTCATAATCTGGGGTATAAGCCCGCCGAATACTCTAACCGCTTTGTTAACAGCGTACGAGACAAAGTACTGGGCTCGGTCACTCTCACGCTGAGTGAGCACGCTCAACAGCGAAAAGCTGAAGTGCAATCTCAGTGGCCCGACGCAGCAATATCGAAACAACGCCAACCTTATAACTGGGTTTACCCAGAGTGGCGCTACGGAGATACCAGTAAAGGCGAGCGCGATGTTGTTATTACCGAATATTCCACTACTCCACCTGAGTTTCATCTGTAATTTATTAAGTAAAGGACTGCCCCATGAACGGAAGCATGACCACGAAACCGTTAGTCGCCATTATCACCCAGCGGGATAGCAGTAATATCTGCCGTCCGGTGTATATGGCCGAAAAACAATACGAGCAGTGGAAGTACATTAAGCAGAACCACAACGGCAATTATTACCTGACCAATTTAATGCGGGCACTCTATGATCTTGCGGCCTGCCCGGGTGGGCGCACTCATGCCGCCATCCAGCAAAAGATATTCGGCCCCTTCATTATGCAATACAGTCTGGCGCAGGCAGATCGTATTGAGTTGATTGCCCTTAAAGTGGATCAGAGTTTAGTAAAGGTAGCTGCTCAAACCCCTGCTCTTTACCGTGCAAGATGGGATTCTGAGAGTGAAAGCTGGCAAACTCAGGATGAACAAAATAGAAACATGGACTTAACCCATCAATGGAAAGGCGCACATACGGCGGCCATTCCCGGGAAGTTCGAGGACAAAGGAGAGGCTGGCCGGGTCATTGGAGAGCATATTACCAAAGCCTATCGCGCAGCCTTCAGTGCGTCTGAGGTACAAGCACAAGGTAATCACTTTTCGTTGTTCTGGATGAACAATGACTTTAAGGATCGTGCCCATGTTGAGAGCATCGTGTCCTTTATTCAGCAGGCAAAATTAAAAAACACCTCTGTGCGTTGGTTGGTCCACGGTGAAGGCGCTGGTGTGTTTGTCGAAGCAGTTAAATATCTGAGTACCCAGCCCCAGGCTGGAGTATTAAAAGGCACTGCAAGCAATCTGGTAAAACAGTCGGTCTTTTTCTCGAACCCCCGTGGCAAAGACTGCCGCGAGAAGCAATTGGAAGCATTGTGTGAAAAAGTCGGACTGAATTATGTAGGCACCAAAGTCAACGACTTCGACATTCTGTTTAACGGTGACGCGCGGGATAAGTTCACTGACAAAGCCATCAGCGCTGGGGGCGTTATGGGCCTGAGTGGTGTCACTGGGTACTTTGGCTATACAGCGCTCGCAAATGGCTATGATGCCGTCATGGCAGGCAGCTCTATCGCTACCACCATGGTTATAGGTACATCGGCATATGTTTTAGCCAAAGATAAAGCGACCACGTTTGGCGGCTACGCACGTAACTTGCCTAAAGTCGTTTCTTCGGCACTGGGTAAGGGTAATCAACAGTGGCATTGACCAAGTAACGAATTTAAAATTTGCACGGCCGCAGGCCGCCCGGAGGGGCAAAGCCAGGGATGGCTTTGATGAATCGAACGAGTTCGATGGAGTGTTTCCCTTTCTTGTAAGCAATAAAAAAGCCCGTACATTTCTGTACGGGCTTTCAAAATAAGTGGTGCCCAGAGGCGGAATCGAACGGGGGCGCCTAGCTCACCGACACGTGTGGCGGTGTTTCTTTCAGGCAACAAAAAGCCCCGCTATTGCGAGGCTCTTTGAAGAAATAAGTGGTGCCCAGAGGCGGAATCGAACCACCGACACGCGGATTTTCAATCCGCTGCTCTACCGACTGAGCTATCTGGGCATCTCGTCAGGACTGTGTGTCCGTTGAGTGGCGCGTATTAAACCGCGCTCGTCGCATACTGTCAACAGCTATTCGGCGATTTTTCTTAATTTTCAGGAACATAGCCTTCAGCCTGATCGAAATCCCCACCACTGAGAAACTTCTCGCGCTGCTCGGTCAGGTACTTGCGGGCTTCGGGGTCCATAACGCTCAGGTGCTTCTCGTTAATCAGGCGCTTTTGGTGCTCGATCCATTCTTCCCATGCTTTTGCAGAGACAGTTTCCATGATTTTTTCACCGGCAGGTCCGGGGAAGGGTGGAGTGGTCAGAGCGGGGAGTTCTTCACCGTATTTACGACAGTGTACCGTGTTGGCCATGCTTACTCCTGAGTGATCAATGTAAGTAGTTTTTTCACCGGTGCAGCCAGACCAATGGCGCTTGGTGAGGAGGTATTGTACCAGTGGACGTTGTTTTCATGCACCGTGGCTGCTGGCCGTTTTATTTTTACGTGCACAGGGGTGATGTCCAGGTGGTAGTGAGAAAAGGTGTGCCTGAAGGTATTCAGAACCTGAGTCTCAGCCTCTGTATGGCCTGTCTCGCTGAGAAGAACCTGCTCCGTTTCAGCGGTGTCTCCGACTTCGGGAAAGCTCCAGAGCCCGCCCCATATTCCGCTCTGAGGCCGCTGCTTCAGTAAAAGCTCACCCTGTTCGTTTTCAAAAATCACCATCACGGTACTTTTTACTGGTTTTTCTTTCTTTGGCTTGCTGTTCGGGTACTGCGTTGGATTACCTTCAGCGTACCCCTGGCAGTCAGGCTGCAGCGGGCAAATACCACAGGCGGGTTTAGAGCGTGTGCAAAGAGTCGCACCCAGGTCCATCATTGCCTGCGTATACTGCTGGTGGCTGTGTTCTGGGGTCAGTCGGCCAGCAATCTCCCAGAGCTGTTTTTCAACCGCAGTGGTGCCCGGCCAGCCCGGGATCGCATAGAAGCGGGTCAGTACGCGTTTGACGTTGCCATCGAGGATAGGTGCGCGGATGCCCATACTAATAGAAGCGATAGCCCCTGCGGTTGAGCGGCCTATGCCGGGTAAGTCGCTTAACTCTTCAACCGATCTGGGAAACTCACCATCGTATTCGCTAACAACTGTCTGAGCGCATTTGTGCAGGTTTCTTCCGCGTGCGTAGTAGCCGAGGCCAGTCCAGTGGTGGAGCACGTCATCCTGAGTGGCGTTGGCGAGCGCTTCGACAGTTGGGAAGCTGTCCATAAAGCGCTCATAGTAAGGAATAACGGTGGCGACCTGAGTCTGCTGTAGCATGATCTCAGACACCCATACACGGTACGGCGTGATGTTCTGTTGCCAGGGAAGATGCTTGCGACCGTGAACCTCATACCAGGCGAGCACGGTCTCACTGAATGCTGAGTCTTTCATGGTGTCCGGTTTCTGTTAAAACGGCGGGCAGTATGAAGGATCTGACTCAGATTTCGTAGCTGTTGCTGCGTCGCTCAGCAGAGATCACAAGGTATTGATGCAGCTGCCCGAGAGATAGCGGACGGCTGAACAGGTAGCCCTGACCCTCATCACAGTTATTCAGGCGCAGATACTGGAGTTGTTCATCCGTCTCTACGCCTTCGGCGACCACGTTCAGGTCGAGCTTGTGGGCCATCGCGATCACCGCTGCGGTGATCGCCATGTCGTTCTTATCATCCGGAATATCCATGACAAACGAACGGTCCACTTTTAGCACATCAATCGGGAAACGCTTGATGTAGGAGAGTGACGAGTACCCGGTACCGAAGTCATCAATGGCGATAGACACACCTGTCGATTTGATCTCCTGCATGATGCGGATGGCCGCTTCAACATCATCCATCAGCGTACTTTCGGTGATTTCCAGTTCCAGACAGCGCGGTGGAATCTCGGTGATCTCAAGCACATTGCGGATACGACCGGCGAGATCCGGGTCGGTGAACTGTTTGGCTGACAGGTTGACCGCAACTTTGGCATTCGCAGGCATGATGTTCTTGCGGATCAGGCTACTGATCTGGCGGCACGCCTGCTCAAGAACCCAGTTACCAATATCAATGATCTGGCCGGTTTCTTCAGCGACCGGAATAAAGTTATCCGGCGTAATAATGCCCTTGTCTGGGTGTTGCCAGCGGATCAGCGTTTCGACGCCTGTGGTGCGGTAGTCGAACAGGCTGATCTTTGGTTGATAGAACAGGGTGAACTGATTCCGTTCTATCGCTTCGTTGATCTCTTTCTCGATGGCGAGGTGCTCGAGAATAGAGTGATTCATCTCTTCCGAGAAAAACTGGAAGTTGTTGCGGCCCTGCTCTTTGGCAGAGTACATGGCCAGGTCAGCATTTTTCATCAACACGTTGGTGTCGGTGGAGTCATCGGGCGTCATGGTGATGCCGATACTGACTGAGGTAAGGATATCCTGGCCTTTGACGCGAATGGGTTTCGACATGGCGCGCAGAATCTTTTCTGCAACGGCGCGTACATCCTGCACAGAACTGATGTCTGTCAGCAGAATTGTGAATTCATCACCACCGATCCTCGATACCGTATCGTTTTCCCGCACTGTGTTACTCAGGCGGTTCGATACTTCTTTGAGAAGAACGTCGCCAGCATCGTGCCCGAGCGTATCGTTGACGCGCTTGAACTGGTCCATATCCAGAAACATCAGGGCCATGGACGTGCCGGAACGGAGCGCTCCCTTCACTGAGGTCACCAGGCGACTCTTAAACAGGCGCCGGTTCGCCAGTCCTGTCAGCGGGTCGAAGAAGGCGAGGTTTTCCATCTGCACCTGAGCCGCTTTCAGTTCAGAAATATCTGAAATTGCACCTAAGTAACCTAGCAGCTGGCCGTCGCGGTCGTAGAGCGCACTCGCCATCAGGTGGATCCAGGTGTAAGCCATGTCCGGGCGGGTCAGGCGGATCTCCAGAGCAATACTCTCCTGATCCAGAATCAGCCGGTTCCAGGCTTCCTGAACATTCACAAGATCTTTCGGGTTGATCATCTCGAACCAGTCCTGAAGATCAGGGTGGTCGTTGGTCATACCGTGAATATCACGCCAGCGCTGATTCACGTACTGCAGGTTCTGGTTGGGATCGACCTGGAAAATACCGACAGGAGACAGGGCGGTTAGCTTTCTGAAGCGTTCTTCAGATGCTTTTAGCGACTGGTTTTCATCATCAATGGTGGTCAGCAGGCGGTTAAACAGATCGACCAGATCACCGAGTTCGTCGTTATTCGTCTTGGTTGCACGAATCGAATAGACCTTCTTGTTCAGGATTTCGGTCAGGGTATCGCTCAGCTCACGCATTGGCCTGGAGATCACATCTTTGAGCTTATTGGCGAGGAATAGCGCAAGTGCGAACGCTGTCAGCATAATGATGAGTGAGAACACCAGAAACTGGAAAAAACGTTCGAGCAAATGATCCCGGCTGCTTTCGATATACAGCGTGCCTATTGGCTCTTCGGCGCGGGTGACCGGAAAAAAGCGCGAGAAGTTATAGGTCTTAAGAGTATCGACGCGTGGCAGGTAATTCGGGCAATCGATGCGCTCGTGGGCCTTGGAGTGATAACTGGCCGCCAGTGTCTGGTCCTGACGATAAATACAGCCACGCACGATCGCACTGTCTGACTGCAGTGTGTTCAGGTTGCTTTCAAGCAGTGCCTTATCATTAAACGTCAGAGCCGCAGTGATACGGTCTGATATGACGTCACCGAGCACCTGTAACTTATTCTCCGTGTCCCGCTTGGCCAGATAATACTCGAGCGAAATATAGGCAAAGTTAGCCAGTAGGAGTGTAAGGCCGGTGGTGATTAATGAAATAAGAACAAGGCGCCGGCGTAAGGACTGGGTCTTGAAAAGCGTCATGGCACTACTCTCCCGACGAGAGTGTTGTTTGGCAGCCAAGGAAGCGCTCCTTCCTGAAGTGTCATTTTGATGTACATACTGCTGCCAATCATACTGTGCCGGTTATCCGAATAAACGCGCTCTACAGAGTGCGTCGTCAGTTATCTGAATTCAAGACGGCCAATACGGCCTTTTTATGGTCACTTTTTATTATGTGGCGCATTTTGAGGCGCCTTAGTGGAGTTCCCAATCACATCAGTTTAGTACTAATTCGCGGGCTTTACCGGTGGCGAGTCACAAAAAAAGCCGCTGGTCAGCGGCTTTTTCGACAGAATCTGAGGCTTAAGAGCCTGCCTGAAGCTCTTCAGGGTCGTATGGTTTGACGGGTTCGCTTTCCAGCTCTGTAATAAGTTCGCCGATACTGATGTTCTGTAAGCGATCAGAGAGCTGCGTGCGATAGGTTTTCACCATGCTCAGGCCTGAAATTACGGCGTCGTATACCAGCCAGTCGCCAGACTCTTTGTTTTCATACAAACGGAAATCTACTGGGACTTTGTTGCCATTGGTCTGGGTGAACTGGCCCTTCACGATAGCGCGGCCACCGTCCGGGCTGTAGCGGGTATCTGAGAACTCCAGAGTCTCGCCGCTGAATGCCTTGAAAGCACCGCCATAAGTACGTAGCTGACGATCACGGAAAATCGTGATGAAACGCTGCTGTTCCTCAGGCGTAGCACGGCGCCAGTATTTACCCAGTGCACCCATCGCGATCTTTTCCTGGTCGATGGCAGGCAGAATGTATTCTTGTACCAGACGCTCAACCATCTGGGCGTCGCGCTCTTCAGGTTCGGTTTTCTTCAGTTCAGCAATCACGCCATTGGTGGCTTGCTCAACCACTTTCAGTGGCTTGTCGTCACTGGCGAAAGCCTGCGTTACCGCAAACATCATCAGCGTAAACAGGGAGAGTATTTTTAACACGGTTACGTCCTTATCATTTTTGGTCAGTATCTAACGATACGTCGCAGCTGCCTAGACGGATGTTCACAATTATTTGTTACATCTGTGCAACAGTGGCTGCTCAAACAGTCCTTTTGTAGACCAGCAGGTTACCCTGACGTTCAAAATTTCTTCGCAGGATGGCTTCTGATAGTGAGTCTTCACTATCGACAAACTCCAGGGTCAGTCGCTCTTCATCCGCCCATTTGCACAGAAAATGCAGCATCTGGTGCATAACACCACGACGCTGAGTAATACGACGAACGCCAGCATTTGCCAGTCTTACGTGGTCGCCATTCCGTTCTGCCAGTAACGCGCCAATGATGCGGTCGTTAAATCTACCACCAATAACCCAGCGATTCTGATTAATCCACTCGCGCAGAGGCGTATCAACGGCAAGCCCGTGGGGCTCGGTTTCGCGGCGGATTTTCTCAAAGTCTGCGAAGTCGTCTTCAGTTGGCTCAGTCAGGTGCTCCAGTTTTACCGGCACATCAGGCTCCTGTTCGTTGGCTTGTTCACGGTACGGTGCATCAGTCAGGCAGGATTTATTACTTTCAGAAGCTTACGGCCTACTTTCTGGTGCGCTTTGCTTTATAATGCTTTCTTTTCTGTTTTGCGAGAGTCCGGAGACAATCTCACTATGGCACGCACGGCGTCAGTAGAGCGTAACACGCTCGAAACCCAGATTACCGTTAAGATCAACCTTGATGGCACGGGTCAGGCCAAATTCGATACAGGTGTTCCCTTTCTTGAACACATGATGGATCAGATCGCGCGCCATGGCCTGATTGATCTGGATATCACCTGCAAAGGCGATACTCATATCGATGACCACCATACGGTTGAGGATATCGGCATCACCTTAGGGCAGGCGTTCGCACAGGCGATCGGCGATAAAAAAGGCATCGTCCGCTATGGTCATTCGTATGTACCGCTGGACGAGGCACTGTCACGTGTTGTGATCGACTTCTCTGGCCGTCCGGGTCTGGATATGAAGGTCGACTTTACCCGTGCTGCGATCGGCCGTCTGGATACTCAGTTATTCTGGGAGTTCTTTCAGGGCTTCGTGAATCACGCCAAAGTCACGCTCCACATTGATAACCTCAAAGGCTTCAATGCGCACCACCAGGCAGAGACGATCTTCAAAGCGTTCGGTCGGGCATTGCGTATGGCGGTTGAGCAGGACCCTCGTATGGCTGGCGTGACACCATCGACCAAGGGCAGTCTGTAAGAGGTCGGAACAGTGACAGTTAACAGTAAGATTTGTGCCGTTATTGATTACGGCATGGGCAATCTGCACTCCGCTCACGGTGCTCTTCAGAGTGTGGCTCCAGATACTCAGGTACTGGTTACCGGTGACCCAGAGGTGATCCTCAGAGCTGACCATGTGGTATTGCCCGGTGTCGGTGCTATCCGTGACTGTATGGCTGAGATTTATGCTCAGGGTATTGATGCTGTTGTGCGTGAAGTTGCGGCGTCGAAGCCTTTGCTCGGTATCTGTGTTGGTCTGCAGGCCATGATGGAGCGCAGCGAAGAAAACGGCGGTGTTGACGGTCTTGGGCTGTTCCGCGGTCAGGTTAAGTACTTTGGCGATGACCTGAGAGAAAACGGTGAGCGCCTGAAAGTACCCCACATGGGCTGGAACACAGTAAGTCAGGGAAAACACCCGCTCTGGAATGGCATTGCCGACGATACCCGTTTCTACTTTGTTCACTCATACCATGTAAAAGCAGAGAATGAGGAACAGGTGAAAGGCCGCGGCCACTATGGTGTCGATTTTGCCGCTGCCATGGGGCAGGACAATGTCTTCGCCGTCCAGTTTCACCCCGAAAAAAGCCACAATGCGGGTCTCGCATTACTCAAGAACTTCCTGAACTGGGATGGTCAGGCCTGATCTGGCCGCCCGGTTAATGATTCAAATTTAAGGTTACTCTTTTAAGGTTATTCTCATGCTCGTTATTCCTGCTATTGATCTCAAAGATGGCCAGTGCGTTCGCCTCCGTCAGGGCCGTATGGATGATTCCACCGTGTTTGGTGATGATCCTGTGTCTATGGCAAAGCGCTGGGTCGATGCGGGCTGCCGTCGTCTGCACCTCGTTGACCTGAATGGTGCGTTTGCCGGTGAGCCAGTGAATGGCGAAGCCGTGACCTCAATTGCTAAAGCCTTCCCGGACCTGCCGATTCAGATTGGTGGCGGTATCCGTTCACTGGAAACCATTGAGCACTACATCAAAGCGGGCGTGAACTACGTCATTATTGGTACGAAAGCCGTTAAAGAACCTGCGTTTGTAAAAGAAGCCTGTGACGCTTTCCCGGGCCACGTGATTGTCGGTCTGGATGCACAGGACGGTTTCGTTGCAACTGACGGTTGGGCTGAAGTCTCTGAAGTAAAAGCCGTTGATCTGGCGAAGCAGTTCCGCAACGATGGCGTATCAGCAATTGTGTACACCGATATCGCTCGTGACGGCATGATGCAGGGCGTGAACGTTGAAGCGACCGTTCAGCTGGCAGAAGAGGGTGGTATTCCTGTGATTGCATCAGGTGGTGTCACCAACATCGAAGATATCCGTCAGCTGTCGAAGGTGGCTTCCCGCGGTATTCTGGGTGCGATCACTGGCCGTGCAATTTATGAAGGTACGCTGGATGTTGCTGAAGCTCAGACTCTTTCAGACGAACTCACAGGTAAATAATCATGGCTCTGGCGAAGCGCATTATTCCGTGTCTGGATGTTGATAAAGGTCGCGTTGTAAAAGGCGTCAACTTCGTTGGTATCCGCGATGCGGGTGATCCGGTCGAAATTGCTAAGCGCTATAACGATCAGGGCGCGGATGAAATTACCTTTCTCGATATTACCGCCAGCCACGAAGAGCGTGAAACCACAGTTCATATGGTAGAAGCGATCGCCGAGCAGGTGTTTATTCCCCTGACTGTTGGCGGTGGTATTCGTGAAATTGCCGACATCCGTAACATGCTGAATGCTGGTGCCGACAAAGTATCGATTAACTCGGCTGCGGTTTATAACCCGGATTTTGTGCGCGCAGCGGCGGACAAGTTCGGCTCGCAGTGTATTGTGGTTGCGATTGATGCGAAGCAGGTAGATGACCACTGGGAAATTTTCACCCATGGTGGCCGTAAGCCGACCGGCATTAATGCGGTGGAGTGGGCTGTGAAAATGGCCGACTTCGGCGCCGGTGAAATCCTGCTGACCAGCATGGATCGTGATGGTGTTAAAACCGGCTTTGACCTGGGTGTCACCAAAGCCATCTCGGATGCGGTCAATATCCCGGTGATTGCGTCAGGCGGTGTGGGTAACCTTGATCACCTGGTCGATGGTGTAAAACTTGGTGGCGCTGACGCCGTTCTTGCGGCGAGTATTTTCCACTTCGGTGAATATACGGTCCAGCAGGCAAAAGAGCACATGGCTGCCGCTGGCATCGAAATGCGCCTCTAGTTAAATCTGTCTTTATTTGTCACCCTTCGGTGGCCTGACTAGCCACCGAATTCCTGTCGATCTCCACAAAAGCGTCTACTCTGAAGGCAGAGCTGTTCTTCTTTATCTGAGAAACAGCAGACTTTCTAACTGAACTCTGCCCGCAGGCTGAGAGTGGCGCAATGACTCAATTTCAATCCGTGAAGTGGAAGATACTCACACCTATGATCCTGGTTTTCCTGCTGATCATGGTATTTATCAACCTGTATTCCTCACATCAACAGAAAGCGCGTCTTCTGGAGACTACCGAACAGCATCTGAATCAGGTGCTCGACAATTATCTTGATGGCATCAATATGCTGATGCTGACCGGCAGCATGGCAAGCCGGGATACTCTGCGAGATAAGTTTGCTCAGCAAGATGGCATCGAAGAGGTGCGCGTATTGCGTGCCGACGCCGTAAACAAGCTATTCGGCCCGGGGTTTCCGAGCGAGAAACCTCAGGACGAATACGATCGCCGTGCACTGAACGGCGAAGCTGTATCGTTTGTTGAAACCGTAAATGGTGAACGTAAGCTCACGGTTATTGAGCCTTACATCGCTGTTGAGAACCGTCATGGCACTAATTGCCTTAGTTGTCATCAGGTTGCCGAGGGGACCGTTCTTGGTGCGGGGCGGATTACATACTCTCTCGCGGAGGAAGACAGCCAGGTGCTGGGAGATCTCATCAATAGCAGCCTGATGAACGCCGTTCTTATGATTGCCGGACTTTCCGGTATTTATTTTGTGATTTATCGCATCGTGATTCAGCCACTGCGTCGCCTGGAAAAAACGATGGGGCAGATAGGTACGAACTCTGACCTGACCCTGCGTGTAAACCTCGGCACCAATGATGAATTCAGCCGGGTCGAAGAAGCGACTAACCGCATGCTGAATAGCTTTCAGCCGGCGATCAGTGATTTATCTCATACCATGTCTGAGCTGTCTGGGGTGTCGGGAGAACTGGCATTAATCACCCGTGAAACGCGGGATGGAATGGGTGAGCAGCAACGTGAGAGTAAAGACCTGCTGGTGGCGGTAGAAGAGCTATCAGACGCTGCCGGGCGAGTGAACGAAAGTGCGGTAAACGCCGAAACAGCGGCCGTATCGGCGAAAGAGAATGCCGAGGGCGGTAGCGAAGTCGTTGTTCAGGTGACAGGCACGATTCAGGAGCTCGCGGCAGAAGTTGAGAACGCCGTGACGGTTGTACGGCAACTTGCTGAAGATACGCAGGGGATTGGTCACGTTGCGAAATCAATCAATGAAATCGCTGAACAGACGAACCTGCTTGCTCTTAATGCGGCGATTGAGGCTGCGAGAGCAGGTGAGCAGGGGCGTGGTTTTGCCGTGGTCGCTGACGAAGTCCGTAGTCTGGCAATCCGGACTCAGGATTCAACCAAAGAGATTAACGATATCATTGAGCGTCTGGTCAGTGTTTCTGAGAAAGCCGTTCAGGTGATGGATGCCAGTAAAGACCGTGCGCAGCAGGGTGTTCAGGATACAGAGCGTGCCCGCGAAGCACTTCAACAGATTGCAACAGGTGTTGAGAATATTCGCTCAATGAACAGCAGAATTTCTGCAGCGGCGGATAATCAGAACAATGTGGTCTCAAGAATTAACGAGAACATCCGTGTAATCAGTCAGGCTTCTGAGCAAACCCTGAGTGCCTCAGGGAGAACCTTTGAGCACAGTAACGACCTTGGTCAGATAGTGCAGCGGTTACGGGAAATTGTCGAGCGCTTCAGGGTGTGAAGCATGTTTGCTGATAATAAAAATGGCCGCAATCGCGGCCATTTTAATTTTCGAGTGTTATTTCTTAACAGCGAGTTCTACACGGCGGTTCTGTGCACGACCTTCAGCAGTATCGTTGGTCGCAACAGGGGCCGCTTCGCCATAGCCTTTTGCGCTCAGTTTCTCTGCACTGACGCCTTTCTCTACCAGGTACGAACGGACTGATTGTGCGCGGTCTTCGCTGATTTTCTGGTTCAGTGCATCGCTACCACGACTGTCGGTATAAGCCTGAATTTCGATCATCAGATCAGGATAGCGCTTCAGTTCTTTAGCAACATCATCAAGAATAGCTTCACTGTTTTCAGTCAGTTGTGCAGAGCCTGTTTCGAAGAAAACACCCTGAAGCTTGCCGTCGAAGCTCGGGCAACCGTCACTGTCGACCATAGTACCTTTGGGTGTATCTGAGCACTTATCTTTGCGATCAGGAACGCCGTCTTTATCGGTATCCAGCTTCGCAGCAATACGGGCTTTTTCAGCGGCCAGTTCGGCGGCACGGCGAGCGTCTTCCTCGGCTTTCGCGCGTTCTGCTGCTGCAGCTGCGTGTGCAGCTTCAACGTCGTTGGTCATATTATTTGCAGCTTCGTCGCGTGATGATGTCACGCTGTTGCCGCCGAAGCGCATGCCGGCTTCCAGCACATAGTTATTGTGCTCAATGTCTTCATTTACCATATCGTCGTAACGATATTCGGCACGGGCGAAGAAGGTATCTGTCGCCGCCAGTTGCAGACCTGCGCCAACACTCACCAGAGCGTTCTCTTGAGCAAAATCGTTCAGCTCTGCCTTGCCATAGCCAAGACCAGCGCTCACGTATGGCTGAATCATATCGTCACCGAAAAAATGCAGACCACTGACGCGAGCCTGCTGAACATCAGCACGGCCGTCAACCTGATCTGGAGAAGGCTGTACGATACTGAGCTCAACCGCGGTGTCGTTGTTCAGCATATAACCGGCTGAGAGTTCCAGGTCGTAGCTGTGCTTGATGTAATCATCGAAGTATTCGTTGGTGACCTCGTGGTCGGTGTGGGCACCACCAAAAGTCACGTAATAAGGGTTTTCGGCCAGTGCAGTAACGCTGATCGAAGAAATGATTGTAGCGAGTAAAGTGCGTTTCACGGGTAGTCCATCCATATTATAAATTGATATAGCCTGTATAGGGTGGCCGTGCTTAAATGGACTGGGCGTTGGTGAAACAGTTCAAAAAAAAATAAAAAATTCATAAAAACCCGAAGATGGATTTCGGGCTTTCAGGTGTTATAAAATCTGAGAAAAGTTCCTGTTGATTACAGGTCTTGAAGGATTTCAGCCTTCTTCTGAGAGTATTCCTTCTCTGTAATCAGCTCGTCATCTCTGAGGTTCTGAAGGATCTCCAGGCGTTCTTTTATCGACTTCTTCTCTGCTTTTCTGGCCTTAGCTTGATTGGCGGCTACAGGCTTCTCTTGTTGCAGGCAGTCGTACAACTCTGCTTCCAGGCTGACTTTGTTTACCGTCTTGATGCCGCCAGCCAGAGTCGGCTTACGGAAGCGGGATTCGCTACTGTCGAGGATAAGAATACTGTCGGCCCTGACTTCAAGGGCTTCTTTTCTAAGCTTTTCGGTGCACTTTTCTTCCGTACTGCTACTGCAGGATTCTTCTTTTACTAATAAGCACTGCTGCGCTTTTTGGGCGTCTATGATTCGAACTTCAGCCGCCTGAACTACGCTGGCGGCGGATAAAAAAAGTAAGGAAAACAGAAGTGGCGATGTCTTCATGGGATTCATTTCTCGTCATGTAAATAAATTCGGACCAATAAAAAGGCCGGTAAAAACCGGCCTTTCTAACATCAGTCGTCGAGCATAGCTTTGTCGCGGACGGCACCCTTATCGGCGCTAGTGGCGAACTTGGCGTAGGCTTTCAATGCCGTGGTCACTTTACGTGGGCGTTCCTCGGCAGGTTTCCAACCTTTCTTATCCTGCTCGTGGCGACGGTGAGACAGCTCTTCAGCCGTCAGGTCGACATTGATCGAACGGTTCGGGATGTCGATGTTGATGATGTCGCCGTCTTTCAACAGGCCAATGGCACCGCCCGATGCGGCTTCTGGTGAACAGTGGCCAATCGACAGACCAGAGGTGCCGCCAGAGAAGCGACCGTCGGTTAGCAGGGCACATTCTTTACCCAGGCCTTTCGACTTGAGGTAAGACGTTGGGTACAGCATTTCCTGCATGCCCGGGCCGCCTTTCGGACCTTCGTAGCGGATAATGACGATATCGCCAGCAACCACCTCATCGTTCAGAATGCCGGTAACTGCGTCGTCCTGACTTTCGAAGATGCGTGCACGGCCCTGGAATACATGAATCGATTCATCCACACCAGCTGTTTTAACCACACAGCCATCAAGGGCGATGTTGCCATACAGAACGGCTAAGCCACCTTCCTGTGAGTAGGCGTTTTCAATACTGCGGATACAACCGTTTTCGCGGTCGCCGTCCAGCGTCGGCCAGCGAGTGCTCTGGCTGAATGCTGTCTGAGTCGGGATACCCGCAGGGCCAGCTTTGTAGAACTGAACCACTTCTTCGCTTGGGCTGCGCATGATGTCCCACTTATCCAACGCATCTTTCATGGTGGCGCTGTGCACGGTTGGCAGGTCATTGTGCAGCAGGCCAGCACGATCGATTTCACCCAGAATACCCATGATGCCACCGGCACGGTGAACGTCTTCCATGTGATACAGCGGCGAGTTTGGTGCCACTTTACACAGCTGAGGAACAACACGAGACAGACGGTCGATGTCTTTCAGGTCGAAATCAACTTCAGCTTCCTGAGCAGCAGCCAATAAGTGCAGAATGGTGTTGGTTGAGCCGCCCATGACGATATCGAGAGTCATGGCGTTTTCGAACGCTTTGAAGCTGGCGATCGAACGCGGCAGTACAGACTCATCGTCCTGCTCGTAGTAGCGCTTGGCGTTTTCAACGATACGGCGGCCGGCTTCGAGGAATAGCTGTTCGCGGTCTGCGTGGGTCGCCAGTGTTGAACCGTTGCCCGGCAGCGCCAGGCCGAGCGCTTCAGTCAGACAGTTCATGGAGTTTGCGGTGAACATGCCAGAGCACGAACCACAGGTCGGGCAGGCGCTACGTTCGTATTCCGCAACTTTTTCGTCAGAAGCAGAATCGTCCGCGGCGATGACCATAGCATCAACCAGATCCAGCTTGTGCTCAGACAGCTTGGTCTTACCGGCTTCCATCGGGCCGCCAGAAACAAAGATCACTGGAATGTTCAGGCGCAGAGCGGCCAGCAGCATTCCCGGAGTGATTTTGTCGCAGTTAGAGATACAGACAATCGCATCAGCACAGTGCGCGTTAACCATGTACTCAACAGAGTCGGCGATGATTTCACGGCTCGGCAGGCTGTAGAGCATGCCGTCGTGACCCATGGCGATGCCGTCATCTACGGCAATCGTGTTGAATTCTTTCGCTACGCCACCGGCTTTCTCGATCTCGCGGGCAACCAGTTGGCCAAGATCTTTCAGGTGAACGTGACCCGGAACGAACTGAGTGAATGAGTTCGCAACAGCGATGATAGGCTTCTGGAAATCATCGTCTTTCATACCCGTTGCACGCCACAGGGCGCGGGCTCCGGCCATATTGCGACCAGCGGTAGACGTCTTGGAACGATACTGAGGCATGATCTCTCGTCTCTTTATACGTAAAATAGTGGTGTATTGTATCAATCAGCGAGGTTGCGTGCATGTCTGAACTTACCCTTTATTACGATGGCTACTGCCCTTTGTGTGTACGCGAAATGGACCACCTGAGAAAGGCAGATCAGGCCGGTCGCCTGACGCTGGTGGATATTCAGCAGGAAGGGTTTACTGAGCGTTATCCGCACATTGATCCGCAGGCGGCGAGCACCATCCTTCACGCTGATACTGCTAATGGTGAACTCCTGCTGGGTTTGGATGTCACTTATCGTGCCTGGTCGCTTGTTGGACGAGGCTTCTGGATTGCCCCGCTAAGATGGCCTGTCGTTCGCTGGTTTGCAGACAAGGCTTACCTGTGGTTTGCGCGCAATCGATATAAGGTGTCTGGTTGGCTGACAGGTCAACAGCGATGCGACACCTGTGGTCCACAAGGATGTTCAATTGACGGTAAGAAACAAGGTGATAACTAAGCACGCACCAATACTCACTCGGGCTAAGACCCTATCTATAACTGTATTACTCGGATGCCTGTCTTTGATACTGGCGGGTTGTTCTTCGTCGCCAGTGAAGCCTCTGGACTCTGAGGTCGCCAGTCTTAAATCACGGCTCTATCTCGCTCACGGCGCCAGTGCAGGAGATGCGCCTCTGAATTCCTTACAGGCGATTGAAGCAACTCTTCAGCGGAGTGATTACGACGGTATCGAAATTGATATCGTTCTTGCCGGCGATAGTGTTCCGCTACTGGCCCATGATCCCTGGATCAGTGAAAAAAACTGTCGACGGTACGATGGCCAGACATTTGAACCTGTGTATATCCGGGATGTGTACTCGAGTGAATTAAATGAGCTGTTCGAGTGTCACTTCCCGGCAGCAAAGAGCGGTGCTTCAGAAAAGGCGTCTGAGTTCCATCCGCTGGTAACGCTGGCTGAAGCGCTTGCTGTTGCAGCTAATCATCCTGAAAAAACGATCTATCTCGATCTGAAAATTCAGGACGGAGTCACACTGGATGTTGAAGAGTACGGCGCTGAAATATTTCTGGCGTTGACTGAACAGGAAATAGCAAACCCTGTATTTATCGAAGTTCCTGAGAAACATCAGATGGGAAAAATAAAGCATTCTCTTGAAGATTTTAATGCTCGGATTGCACTCTCTTATCCTGCTTTCTACGCTGGAGAGGACTGGGATTATATCGGAGCGATGGCAGCCATTCGTACTTTTTTCTTCGCTGAAAATCCTGTCGATGCTGCGCAGGAATCAAATGCAGATGTATTGGTTAGCCCAACGATAGTTATGTCGCATTCTTCTGTAGAGAAACTACACCAGAGCCAGGTTCTGTTTGGAACCTTTCTGGTCGATGATGCTGAATCTCTGAAGTCAGCCTGTAATCACGGAGCAGATATTATTATTACGGATATTCCTGTTGGGCAGCGTTGCGAGCCTGATTTATGATGCCTTCCAGTTCGGATCTGGTCTTTCTGCCGTTAGGCGGTACCGGCGAAATCGGTATGAACATGAATCTCTATGGTCACGACGGCAAGTGGCTGATGGTCGATTGTGGCGTCACCTTTCCCAAACCCGGACGCGTCAGTGCGGATGGTACACGCCATCATAGTGGCGAACCTGATACTCAAATGCCTGACCCTGAGTTTATTGAGGCGCGCAAAGATGATCTCGCGGGGCTGATTATTACTCATGCTCACGAGGACCATGTCGGCGCTGTGCCGTATCTCTGGCATAAGTTACGCTGCCCGATTTACTGCACCCGGTTTACCGCAGAAGTACTGAAGAAAAAGCTCGCTGAGCACGGCATTCTGCATCAGGTGAAACTTATTATTCCTGAAACTGGCGAGCGCTTACATATCGGCCCGTTTGACGTGCAGTGGTTGCCGTTAACCCATTCGATTCCTGATCCGAACTGTTTAATGATCCGCACGCCCTTGGGCAATATTTTTCATACCGGTGACTGGAAACTGGACCCAGACCCGGTCGTAGGGCATGGCTATAAAGAAGAGACCTTCCGTAAGCTGGCCGATGAAGGCGTGCTGGCGATGGTGTGCGACTCGACCAATGCCACGACAAAGGGGCACTCAGTATCAGAGGGTGATCTCTATGATGGGTTACGCCATTACATCGAGAGTGCGAAGGGTCGCGTGGTTGTCACCTGTTTCGGCAGTAATATAGCGCGCTTGCTGACGTTATCTCATATTGCCGAAGACACCGGGCGCTACATGGGCCTGTATGGCCGATCCCTGATTAATATGCATCAGTGTGCTAAACGGGCGGGTGTCTGGCCTTACAGTGCAGGTGCCGTGGATACCGGTCATCTGGGCTATTTACCTCGCAACGAAGTGCTTGCCGTCGCGACCGGCAGTCAGGGGGAACCCCGCACCGCGTTGCGCAGGCTTGCCGCCGGAACGCATCCGGATTTTGAACTGGAAGCAGGCGATCGGGTGATCTTCAGTGCCCGTGCAATTCCCGGCAACGAAGAAGCCATTCAGGGCGTGATAGATCAACTCACGGCGCTCGGCGTTGAAGTCATAACGGTCGATAATGCAGAGCATGATATTCATGCCTCAGGCCATCCGGCGCAGGATGAACTGAAGATGTTGTACAACTGGGTGCAGCCTGAGATTGCGATTCCTGTTCATGGTGAAACCGAGCACATGAAAGCCCACGCAGGGCTGGCAAAGGGCTGCGGAATCCAGCGCACCATGACCGGGCGGAATGGTGACCTGTTTATGTTGCGTCCGGTGCCGGGAATGCAACGTCAGAAGGTCAGGACGGGCCGCCTCGGATACGAAAAAGGCGGCCTGGTAAAAGTGGAATAAATTTCAGAGAGAGCGGGTGTCGATCCGCTTTCTGAATTCTTCTGCACTTTCTTTTCGCTCCGAGTAGCGGTCGGTAAAGTAGTCTTTTTTATCCCTGAGCAGCAGGGTGAATTTCATCAGCTCTTCCATAACGTCGACGATGCGGTCGTAATAAGACGACGGCTTCATACGGTCGTTGTCATCAAATTCCAGCCAGGCTTTTGGAACCGAAGATTGGTTGGGGATTGTCACCATACGCATCCAGCGCCCCAGAATTCGCATCTGGTTAACGGCGTTGAATGATTGCGAGCCGCCACAGACCTGCATGATGGCCAGAGTTTTCCCCTGAGTTGGTCTAACACCCTGAAGTGCGAGGGGTATCCAATCTATTTGTGCTTTCATTATGCCTGTCATTGCGCCATGGCGTTCCGGGCTGCACCAGACCATTCCCTCACTCCAGTTAGCCAGCTCGCGCAGCTCTTTTACTTTGGGGTGATCCGCATCGGCGTCATCGGGCAGCGGCAGACCTGATGGGTTAAAGGTCCGGGTTTCGGCTCCGAGCCACTCGAGAATCCGGGCGGCTTCCTCCGTTGCCAGGCGGCTGAAAGAGCGCTCTCGCAGAGACCCATAGAGCAGCAGAATGCGAGGTTTGTGATCACTTTCTTTTTCATGAAATAAGATGCTTTCGTCGATCGGGCTCAGGCAGTCATCGTCGATATTCGGCATGTGATCGGACGTTGGGAGGGGGGTATCGCTGCTATTGGTCATAATTGGCTCTGAATGAATTTAATCGCTCGGGGTATATGCTAACCGGGCTTGCGGGCGTTACACAAAGTGTAATATTTCTGTGTATGATTCCCCTGCGATTCAATAAAAATAATACTGCCAGCAACGGGGTCAGCTGTATGGATCTGAACGGAATAACTCACTCTGATAAAAGTGCGCCTGGCAAAAATGAAGGCCTTTATCGATGGCTTTCCACGTTTCCTGCGTTTCTGATCTTACTCATCGTTGTATTGCTGAACACCAGTCACGCCATACATGCTCAGCTTTTATTGTTTGGTGAGGCTCAGTGGGAAGGGTATTACCAGTTACGGATTGATCCTAAAGCGCCCGCCTGCGACTCGGATCAGGATATAGAACAGGCGCTTAAGCGCATGATCAGGGAGCAGGAAGAGGCCGATGACGAGTTTGATCTGCTGGCTGCTGATCCTGTTCCACCGGATGTACTACGCCAGTCTCTTGAGGCAGCAAAAGCGGATTGCACTTTTAAGTATGAGCGTTATCACGACATTGTTGACCGTATTACACCCACGGTTGAAGCCTATCGGGCGTTAGAAAAGTGGGTCGCGGACCTGGGTGAATTCCGCATGGTCGCTTCCGGGATCATGCTTGCAGTGTTAGTTCTGATCTGCGGCGGAACTGCACTGCTGCGTAAGCATCATATCTCGCTGCGTCCTGCGGCAAGTGTGCTGGACTATCGGGTATCGGCACTGGCCCAACTGGGGGCCTTCGCCATTCTGTTCTCATCCATGATCAGCTTTAAGACCGTTGCGGTATCAGCCGGTATTAACGTAAGTTCTGAGCATCTGACACTGCTCTGGGTCTGGATTCTTGGCTTCGGCTCCGCGATGGCGATCTGCCTCTATCAGGTGATTAAAGTACCTGCCGATGCACAGCCGGGTGGTAATCTCGGCAGTGCGTTGTTGGCTACTCCGCTGTACGCCATTTTTACGCTTATCTCTGGTAGTTACTTTTTATTAAACGGGCACGCTTCGGGCATTGGTATTTATATCAACCAGATGATGGAGCTGGCGTCTCTGATGCTGAACGTCGCGCTTTATGTGCTGATTGGTATGTTGCTGAAGCGCACCGATCTGGCTCAGAAAGTGTTTGATGTTTTCCGCCCGTTTAACTTCCGCCCTGAAATGTTGGCAGTCATCGCCGTTGCTGTGTCCGCGGTGCCTACGGCGTATACTGGTGGTTCGGGTATCTTTGTCATTGCCGTGGGCAGCCTTGTCTACCTTGAGGTGCGCAGAGCCGGAGCTCGTCGACAACTGGCGCTCGCGGCGACGGCCATGTCCGGGTCGCTGGGTGTGGTGTTAAGGCCGTGCTTACTAGTGGTGATTGTTGCGGCGCTGAATAACGAAGTGACCACTGACGAGTTATTTGGCTGGGGTGTAAAAGTATTCCTACTAACAACGGCGCTTTTTGCTTTTTACGCCTTTATCACGAGCAAAAAGGGCGATTATCAGAACCTTCAATCATCAGAAGGCAGTGCGTGGCCCGCGTTTTTCAGAGCACTGAAGCCGCTGATACCGTATGTCGTGCTTATTGCCGCCACTCTGGTCGTTTACGCTTTGGTGTTGGCGGCGTACCTGGATGAATTTTCAGCGCCGACCATTCTTCCTGTGTTACTTGCTGTGATTCTTGTTTATGAGCGCATTGCAGATAAAAGAGCACGGACATCCGGTGTGGTAGATGAGAGTACGCCTGAGAAACCTTCGTTGTTTGCCAATCTTCAGTCATCTACGTCAGAGGCGACTGTACATATCGGTGCCTTGTTGATGTTGATGGGCACGACCATGACGATCGGTGGTGTGATTGAGCGGGCTGAGTTGATGACTCTGCTGCCTGCAGAGTTCAGTTCGGTATGGATGGCGATGCTGGCTCTGGTCACTATTCTGGTGTTGATCGGCATGATCATGGACCCATACGGCGCCGTACTTCTGGTCAGCGTCACCATTGCCGGTATTGCCTATAAAGCCGGTATTGATCCTATTCATTTCTGGATGGTGACCTTGGTAGCCTTCGAGCTGGGTTATCTGAGTCCGCCCGTAGCGTTGAATCATCTGCTGACAAGGCAGGTCGTTGGTGAAGAAGAAATCCGGCTGTCAAAGCTTGAGACGGAAGGGGAGAACTTCTGGTATCGCCACGAAAAGATTCTGCTGCCACTGGTTACCATGGCAACGGCGCTGGTGATCGTCGCCTTCGGTCCTCTGCTTTGGCAGGACTATTTCTGACAAGAATTTCTGACACGAGCAGAGAGCATTCTTTCTGCTAAAACAGGGTGATTCGATCACCCTTTGAACAGAAGGCCGCTTTCAGGGAGAATAGCGGCCTTTCAATCTCCAGTTCAGAGAAGTCATGTCTGATACACCATTTCAGCAGGAAGTCGGCAAGCGTCGGACTTTCGGCATTATCTCTCACCCGGATGCGGGTAAAACCACGATCACCGAAAAGCTGCTGCTGTTCGGGAATGCGATTCAGCTCGCCGGTACCGTAAAAGGCAAGAAGACCGGCCGTATGGCCACGTCTGACTGGATGCAGATGGAGCAGGAGCGTGGTATCTCGATCACGACCTCTGTGATGCAGTTCCCGTATCGTGAGCGCATGGTCAACCTGCTGGATACCCCCGGGCACGAGGACTTCTCAGAAGATACTTACCGCACTCTGACCGCTGTTGACTCCGTGTTGATGGTGATTGACGGCGCGAAAGGTGTAGAAGACCGGACCATCAAACTGATGGACGTATGCCGTCTGCGCGACACGCCGATTTTCACTTTCATCAATAAGATGGACCGTGAAGTCCGCGATCATATCGAAGTACTGGATGAGATCGAGACAGTACTGAATATCAAGTGTGCGCCAGTGACCTGGCCGATCGGTATGGGCAAGGCGTTCAAAGGCATCTATGACCTGATGACGGACACGATTCATGTGTTTAAACAGGGTCAGGCAAGCGTCGTTCCGGATGACATTAAGATCGATGGTCTCGATTCACCAGAAGCGCTTGAGTTGCTCGGCGAAGAGCTGGTGGAAGAAGTCAAAGAAGAGATTGAACTGGTTCAGGCAGCGAGCCACGAATTTGATCTGCAGGAATACCTCGACGGCAAGCTGACGCCCGTCTTCTTCGGGACAGCACTGGCGAACTTCGGTGTGCGCGAAATGCTCAACTACTTTGTCGAGTGGGCGCCATCACCGTTACCGCGTGGTACTGATCTTGGCGAAGTGGCGCCGGACAGTGACAAGTTCACAGGCTTTGTCTTTAAAATTCAGGCCAACATGGACCCGAAACACAGGGACCGTATTGCCTTTATGCGCATCTGCTCGGGTACCTACAGCAAGGGCATGAAGATGAAACACGTCCGTATCGGCAAGGATGTAAAAATTGCCGATGCTGTGACCTTCCTTGCGGGTGACCGCTCGGCGGTGGAAGAGGCGATCTCCGGTGACATCATCGGTCTACATAACCATGGCACTATCCAGATTGGTGACACCTTTACCATGGGTGAAGATCGTCAGTTCACCGGTATTCCGCATTTCGCGCCGGAACTGTTCAAGCGGGTACGCTTAAAAGACCCTCTGAAAATGAAGCAGCTGCAGAAAGGTCTGCAGCAGCTTTCCGAAGAAGGGGCGACCCAGCTATTTATGCCGCTCAATAACAACGACCTGATTCTGGGCGCTGTGGGCGTGCTGCAGTTTGACGTCGTGCAGCAGCGTTTGCGGGATGAATACAAAGTTGAGTGTATCTACGAGCCGGTGAACGTAAATACCGCTCGTTGGGTCTACTGCGACGATGAGCGCAAGCTCGAAGAGTTTAAGCGTAAGGGCGGAGAGAACCTCGCGATCGATGGCGGTGGCTACCTGACCTACATTGCACCGACCCGTGTGAATCTGTCGCTGACCGAAGAGCGTTGGCCGGATATTCAGTTCCGCTCTACACGTGAACACTGAATAACGCGCCATAGACAGATAGTCGTAATAGCGCGCCAGTGATATTCGTCTGACTTTCCTTGCGGACAGGTCATTCTGAACTAAGCTTTCCTGCATGGATATCATCGCTGTGCGGGGGCTTAGCGACAATGGCGATTTACTTTTTATCAGGCGTACTTATCACATTGGTTCTGTGTGGTGGCATACGTTGGTGGATTCAGCGTCTCCTGACACAGGAGAAACTGATGCTGGACGATGCAAAGGGTTACTTTCTGATTACCTGTATTGTGGTTGGCTTTCTGGTCAGCGCCGGATTTTTCTGGGCAGGGCAGGTAATGGGATATGACCAGGCAGAAGAGACATCTCAGGCAATGGGGCTGGCGATTCTGTTAGACGTCATGGTGGCACTTCTGAGTCTGATCTGGGGCTTGGTTTCTCTCAAGGAGCCAGAGCAGTATTGAGGTTTTACCTTGTAATGCAGGGACTTAAAAACTAATTGAATTAGTCCTTGCACTACCCCAATCCCTCCTATAGAATGCCGCCCTCTTTTCGAATCAACAATGCCCTTGAAGGCGAGAATTTGATGAAAACTTACAGCGCAAAACCAGAAGCCGTAAAACGTGAGTGGTTTGTTGTTGATGCAGCTGATAAAACGCTGGGTCGCCTGGCCACTGAGGTTGCTCTCCGCCTGAGAGGAAAGCACAAGCCAGAATACACTCCACACGTTGACACCGGTGATTACATCGTTGTTATCAACGCAGACAAAGTAAAAGTAACCGGCAAGAAAGCTGGCGATAAGATGTATCATCGCCACACAGGTTACCCGGGTGGTCTGAAATCGATCTCTTTTGAGAAGCTGATCGATTACAAACCAGAACAGGTAATCGAACTTGCGGTGAAAGGCATGCTTCCTAAGAATCCTCTTGGTCGTGCTATGTTCAAGAAAATGAAAGTTTACGCAGGTACTGAGCACCCACATACTGCTCAGCAACCGCAAGAACTGAAACTGGGATAAGATGATGGCAGTAACACAATACTATGGTACCGGTCGTCGTAAGACCTCCACCGCGCGCGTCTTTCTGCGTCCTGGTACTGGCAGCATCGTAGTAAACAAGCGTCCTCTGGACGAGTACTTCGGTCGTGAAACGGCTCGTATGGTTGTTCGTCAGCCACTCGAACTGACTGAAAGCCTCGAAAAGTTCGACGTGATCATCAACGTACAAGGCGGTGGCGGTAATGGCCAAGCCGGTGCAATCCGTCACGGTATCACCCGTGCACTGATGCAGTACGATGAAACTCTGCGTCCTTCACTGCGTGCAGCGGGTTACGTTACTCGTGACGCTCGTGAAGTTGAACGTAAGAAAGTGGGTCTGCGTAAAGCACGTAAGAAGCCACAGTTCTCCAAGCGTTAATCCAACGCTGCAGAGCAGAAAGAAGCGCTTATTGGCACAGATCAATAAGCGCTTTTTTTATGCCCAAAACCCCATGCCTTGTGGGTATTTCTGGTTGTTTCCTGACCCTGTTTTCTCTATTATGTGCGCCGCCCTGTATGCTACGCTTGATCTGTATAAATTATGTACAACTAGCGCAGGTCGTGTAGCTGCATAAGAATTTAAATGATGGGAGAAGATGGTAATGAGTCAAGACGGCGTTAATAAGGCCCGGCGTACTCTGCTGGTCGGCGCTACTGCCGGTGTCGGTGCTGTCGGTGCTGGCTTCCTTGCGGTGCCCTTCGTTAAGTCCTGGATGCCAAGCGAAAAAGCAAAGGCAGCAGGTGCTCCGGCGAAGATCGATGTCAGCAAAGTTGAGCCAGGTGCAATGGTCACCGCTGAATGGCGCGGTAAGCCGGTGTATGTCGCCCGCCGTACCGAAGACATGCTGAACACTCTGGAAGGCCTCGCTGACCGGTTGAAAGATCCTGAGAACGCTAATAAAGCGCAGCAGCCTGAATACGCTGACAACCTTTACCGTTCCCGCAAGCCTGAGCTGATCGTTCTGCTGGGTGTATGTACTCACCTGGGGTGTGCGCCTAAGTATGTACCTGAAGTTGAGCCTCAGCCGTTTGATCCAAACTGGCAGGGTGGTTGGTTCTGCCCATGTCACGGTTCACGCTTCGACCTGTCTGGCCGTGTATACGGTGGTTCTCCGGCGTCTGACAACCTGGTTGTCCCTGCCTACATGTTCGAGAGCGACAACGTAGTCGTGGTCGGTGTTGATGAGGAGAACGCGTAATGAGCCAGAACACCAATAAAATCATGGCCTGGATCGACGACCGTCTGCCGGTTACCCAGACCTATGAAAAGCATATGTCTAAGTACTATGCTCCGAAGAACTTCAACTTCTGGTACTTCTTCGGCGTACTTTCTATGCTCATGCTCGTTAACCAGATTCTGACGGGTATCTGGCTGACCATGCAGTTCACGCCAAGTGCTGAAGCTGCTTTCGCTTCTGTTGAATACATCATGCGTGACGTAGAGTGGGGCTGGCTGATCCGCTACATGCACTCCACCGGCGCGACCTTCTTCTTTGTTGCTGTATACCTTCACATGATGCGTGCGATTCTGTACGGGTCATACCAGAAGCCACGTGAGCTGATCTGGATCTTCGGTATGCTGATTTACCTTGCCCTGATGGCTGAAGCTTTCATGGGTTACGTACTGCCATGGGGCCAGATGTCCTATTGGGGTGCTCAGGTAATTATTTCTCTGTTCTCTGTCATGCCATACGGCGACCTGCTGACTGAGTGGATCCGTGGTGACTTCCTGATTTCAGGCGCTACCCTGAACCGCTTCTTCGCACTGCACGTTGTTGCTGTACCTCTGGTGATTGTTGCCCTCGTTGTTATGCACCTGTTGGCGCTGCACGAAGTGGGCTCTAACAACCCAGATGGCGTTGATATCAAGAAACACAAAGACGAAAACGGCAAGCCGCTCGACGGTATTCCGTTCCACCCTTACTACACCGTTCACGACCTGGTGGGTATTGTGGTCTTCCTGATGGTGTTCTGTACTGTGCTGTTCTTCTTCCCAGAAGGTAACGGCTTCATGCTGGAATACGCTAACTTCGAGCCTGCAAACGGTCTGAAGACCCCAGAGCACATTGCTCCTGTTTGGTACTTCGGTGCGTTCTACGCCATCCTGCGTGCGGTTCCGGATAAGTTGCTGGGTGTAATCGCTATGGGTGCTGCTATTGCTGTACTGTTCGTACTGCCTTGGCTGGATCGTAGCCCGGTACGCAGCTGGCGCTACAAAGGTATCGTTAGCCGTATCTACATCGTGATCTTTGGCTTCAACTTCGCACTGCTGACCTGGTTGGGTACACAGCCTGCAACTGAGCTTCTGACTCTGATCGCTCAGATCGCATCTGTTATCTACTTTGGTTACTTCGTCTTCCTGCCACTGGCACCGAAGTTCGAGAAAACCAAGCCTGTCCCTGAGCGCGTAACTGGAGGCCACTAAGATGAAACTGGGCATGAAAAAGATATTTGCACTGGTTGCTGCCTTCGTCCCTGCGCTCGCACTGGCTGCTGGCAGCAGCGTTCCACTGGATGAGCACCTGACTGACCTGCATGACAAAGCGTCACTGCAGCGTGGTGCTCAGACTTTCGCTAACTACTGCATGGGCTGTCACTCTATGGAGCACGCCCGTTACAACCGTGTAGCGAAAGATCTGGATATTCCAGAAGAACTGATGATGGAAAACCTTGTATTCGCCGACAAAAAGTTCGGTGACAAGATGACCATCGCAATGGATCAGGTAGATTCTAAGCGTTGGTTCGGTGCTACGCCTCCGGATCTGACACTGGTTGCACGTGTACGCCGTCCTGACTGGCTGTACACCTACCTGCGCAGCTTCTACGAAGACGACAGCCGTCCATGGGGCGTTAACAACGTTGTCTTCAAAGATGTAGGTATGCCACACGTTCTGGCAGAGCTGCAGGGTAATCAGGTACTGGGTACTGCACTGGTTGAAGAGGGTTTCGACACTCTGACTGGTCAGCCTATCATGGTCGAAAAAGAGCATGTCCTGTACATCGAAGAAGAAGGCACGCTGTCTGCTGATGAGTATGACAAGCTGGTCTACGACCTCGTAAACTTCATGGTTTACATGGCTGAGCCAATCGCTGTTGAGCGTGAGCGTCTCGGTTGGTGGGTTCTGCTGTTCCTGGCCATCTTCTTTGTACCGGTATACTTCCTGAACAAAGAGTTCTGGCGCGATATTAAGTAATTTCGCTTAATTGAGCCTGAGTCAGAGCCCGACCGCCTTAAACAGCGGTCGGGCTGTATTCGTTTCAGGCCGTGCCCAATTAACTATTCGCAGTTATAAAAGAGAGGAAACTATGGGAGTTGTAGCCAAGCGCTCTTCCATGACGTTCTTATCCGATGCGGCTGATCACTACAGCCACCGTGTACGCATCGTACTCGCCGAGAAAGGCGTTACGGTTGATATTCACGATATCGACCCGGATAACAAGCCAGAAGATCTGGCCACACTGAACCCGTACAACAGCCTGCCAACCCTGGTAGACCGTGAGCTGGTTCTGTATGAGCCAAACGTAATGATGGAATACCTCGATGAGCGTTTTCCTCACCCGCCACTGCTGCCAGTATATCCGGTAGCGCGTGCGCAGAGCCGTCTGTGGATGCACCGCATCGAACGCGACTGGTGTGGTCTGATCGAAACTATCCTGACCGGCAAACCAAAGGATGCAGACAAGGCGCGTAAAGCACTGACTGACAGCCTGGTTGCGACGACTCCTATCTTCACTGAGATGCCGTTCTTCATGAGCGAAGAGTTCTCAATTGTAGATTGCTGTGTCGCTCCTATCCTGTGGCGTCTGCCGCAGCTTGGTATCGAGCTGCCTGAAAAGCAGTGCAAGCCATTGATTCAGTACATGGAGCGTTTGTTCGAGCGCGAAAGCTTCCAGGCGTCACTGTCTGAAGCCGAGCGCGAGATGCGCGACTGATATGAAAGATAAGATGACACCCAGCCGTCCGTATCTGATGCGGGCGCTGAATGAATGGATCCTCGACAACGACTGCACACCGTATGTGCTGGTCGATGCCGGGCTCCCCAATGTTCAGGTTCCTGACGATTACGTAAACAACGGACAGATCGTGCTGAACATCAGCCCGTCTGCAGTACGCAGTCTGCTGATCAATCAGGATGGGCTGTCATTTAATGCACGCTTCGGTGGTGTGCCGATGGATATCTATGTGCCCCTGATTGCGATCCTGGCGATCTACGCCAAGGAAAATGGTCAGGGCATGGTGTTCGGATCTGAGGCCGGCGCGCCTGATCCGGATGATCCACCGCCACCTCCAGGTAAGCCGGAGAAAACGAGCAAGTCTGATTCATCGGGCTCTGGTCGTCCGTCACTCAAGGTTGTTAAATAACAGCGTAAAGTGAGTGCACACAAGCCGCCTACGGGCGGTTTTTTAATGCCTGTTCAAAACTAAACCGGGTTTTATACTGTCGTATTCTTACTGAACTAAAGAACGAGGCATAACGTGGCAACACCGGAAGATCTTAAACGCCTTAAGCAGGTAGAGCAGTTTGCGCGCATGATGGATGCGCAGTTCAGGATTCCGTTTACACGCTTTTCTATCGGTCTCGATGGAATTATTGGTTTGCTACCCGGGATAGGTGATGGTGCGTCTTTCCTTATGGCGCTCTATCCTGTCGTTCTTGCGCACAGATCAGGGGCTGGCTTCTGGCTGAAATTCCGTATGGTGATGAACATAGCTGTCGATACCGTGATTGGTGCAATACCACTGATCGGTGACCTATTCGATATTGGCTTTAAAGCCAACCTGCGTAATGCTAAGTTATTGCGAAAGTTTCTCGAACAGCGCCAATAGCTCCGCATCGGCAACTGTTTAGCTCTGCTATGTCAGAGCAACAACAACCCCGTAGAACAAGATAAGAAAACCACCGATTTCCGCCGCGATCAGTGTCCACATATAGACAGGAATCGACTTATGAACAAAGGTCGGCTTCTCTCCGTCTGACAGATGCAACTGATTGCGTGTGTCTTGTTTTATTCCGTGGATAAAGTAACTGATTACCGCAGTGGCAAAATACCCCACCAGAAGTATGACCGCTAATACCTCTAGCCAATCGGCTAACTCACTGATCAGAACAAACTGATAGATCAGCACGCAGGCAAACGCATACATTAAAGACGCTCGGTGACACACATCGATATAAATGTGAGCACGCCCCTTTGGTGAAGCAACGATCTGCTGATACTTGATCACCCCAGTGATCAGACCAAAAAGAAAGAACACACCAGCAGACAGAATAGAAATAACCGCGGCAGACATAACAGAACCCTTTTACTAAAGGTCATCAGTGTAATCAGGCAACGCCCGTGTGTGTAGAAGTGATATTGCTGCGTTGTGGGAGCGAATCAGCCGAAGGCTATTCGCGATAGCAATAGAACAGGTTAGCATCACAGGCATCAAGCAGACTTGAGCCTGACATTCAGGCTTACATTGAGACTGCTATGGCCCTCATGCATAATTGCCAGAATAAGCACTTAACCAGGGAAGACATTGTGCCTGAACTACTTTTCCTCAAAGAGCCTGCCAAAGCATCAGATGTACTGTATGGACTGAGCACCGATGATACTCAACAACTGTGTACGGCAAACCAGGTTATGCCGGGCACATCGTTGCCACGCTCTACCGTTTTCAGCCTCGAGTCCGACAGTCTGTCGGTCAGTGTACGTAATCAACTGAACCGGGTAGCACCTGCTGAACGTCAGTGTATTGCGGGTGTCGCGGAAGCGTGCGGTGATGAAACTGCCGTTCTGGCCGCGTTTCTCGATCGTTATTTTGGCGATGAGAACATGGCACAGTTGAATGCTGCTATTAATGCGGGGTCGACGGCGGCTTTCGCAAGACTGAACAACTTTGAAAAAGCCGTCGTTACCTACCAGAAATCATTGAATAATCTGCGCAGCCTGGTGGAGTCTGGCAAATACGGACGCGGGCACGGTCAGCAAGTTATCGAGGCTAAGCGCTCTGTGCGTATCGCCTATGCTGAACTGGCTCAGCGCTATGCGATTGAATTACAGAGTTTCTCGCCTGCAGCTCACCGTGCCAAAAATCGTGGAACGGCCTTCAGTAATGCAGAGCGTGGTATCACGCTGGCAAAGCGTAAACCGAGAGCGACTAAGCCGGACATCCGATTAAACGTAGAAGGGCAGTTACAGGCCAGTCAGATTGCGAAGATGGGCAAGCTGATCAATGGGCTCGGTACAGCGACGATTGTTGCCGATGGCGTATTTCGGACGACGGAAGTTATGGGTATCGCTGAAGAGGGTGGTGACTGGATGCGTGCTGGTGCGCGAGAGGTGACTGGGTTCGGCGCAGGCACTGCAGCAGGGCTGTTTGCAGGTAAAGCGGCGTATTTTGGCTTGATATCCATAGCCGGTCCGGTTGGCTGGGGTGTTCTGGGGGCAATATTCATGGTCAGCTTAGGGGTTGGTTATCTGGCTAGTAAAGTTGGTAGTGACTTTGGTGAAGCGGTTTCTGATGCTGCGTGGGATATGTCAAAGTGACGATTTTTGAAGTTCTGGCTATTGTGTGGTGCGGTTTTTTGCTCGCTACCGCAGTAACTTGGTTGTCCTTTAGTAGAATCAACTTCAGAAACATGTCTCGACGAGTTGTTGGTGATAGGCCTGAAGAGGCCGTGGATATTTTAGGCTTAAGAGTTTTAGCCGTCGCTACCGTTATCGCTGTGCCTGAGTGGTGGGTCAAACGATTAGAAAATGGACCTTATGTTAATATGATTAAGTATCGATCTGTTGCAAATACTAGTGACCGTCGAATGGCTTTGCTTCTGATCGTGTCTTCTTATGGCTTTGCCTTTACAGCCTTTGTTGGCTATTTCTTTATTCCCAGCCGTTGATAAGTCGAGTCTAAATTTCCTCAAACCTCGGTAGCACCGGCATTTCTACCTCCTTCGCGTCTTTAGGAACTAACACCACGGATTCTCCGTCGGTCACTAGCTCATCGTTCTGGTTTGTCACTGTGCAGGCGAGGGTAGCGACTGGCTTATGCTCGTGAAGCGCTATCACCTCCACGTTCACGGTTAGAATATCTCCCGGGCGCACAGGTGCTCTGAAGTTGAGCGTTTGCGATAGGTAAATGGTGCCAGGCCCCGGAAACTGAGTGCCCAGTATTCGGGAGATCAGAACGCCCGAGTACATGCCGTGCGCAATAACACCGCCGAAACGGGAGTGCTCTGCGTAATCGTGATCGAGGTGAACAGGGTTATTATCGCCGCTGGAGGCAGCAAACAGGCGCACGTCGCCTTCCGTGACTGTATGGGTTAACTGGTCGCTGTCCCCGATACTCAGTGATGAAAAGGCATGATTGATCGTCGATGACATAACACTGCTCCGCGATAAGGTCAGGAGTCAGGTTAACGCGATCAGATGAAAAGGCGATGACGTAAGGCACGGGATCGTCGTCTTTGTTGATGCTCTGATAAAGAGATGAACCTGTAGGAGGGGATTATATCCCCGACATTCATGCGCCGGTTGTTCGCGATTGTTGAGCTTGTGACAAGCCGCGTTCCTCTCGGGGCTCGACGTAGATCCATCCCTGGAGGCTCGGGTGCCGCGTCCTTGCGGCACACGGCCCCGAGTGGAAAGCGACTTGCCAGAGACCCGTGTAGAATGGCAATACAATGTGTGAATCTATTCCCCAGCGGTGAACTCTATGAAATACAAAGTCGGTTATGACACCCAAACCTCAGACGGCATCAAAGCTCTGTGGGAGTTACCAGCCGATGCGACCGTCCTCGACATTACCCCGATGGGAGATGTGTTTTTAGAATTACCGGATGGCGAATTCGTGATGGTCTCGGTCACTGATGGTGAAGTAATGAATGTCACCGAAGAGATCAAAGAGTACGGCCTACCGCCCGTTGATGTAGCCTTAGGCGACGACTGGTATCACCTGGATGCTCAGGCCGCATTGTCAGAGGCTGGTATGACCCTGGCCACTAACGAATGCTTCGGGTTTACAACACCGCTTTTTAAAGACGGCGATTACTCCGCTGAGAATATTGAAGTGATGGATATTCTGGAATACCACAAGCGGGTTCGTGAAAGCCTAGCTGCAAGCTGAAAAGCGATTCACGTACTTGTACTAGGGGGCTTACCCCTCCCCTAATATCGTCATGTTGGTGTAAAAGCGAATCGGATAGAATTATACCTGCGCATAGGTGGGTATAATTTATCTATGTTAGTTGTAGAGGTAGGACAATATTCTGGTTTATGGCCTAGCTAAGATTCATATGGTAGGTTAGAAGACTCTCATAACGAACGTTAATGGTTGGTCTGGAAATGAATGAATGGAATGTGGATGAAGCATATAATAATTTTAAAGCCATCTATGACGAGTATCCGAATGCGGATACGTATAATGAGTCGGATACCAGAGCAAAATTGATCACACGGATATTACGCAGCTGTTTAGGCTGGGAAGAACGTGACATGGTTCGAGAGGAGTTTTCGGAGGATACTGGGAAGTACCTAGATTACAAATTAAGCGTAAATACACCTTGTTTGATAGTGGAAGCAAAAAGATCGTCATTACTCTTTGATCTTCCAAAAACCAGGAATCATCGTGAGTTAAAGATCGGGGGGGTGGTGTCCAGTTCCAAGCTTTTTATGCAAGCAGTGGAGCAAGCCAGGGCATATGCGTTATCAAAAGGAGTACCTTTCTGTTGTGTTACAAATGGATATCAATATGGAGTTTTTAGAACTCAAAACTCTGTAGGGCGGGGATGGAATGAGCATAAGTTAGCTGTATTCGATGGATTTGATGATATAGAAAAAAATTTCTCTAAGTTCTGTGATTATTTGTCTAAGTATTCGTATGAGAGTGGGTATATCCATCAGCTTCTTAGGTTTGACGACAGTGAGGAGGTTAAATCAAGAGGATTTAAAACTTTAGAAACACTTCATTTGAATCATCCTAGAAAGAAAAACAGAAATTCATTATTTTATCAACTCGAAGATATAGTTAGGCGGGTGTTTCAGGATTTGGCCTCGGAAGATGCTGAAAAAGAAATTCTTGAGCATTGCTACGTTGAGTCACCTCGTAAGAAAGATAAAGGCCTTCCATACTTAGACATAGAGGTGGATCGTCTTCAGGTGGACAAAAAGAGTGCTGGTGACTTCCAGAAGAGAATCGTTTCTTTGCTTACATCGTCAGATGCTTCGAGATCAGAAGTTATATTCTTACTTGGTAGTGTAGGTGTAGGGAAAAGTACCTTTATCCAGAGGTTTAGAAAGGTACTAGCAAGTAGTTATATTGATGATCTTGGTGTATGGGTTTATCTTGATTTTAGAGGGTTTAGTGATACGGGCGATATTCTGGATCGGTTCGTATATGAAGAAATTTCGAATATCCTTGATTCAGATTACGAAAGTTTAGGCTTGGGGGATTGGAATTTCATTAAGTCCGCTTATCATGCCGAATATAATTCAAGAAAGCGTGGTATTTGGAAACCTGTGTATGAGGCAAGTAAAGAGCGATTTGAAGAGAAATTTTCTGATTTTATTTCAAACGCTATTGATAGCGATCCGCATGCTCATATTGAAAAAATACTGAGGCACGCTTCTGGTAAATTCAATAGAAAGGTATTTTTGGTTTTTGACAATGCTGATCAGCTAAGTCCTGAAACGCAAAGTGAAATATTCTTGCTTGCTCAGAAAATGTCTGATCGACTGCGTTGTAATACCCTTATATCTATGAGGGAGGAAAGCTATTGGAAGAATCGTGATAGTGGCCCGCTTAATGCTTTTCACACAGTTGCCTATCATGTTCAAGCTCCCAGGTTAGAGCAGATACTTTCGAAAAGGTTTCAGTATGCAAAATCGTTGATAAATAGCGGTGATATTGATGAAAGGTTCAGTGATGGAATATCTGCAGATGAGTTAACTCAAGTGCTGGATCGTATTCAGCAAACTTTGCTTGGGGAGAATCTATCGTATATTGACTTTATATCTGCAATAGCTCCCAGAGATACGCGAAGAGCTTTGGATGATGTTGCAGCGTTTGTTGTTTCAGGGCATACGAACCTGAATGCAATACTTAGAGATATAAGAAAATCTAAACCGAGCGGCCTCTTGGTACCTTTTCATGAGTTCTTGAACTCAGTTGTTTTGAGAGACCAGGAAACCTTCTTAGAAGATAAGAGTAGTATTATTAACTTATATGGTATTTCGGGTCATGCAGATGCTTCCAATGGTAATAGGATTGCAGTTCTGGGAAGAATTCTTTCATCAAAAAACGTAAATTCGGACATCGGGACAGGTTATTTGCTGATAGACGATTTGGTTTCGGATATAAAGTCAGTAGGTATATCTGAAGAGACCTGTATGGAAGTTCTGTCTTTACTTGTAGCTAAGAGGCTAGTCGAAACAGAGACGACTATAAAAGATACATTTGAAAATAGCTCTTTTGTTAGGGCTACACTTGCAGGGGAATACTATATTAATAAGCTAAGTACTAGTTTTGGGTACTTAGATATCGTCGTTTCATCTACGCCTATAGGTAACAATAAGCCCTTTAGCCAAATGACGAAGCTAAAGGAGCAAATTGCAGGTTTAAATAGTGAAAACGTGCTTGACCGACTCAATAGAGTTAAGCTCCGAGTGAAACTGGTTAGGCTTTTTGTTGATTACCTTGTTGAAGAAATTGGTAGTGCTCAATTTATTCAACGAAACGACCTATATAATGCAGAAATATTAGAGTTTACAGAAAGATTGGAGCGCACCTTTTTACAAGAGAGTAAAGTGGTGGTTGAAAACGCAACTAAGGTTTTCCAAGGAACTGATGAGTAATTCTCTAATTCAGACTTTCGGTCTGGAAGAGCCAGTAGTAGGTAGTGTTGCCTATTTTCGGGAAAAATTTATCTTTGTTGCGTAGCTTTAGGTATTTGTCGGCCTTTGAGAATATTTATCCAATGTCTTTAGCTTTACAGTGGAGTAGAGCGGGAGCCGAAGCTCCCGTTTTTATCACTTAAGAATCAGCCCAATTCTTCAAGCTTCTTCTTCAGCACTTCCATCACCACCTGCGGGTTCACCCCTTTTGCGGCTTTACGCGTCAGGCCAATAAACGGCCCCATGGCTTTACCGCGTTTTTCTTCTGGGGTGGCCAGGTAGCCTTCCACCAGTTTCGGATTGTCGGCCAGTACCTGAGCTACGATTTCTTCAATCGCGCCGGTATCAGAGACTTGTTTCAGGCCGAGTGAATCAACGAGGCCATCCACATCGTCGCCTTTACCTTCAACCAGTGCATTAAAGACTTCTTTTGCACCACCGTTGTTAAGGGTGTTGTCTTTAATCAGCTGCAGGATACGGCCCAGTTGCTCTGCCGTGATGTTGAGTTCGTTGATGCTGACTTCGAGGCGGTTCAGTGCAGCAGACACATCACCCTGTACCCAGTTGGCAGCCAGTTTGTAGTCGCCAGCGATTTTCGCTGCGGTTTCAAAGAAGTCTGCGAGGTCACGGTTAGCGGCCAGTACGGCGGCGTCTGTGGCTGACAGGCCATGGTCGTTTTCGAAACGTGCTTTCTTGGCATCTGGCAGTTCTGGCAGCGTTTCTTTTACGGCATCGACGTAGTCCTGATCAATGATGACAGGCAGCAGGTCCGGGCACGGGAAGTAGCGGTAGTCGTTCTCTACTTCTTTAGAGCGCATGGCGCGGGTTTCATTTTTGTCTGCATCGTACAGGCGGGTTTCCTGCAGGATGACGCCACCGTCTTCGAGGATGTCCATTTGACGTTCGATTTCGGCGTTGATTGCGCGTTCTACGTTACGGAAGCTGTTTACGTTTTTAATTTCGGTACGGGTACCGAATTCTTCCTGACCTTTCGGGCGCAGAGAGACGTTACAGTCACAACGCATTGAGCCTTGCGACAGGTCGCCGTCGCACACACCTAAGTAGGTCACGATGCTGTGCATCTTCTTGAAGTAGGCCGCAGCTTCTTTAGCCGTACGCAGCTCTGGCTCAGAAACGATTTCGATCAGTGGCGTACCGGCACGGTTCAGGTCGATGCCTGACATACCGCTGAAGCCTTCGTGCACAGATTTACCGGCGTCTTCTTCGAGGTGAGCGCGGGTTACGTTAATACGGCGGGTTTCGCCGTCGTCCAGTTCGATATCAATGTGCCCCATGCCAACGATCGGGTGGTGCAGCTGAGTCGTCTGGTAGCCCTTAGGTGAATCCGGGTAAAAATAGTTTTTACGGTCGAAGACACTTTTCAGGCCGATTTCGGCATCAATCGCGAGGCCGAATTTCACAGCCATGCGCAGTGCTTCTTCGTTAAATACCGGCAGTACGCCCGGCAGACCCAGGTCGACAGCGCAGGCCTGGGTGTTGGCTTCGGCACCGTATGCGGTGGAAGCGCCGGAAAAAATCTTAGACTTGGTGGCCAGCTGAGCATGAATCTCAAGGCCAATTACGACTTCCCATTCCATCATAAACCTCTCTTATTCAATGCCCTGTGGAGCTTTCAGGTGCCAATCAGTCGCTTGCTGGAATTTATGACCAGCGTTCAGGATGCGTGCTTCGTCGAAGTAGTTACCAATCAGTTGCAGGCCCACTGGCAGGTTGTTTACCTGACCGCATGGAACAGACATCCCCGGCAGACCGGCCAGGTTGGTTGCGATGGTGAAGATATCTTCGAGGTACATGGCGACTGGGTCGTCGGTTTTCTCACCAAACTTAAATGCTGGCGTCGGTGAGGTCGGGCTCATGATGACGTCGACCTCTTTAAAGGCTTCGACAAAATCATTTTTAATCAGGCGGCGAACCTGTTGCGCTTTTTTGTAGTAGGCATCGTAGAAGCCAGCAGACAGTGCGTAGGCACCGACCATAATGCGGCGCTTCACTTCGTTACCGAAGCCTTCACCACGTGAGCGGCAGTAGAGGTCTTCGATGTCTTTCGGATCTTCACAGCGATAACCGAAACGAACACCATCCATACGAGACAGGTTGGCTGAACACTCGGCCGGTGCAACTACATAGTAAGTTGGTACCGACAGGTGGGTGTTCGGCAGTGAAATCTCTTTCACTTTGGCGCCCATTTTTTCGTATTCGGCGATGGCGTTGCGTACCTGCTGCTGCATTTCGGCGCTGATGTCGTCGCGGAAATATTCAGTTGGCAGGCCGATGGTCATGCCTTCAATGCTGTCGTTGAGCGTGCTGGTGTAATCCGGCACGTCGCGCTCAACGCAGGTGGAGTCTTTTTTATCGAAGCTGGCCATCACGTTCATCATCATGGCGGAGTCTTCGACGGTGCGGGTCATGGTGCCGGCCTGATCAAGGCTGGATGCGAAGGCGATCATGCCCCAGCGAGACACGCGTCCGTAGGTTGGCTTCAGACCGGTAATACCACAAAGGGCAGCAGGCTGACGGATTGAACCACCGGTATCGGTTGCTGTTGCACCCGGTACTAAACGAGCTGCAACGGCTGCGGCCGAACCACCGGATGAACCGCCGGGTACGCGGTCGGTGTCCCATGGGTTTTTCACCGGGCCGAAGTAAGAGGTTTCGTTGGATGACCCCATGGCGAATTCGTCCATGTTGGTTTTACCCAGTGAAACGGCGCCAGCGTTATTGAAGTTCTCGACCACGGTTGCGTCGTAGGGGGCTTCAAAGTTGCTCAGCATTTTTGAACCGCAGGTGGTCAATACGCCCTTGGTGCAGAAAATATCTTTGTGCGCCATCGGCACGCCTGTCCATGGTGTCGCGTTACCCGCGGCACGGCGTTCATCGGCGGCTTTCGCTTGCGCGAGTGCTTGTTCTTCGGTGACGGTGATAAAGCTGTTGAGGCCTTTATCGAGGTCTTTAACCCGCGCCAGCAGGTCGGTCGTGATTTCGGTGCTGGAGTATTCTCCGGCGGCGAGATCGCGTGAAATCTCAGCAATAGTTTTGTTGTGCATTCTCAATGTCCTGGAGGCAACTGCCCGCTTATTGGCTGGGCCTTATTCAACTACTCGAGGCACAAGGTAGTGACCTTGCTCGGTGGCTGGTGCAATTTTCTGGAAGTTCTCGCGCTGATTTTCTTCGGTCACTACGTCGGCGCGCAGGCGCTGAACCGCATCAAGCGGGTGAGCCATCGGGTCGATGCCGTCGGTATCGGCAGCAGAAAGCTGATCTACCAGGTCGAGAATATTGGTCAGATTGGTCTGATATTCGGCTATCTGACCGTCGTCGATCTGCAGGCGGGCAAGGCTGGCAATTTTGCGAACCTGATCCTGATCCAGAGCCATGGGTTTACTCCAATGAATACGAACGAATATATAAGTGGGCGAGACTACCACAAATGTCCCTTGCCCTAAATCCCCGCCATTGCTAGAGTTACGGCAATTTTTTGCCATATTTGTTTACGGGAACCCGGTGGATGTTTAAGAAGCTCCGTGGCCTGTTCTCCAGTGATCTGTCTATCGACCTGGGAACCGCCAACACCCTGATTTACATGAGAGATAAGGGAATTGTCCTGAATGAACCGTCAGTGGTTGCCATCCGGACTCAACCTAATGGTAAATCAGTACAGGCCGTCGGTGCCGATGCGAAGCGCATGCTGGGCCGTACGCCCGGGAATATTCAGGCGATTCGTCCACTGAAAGACGGCGTTATTGCCGACTTTGAAGTCACTGAAAAAATGCTCGAACTGTTTATCAAACAGGTACACGAGCGCAGTCTGATGCCGCCAAGCCCACGTGTTGTGGTGTGTGTGCCGTTCCAGGCTACCAAAGTCGAGCGCCGTGCGATTCGTGATTCCGTGATTAATGCCGGTGCGAGCAAGGCGTATCTGATTTACGAACCGATGGCCGCAGCGATTGGTGCTGGCCTGCCGGTTGATGAAGCACGCGGTTCGATGGTTGTTGATATCGGTGGTGGTACTACTGAGATTGCGATCATTTCTCTGAGTGGTGTGGTTTACGCCGAATCTGTGAAGGTCGGTGGTGACCGCTTCGATGAAGCGATTGTGGCTTACGTGCGTAAGCACTACGGCAGTCTGATCGGTGAAGCGACTGCTGAGCGCATCAAGCAGGAAATCGGAACGGCTTACCCAGGTGGTGAAGTCCGTGAAATCGATGTTCGCGGTCGCAACCTGGCAGAAGGTATTCCACGTAGCTTTACGTTGAATTCAAACGAAATTCTCGAAGCTCTGCAGGAGTCCCTGGCGCAGATCGTTCAGGCGGTTAAAGGTGCGCTTGAGCAATCACCACCTGAGCTGTCTTCAGACGTTGCTGAGCGTGGCATGGTGCTGACTGGTGGTGGCGCTCTGTTGCGTGATCTCGATAAACTTCTGAGCGAAGAAACGGGCCTGCCAGTGATTGTTGCTGATGATCCTCTGACCTGTGTTGCACGCGGTGGTGGTAAGTTCCTCGAGAACGCGACCGAGCAGCAGCTGGCCATGGCGGCGCTTGAGTGATCCGGTTTCCGGGCCTGTTAAGAATGCATTCGCAGCGTTCTTTGCTCATATATCTGTAGAAAGGGGCCGTCAGGCCCCTTTTTCTTTTCCGTATCCGGGCCAGACGGTATAGTTGGGCATGATATTTCAACGAGTGAGGCAGCGTCATTAAAGCTCAGTTTCAGGTGCCCCCATTCCAAGGACAGCGAGTCGGCCTGATCGCAGTGTTTTGCCTTGTGCTCATGTGGGTGGATAACCAATATTCCTGGCTTGATTCCGTGCGTTATGGTGTCGGCTACCTGATTGCGCCGGCCCGCCAGACGGCGGTCATTCCTCTTTCGGTAGCCGAATGGATGAGTGAGAACGCGACGCTGCGCCGCGAGCTTCTGAAAGAGAACAAAGTTCTCTCGGCACGTAACCTTGTGCTTGAGCGCAAAGCACAGCGCATGGCCTCGCTTGAGGCAGAGAATATGTCTCTGCGTGAACTCCTTTCGGCGTCAGACCAGATTGATGACAAGGTTCTGGTGACTTCGGTAACCGCCGTTGACCCTGATCCTTACACTCAGCAGATTCTGATTGATAAAGGCGGCAGCGATGGCGTGTTTGTCGGTCAGCCGGTGCTGGATGCTTATGGTCTGCTGGGGCAGGTCATTGATGTGCTGCCGTTTTCTTCTCGTGTGTTAATGATCGCTGATTCAAACCATGCGGTACCTGTGCAGGTAAACCGCAATGGTGTGCGTGCGATTGCGACCGGCACCGGGGCTCTGAACGAGCTTGAGCTGATATACGTGCCTAACACCGCGGACATTAAGGTCGGCGATATGTTGGTCAGCTCGGGGCTTGGCGGGCGTTACCCTAAAGGGTATCCGGTCGCGACCGTCAGCAGCATTCGCAATACGCCGGGTGAATCTTTCGCGACTGTGACGGCAGAACCGACGGCGAAGCTGGATCGCAGCCGTCATCTGCTCTTAGTGTTTACCGACGAAGCTGGGCGAGTTCCCCCTGAGCAGTTGTGGAGGGATGAAGAATGAAATTGCATAGCATTGTGTACGTTATGATCATGCTGTTTGTGGCTTTCGTACTTGAGCACCTGCCTCTGCCTGCAATGGTCGACTGGTTCCAGCCGGCCTGGGTGATGCTGGTTGTGACTGCAGCCGTGCTGGCGGCGCCTTCTGTATTCGGTGTGTGGCTGGCGATCCCACTCGGTCTGATGCTGGATGTCGAGAAAGGTACGCTACTCGGGCTGCATGTGTTGCTGCTAGCGATGCATGTGTATCTGTTGCAACTGCTCTATCGCCGTATGTATTTGTTTAATGTTTTACAGCAGGCCGCCGTACTGTTTCTTATGGTGCTGGCTGAGCAGATTATTCATTACTGGTCACTGGCGGTGATGCGCGAAGACGTGACGCCGATCATGTTGCTTGCTCCGGCACTGACCACGGCCGTGCTCTGGCCCTGGGTTTACGTGATTGGTTACCGCTCGCTGCAACGCATGGAGTCTTCATGATTCTTGCGTCGTCATCGCCAAGGCGCCGGGAATTACTGACGCAGATCGGCGTACGCTTTCGTATTCAGGCGGCGGATATCGATGAAACTCCTCTTGCCGAAGAGCCTGCGGTGGCCTATGTCGAACGCATGGCATTAGAGAAAGCCAGAAAGGTTGCGGAAGAGCACCCGCAGGAAGTTGTTCTTGGATCAGACACCAGTGTGATCTTCTCCGGGGAAATTCTCGGAAAACCTGTCAATAATCGTGAAGCTGAAGAAACGTTGCAGCGGCTTTCCGGTCAGACTCATCAGGTGCTCAGTGCTGTCGCTGTGGTTAAGGGCAACAGAGAGAAAGTGATTAGTGTGGCGACTGAAGTCACCTTCCGGTCATTAAGTGATGAAGAAATAGCGCGTTATGTCGCGACCGGAGAACCTGCCGATAAGGCAGGAAGTTATGGAATTCAGGGGATGGGCGCCATTCTGGTGGCAGGCATTTCTGGTAGTTATAGCAATGTGGTCGGCCTGCCGCTGACCGAAACCGCCGCCCTGTTAAATGAATTTGATGTGCCTGTCTGGCATACAGAAGAATTATGAATGTGAACGCAGAGATTTTAATGAACGTCACACCGACAGAGACACGCGTCGGTGTAGTTGAAAACGGTGTATTGCAGGAAATCTTTATCGAGCGTGAAAATCATCGTGGCCTGGTAGGTAATATCTACAAGGGCAAGGTGGTGCGGGTACTGCCGGGTATGCAGGCCGCGTTTGTCGATATCGGTCTTGAAAGGGCGGCGTTTATTCATGCCGCTGAAATCGGTGATGGCGACGCCAATACGCCGATTAACCAGCTGGTGCACGAAGGTCAGTCGCTGGTCGTTCAGGTGACAAAAGATCCGATCGGTACCAAAGGTGCCCGCTTGACTACTCAACTCTCGATTCCTTCCCGCTATCTGGTGTTTATGCCGGGGTCGGTGCATGTCGGTATTTCGCAGAAAATCGAAGAGAACGGCGAGCGTGATCGACTCAAGCAGCTGGTGAAAGACAGCATGGAAGTCGAGGGCCTCACCGGGGAAGCCGGATTTATTCTGCGGACCGCGGCCGAAGGTGTGGGCGAAGAAGAAATCGGTGCAGATACCAGCTACCTGCGTCGCTTGTGGCGAAAACTGCAGGAGCGTATCGCGGACAACAAGCCACCCAGCCTTGTATACGACGAACTGCCTCTGTCGCTGCGGACGATTCGTGACCTGTCCCGTCCAGAAACCAGCAAGCTGTTGATTGACTCCCGCGAGACGTTCCAGAAAATCGAACAGTTCTGTCAGCAGTATGTGCCAGAGGTTGCTGAGAAAATCGAATACTATCCGGGGCCGCGTCCGATCTTTGACCTCTACAGTGTGGAAGATGAAATTCAGCGTGCCCTTGAACGCAAAGTGCCCCTGAAATCAGGCGGCTATCTGGTGATTGATCAGACGGAAGCCATGACCACCATTGATGTGAACACGGGTGGTTTTGTCGGTCGCCGTAATCTCGAAGAAACGATTTTTAAAACCAATCTTGAAGCGGCAACCGCCATCGGTCGTCAGGTTCGTTTGCGTAACCTGGGCGGCATTATCATTCTCGATTTTATCGATATGACCGACACTGAACATCAGCGTCAGGTGCTGCGTATGCTCGAGAAGGTGCTGGAGAAAGATCACACCAAAACCAAGATCAGCGGTGTGTCTGAATTAGGGCTGGTGGAGATGACGCGTAAGCGTACCCGTGAGTCTCTTGAGCACATGCTGATGGAAACCTGCCAGGCCTGTGATGGTCGTGGTGTGGTTAAAACAGCAGAGACCGTCTGCTATGAAATATTCCGTGAAATTCTGCGTGAAGAGCGCGCGTACGAAGCAGGGACTTATCTCGTTCTGGCGAGTCAGCAGGTGGTCGATCGCCTGTTAGATGAAGACAGTCATGGAATGGCTGATCTTGAAGCGTTTATTGGCAAGGCAATTAAGTTGCAGGTCGAAGCCCAGTATACGCAGGATCAGTACGACATCGTCCTGCAGTAACAGGTGTACTGATGTTGCGCTCAGTCTGGACTCAGTTATGGATAACTCTGGTGGTAGCCACAGTGCTGCTCGCCTTTTATACCAGTCTGGGCCGACAGTTAATTCCGCTGATTGAAACTCAGAAGCCTGAGCTTGAGGCGCTGTTGCAACAGCAGCTAGGCTTGCCCGTCAGCGTTGGTACTCTTCAAGGTGACTGGAATCTTCTGTCACCGGTCGTGCGTCTGGAAGATATTCAGGTGGGTGGCGAAGATGAGACCCTTAGTGTTGGGCGCATTGAAGCCGAACTGGATATCAGCGCTACTGCATTTTATTTCTCCCCCGTTTTTAAGCGCATTCTTGTCGAAAACGTGCGTGCGCCTCTGACTGAGAATGAAGACGGCCAGTTATTTCTGGGTGAGCGGCCCTTAATTAATACCTCAAATATTACCGACCCAAAGACAGATAAGGCCGATAAAAAAGCGACACCGCGCTGGCTTGAATGGTTGGGCTATCAGCAGGCTGTGATTCTCAGTGATTGGGAAATTACCAATGCCCGCAGTAGTGGTTCGGAAACGCTCCTGATCCGTAAGGTGTTGTGGCGTAACCGGGGTGAGCAGCATGCACTTGAAGGTGACGTTGCCTGGGGGCGTGAAGAAATTGCCGATGTGTATGTGGGCGCCCAGCTGAAGGGCCCGTTGTGGCCGTGGGACGATCAGGAAGGTCAGATTTATCTGCGTGCCGATGAACAGCAGTGGACCCGCTGGATTCCGGAAGACCTGCCGCGGGAACTCTCGTTGCCGTCATTGCGTGGCAGTATGGAAGGGTGGTTGTCGATTGCTAATGGCGACCTCGATTCTATCTATGTGCGTGGTGAAGTACCGGAATTAATGTTGGATGCACCGGCTAAGCAGCTTGTGCTGACAGACGGGCAGCTGGAAATCTCAGGCGAGCGCAGTGATGAAGACTGGCACCTGAGCATTCGTCAGGAATTCACGCAGAATCTGCCGTTAAACGAACTGCGCCTTAGCTCAGTTCAACTCGATGACGAGCGTGGCTGGCACATAGGTATTCCTCGTGCCGACCTTCAGGACGTCAGTAATTTCATACTGGATTACAACTTGCTGCCCGAACGTTTCAGCCGGTATATCGAGAACCTTGAACCTGAAGGATTGGCAGAAAGCGTACGCATCAGTCTGGTGCCTGAAGTGGCTGAGACAGGTGAACGTGGTGTCGATATCCGGGCAGACCTGAGCGACATCTCGACCAAAGCGTTTATTGGTATTCCGGCCTTTACTGGTGCCGATGGGCATCTGCACTTGCAGCCGCAGGGTGGCGTCGCTCATATTGATGACCCTTCCCTCAGTATGCACCTTGATGGCGTCTACAATCCGACCTGGGATCTGACTGACGCCTCTGCGAGCTTCTATTGGGATATTCAGCCGGAGCTTTTCAATCTACGACTGGTCGACCTCGACGCCGGACTGCGTGATGCCCGTGTTCATGGCGACCTTGCGATTCGCCTGCCGCGACGCGATACGGATGTAGAAAGTCACCTTGCCTTGATACTTGGGATTGATAAGGCGGATATCCGCTTACAGGAAGACCTGGTTCCCGACATGCTCGACCCGTCCATTAATGAGTGGCTCGATGATTCCTTGCGAGGAGGAACAGCTTCTCAAGTCGGCTTTGTATTGAACGGCGTTATCGGGGGCGATATTCCAGACAACGGTCTGACTACGCAGCTTTATCTCGAAGCCGATAACGCCACCATCGATTATCTGGATGGCTGGCCTTCGGTGGCTGGTGTTAAAGGACGTGTATTTCTCGACAGCCCTGATCTGGATGCATGGATTGATGAAGGGCGCACTTTGGGTGGGCAACTGAGTCCGGGGGCGCGGGTTAAATTACGCGACACCCGTGCGGGTACCGAGCTATCCCTTAATGGTCATATCGAAGGTGACAGCAGTGAGGCGTTACTCTATTTGCAGGAGACACCACTGGCGGATCTGATTGATCGATCTCTTGATGATTGGCTGGCTACAGGCTCAGCAGCAACCGATCTCAGTCTGTCGATGATTCTTGGTGACGAAGATGCTACGCCCGATGTTGAGCTGCGCAGTGTGCTCCAGAATACCGGCATTACGCTCACGTCTGCAGACCTGAAATTCAGCGATCTGAATGGTGCGCTGACGTTTGATACCGATACCGGTTTATTCGCCGACAAACTCAGTGGACGTACTTTTGGTGGCGAGTTTACGCTGGATATTAATTCGGTCGCTACCGGCGACAGTTATCGGATTGATGGCGATGCCTCTGGTAGCGCTGACTGGCAATCGTTTAAACAATGGGCGGACTTATTTTTACTCGACCCGGTAAAAGGCCAGTTGAGCTATCGCGCCAGCCTGGGTATTGCCCCCGCTGAAGACAATCCGTTTAACCTCCTGATTGAGTCCGACTTGCAGGGCACAGAGATCTCCCTGCCTGCACCTATGGGTAAAGCATCGGAAGATAAGCGTCGTCTCACAGCCCTTGTGACACCGGGAGATACCATTGACGTTTCAGTGAATTATGACGATTTATTGAGTACGTCGGTGCGACTCGATGACGCGGGTGTAACCACAGGTGAAGTGGTGCTGGGTGGTGGCGAAGCGCGTATTGATGATAGCCCTGGCATTGATATTACAGGCCGGGTTCCGGGAACGGTGAATGTCTCAGACTGGTGGGATGTCTGGGATCGTATGATGCTGCTGGTGGAAAAAGCAGATGCCAGGGCGCTGGCTCAGGGCTTACCGACCGAGCTGCCTGAAAATACGCTTGGGAATACCAACCCGGTCAGTTCGGTTGAGCTGACTATCGACTCACTGGATGCCTGGGATATTCCGATCGGAGCTACTCGTGTTTCGGGCGGTCAGGAGTTTGGTGAGTGGACGATCCAGCTCGCTAATGAAGTTGCTCGGGGCACGGTCGTTATCCGCGAAGACGAGAATGATCCTCTGGTTCTGTTGATGGACTTTGTGCACGTACCTGAGCCCCAGGAACCGGTGCCTGAACAAACGATCGCGTCTGCAGCGGCCGAAACTTCAGCAACTGCTTCACAAAATACAGACCCGATGGCGGAGTTTATCCCGGCAGATGTCAGCGCTATGGATATCACGATTCAGGAGCTTTATTACGGTACTCGTAACTTTGGTCGTTGGCAGGCGACAACGCGTCCGATTCCATCCGGGTTGAGCCTGCAGGTTCTCGACAGTGACATGAAGGGGATTAAGCTGCAGGGAACATTGGACTGGGTTCTACGCGAAGGTCAACATGCTACACGCATGACTGAGTTTGATGTCAGTGCGAGTAATGTCGCGGATATTCAGCGCGCCTTCCGTCTGCAACCTGTGGTTGAGGGGGATAAACTTACTGGTAAGTTCAGTCTCGACTGGATAGGCTCGCCCGCAGGATTTGACACCGAAACGTTAAATGGCAAAGCCAATTTCCGTATTACGAATGGGCGTGTGAATGCAGAAGGTGCTGCGGCCCTGAAAGCCTTCGGTGCATTGAATTTTAACTCTATTTTCCGGCGTCTTCGTCTCGACTTTTCGGACCTTGTAGGCTCAGGGATGGCATTCGATACCATGAAAGGCGCTGCGACTATCGAGCAGGGTTTGCTGACGTTAAGTGAGCCTATTACTGTTGATGGTCCGGGCGGTAAATTCCTGACCTCGGGTATGACAGATCTGAATACCACTGAGCTCGATATGAAGCTGGCGGTGACCTTCCCCGTGACTAATACCTTGCCTCTGGTCGCCGTACTGGCGGGCTTTGCACCACCCGTCGCCGCATCCATCTACGTTACCGAACGCCTTATTGGTGACGAACTGGAGCGCTTTACCAGTGCGAGTTATACCATCTCCGGGACCTGGCAAGAGCCGGATGTAAAACTGAATAAAGCCTTTGATAACGACGTTGAAGGCAAGAAAAGCCGTGGTTTTATGGATCGCGTGCTGAGTATTTTTGGACTGGGAGGGGACGATTAATGGCCCGTAGAATTGCAGCTGTGCAGTGCACCAGTGTCAGTGATCCGGAAAAGAATAAACGGGCGCTGTCGGTGTTGATTTCTGAAGCAGCTTCTCAAGATGCAGATCTCGTGCTCCTGCCCGAAATGTGCCTGAGTATGAACAGTGACTATTATCAGGACCTTGCTGAAGACAGCACAACCCTGGACTGGCTGGGAGCTCAGGCTGCCACCCATTCTTTGTGGCTGGTGGCTGGTGCTGTTCCTCAACCTGCCCCTGGCGACGATTCCCGTGTTCGTTCTGCGTCACTGGTGTTTAACCCGGAAGGCGAGTTGGTTAAACGATACGATAAAATTCATTTATTTGATGTCGACGTAGGTGATGCACAGGGAAGCTACCGGGAATCTGATACCTTCTCTGCGGGCAGTGACATCGTCAATATCGAAACCCCCGTCGGTAATGTCGGTCTGACGATTTGTTTTGATCTGCGTTTCCCTGAACAGTATCAGGCTCTGCGTGACGCCGGTGCCGATATTATTCTTGTGCCAGCCGCCTTTACACATACCACGGGCGAAGCGCACTGGGAAATTCTGCTGAAGGCCCGGGCCATAGAAACGCAATGTTATGTACTCGCGGCTAACCAGTGTGGCTGGCATGACGACAAACGCCGCACCTGGGGGCACTCGATGATTATTGACCCCTGGGGTGAATCACTGGGAATGCTCCATGAGTCGCCGGGTGTGATTGTTGCCGACGTGGATCTGAAAGTGTTGGAAGACCTCAGAAAGAAAATGCCACTCACTCGTCCATAGTGAGTACTTTAAGCGACTGGCCTTGATGTCATCGTCAGACCAGTCGTTCGTAGAGCAGGCCGAGAACTAATATCAGTAAGATAAAAGAAACCCCTTGCCAGAACCTGACCGGATCTCGCTCCATCACCGGTGGGCGTGATTTCTGAAGGTAGACTGAATTCGGATTTCTCAGATCATAAATAAATTCAGCCGGTTCTTTGTAGCGCATCGCTCGTTTAGGGTGGACCGCCTTTTTAATCGCCTCATCAACCCAGACGGGAATAGCACGTCCGCAACTTCGCACAGAGGTGTAGTGCAGTTTATTCAGGTCCTTACGTTTGGTGATGCGGGCGACATCTGAGCCGTACGGTAAGCGCCCGGTCAGTAGTTCGTAAGTAATTGCACCGAGAGCGTACACATCGGATTCTGTAGAGCCCTGTGCTCCCAGAAAATATTCCGGGGCGGAGTATTGAGCCGTGCCAAGTAACGTCAGGCGCTCGAGCGGTGTATCTATTTCGGTGATGCCTGCTACCTGCGTCGAGCCAAAGTCCAGAATTCGCACGGTGCCATCATTGCCGATCATTAAATTATCGGGTTTAAGGTCCTGATGCAGCATTTCCAGGCGGTGAAAGGCCTGAACGCCACGGGCGGCCTGTTCCATAATTTCCCGGACCTGTTCGAGGGTCGGCTCCGGATGATCACGCATCCACTGGTCAAGTGTCTGGCCTTCGATGTATTCGGTGGTGACGTAAATAAAGTTGCGCACCCGATGTGATGGACCCGGACGAACTACGTAAGGGCTGTCGATCCTTCTGGCAATCCAGTCTTCCAGCAGAAAGCGTTCAAGGTACGCCGTGTTGTCACGCAGCTCACCGGATGGCGTTTTCAGGATGAGCGTTTGTTCTGTCTCTGTGTCTTTTGCAAGATACACATGGCTGCGTGGGCTGCTGTGTATCTTGCGCAGAATGTTGTAGCCGTCGAACTCATCGCGCGCCTTCAGAGAGGGAGGAAAGGGGAGCTCGGTGAGCTGTTGATGAACGTCCTCTTTATTCTGATCAAGCAGGTGATCAATACGTAAAATCTGGATCGTCAGGTTGTCGTTACTGTTGTTATCCCGTGCGGCTTCGAGGATTTCTCGTGCGGCACGATCAAGATCCGATGAATATTTATTGATCGTACTGATGACCAGCTCGTCGTTGACGAACTCATAAATTCCATCGGTAGCACTGATAAAGATATCACCGACATTGACTGAGAGAGACAGATAATCAATTTCTAGCTGGGTATCCATGCCTAAGGCACGGGTCAGGTAGCTTTGGTCTTCGGAGGTATAAAAACGATGGTCTGTTGTCAGTTGTTCCAGCTGTTTATCTGCAACACGGTAAACACGGCTGTCACCGACGTGAAAAATATGGGCGGTACGGGATTTAATAACTAACCCATTAAAGGTGCAGACATAGCCTTTATTCGGGTCGTAGCTTCTCAGGTTTCTTCTGGCTTGTGCATGTAGCCATGAGTTTGTTGCCTCCAGTACCCTTAGCCCCGAGGTCTTTACTGTCCATGCTTCTGAGGTGCTGAAATAGTCACTGAGAAAGCTCTGAACAGCTGTAGCGCTGGCGTCATGACTGACGTTGCTGCTACTGATGCCATCGGCGAGAGCCATGGCTACGCCTTTGCTTTCGAGAAGAGGGAGCGTTGGGGTGTGAACGGCGTGAAAGTCCTGGTTAATGGCTTTGACGCCTTTATCGCTGCATTGCCCTGTGCTGACTTTCAGCTGCTCTGACATGGTGTTGCCTCGCAGAAAAAACAGATCTGCCTGTGCAATGTGCACAGGCAGAGTGTATTGCTATCCGTCGAAGGGTAGCGATTACAGAGTACGGTCGGCACTCTGACGTACGTGTGTAAAGTACAGTGGCAGAGCGACGAACACAAAACCACCGACAAGGTTACCCAGTGCGGTAGGCAGTTCGTTCCAGATGATGTAGTCCATCACAGTAAAGTCACCGCCCATGATCATTGAGAATGGGAACAGGAACATGTTGACGATGGAGTGCTCGAAACCCATGAAGAAGAACAGCATGATTGGCATCCACATAGCGAACATTTTAGAGATCGCAGAAGTAGATATCATGGCGCCAACAACACCCATAGATACCATCCAGTTGCACAGCATGCCGCGGATGAAAATAGTCAGCCAGCCGTCTACGCCGTGCGATGCATAACCTACGGTACGTGATTCACCAATGGTTGATACTTTGGCTGCGATTGCGCCGCCGTCAGTGTTGTAGCCATAGGTCAGGATGAAAGAGATCATTACCGCAACAGACAGAGCACCCGCAAGGTTGCCGCAGAATACCAGGCCCCAGTTACGCAGCATCTGCGGAACGGTACAGCCAGGACGCTTGTCGATAATCGCCAGTGGCACCAGAGTGAATACACCGGTCAGCAAGTCGAACTTCATCAGGTAGAGCATGATGAAACCAACTGGGAACAGAACCGCGCCCAGAATCGGAGAGCCACTTTTCATGGCTACTGTGATCGCGAATACGGCTGCCAGGGCCAGGATAGCGCCAGCCATAAAAGCACGGATTAACGTGTCTTTGGTCGACATGAATATCTTTTCTGCACCGCTATCCACCATTTTTGTGGCGAACTCAGAAGGCATTAAGTAGGACATAGCATTTCCTCATTATTTGGGGGTGTTCTATCGGCTTTAAAATGAAAAACGGCGTCGCCCCAGTCAGTGATTAACCGATGGGTATCGACGCCGTTATCGAATTTTTGTCTGATTTTTTTAAGAGCCGCCGTTGGCTCAACAGGGATTTTGCAACCGTCGTGCCATGTTTAAAAAATGTCAATAAAACCCCATAAAAACAGTGGCTTAAGACAGGGGGTTAGATGCTCATTGAGTGTCGGGGAGAACCTGCGGTGCACGACGGTGCGATAGACAGGTGCATGCAAAACAAAAAATGCGCACTAAGTGCGCATCTTTATATAAGGGTAAGAGGGACGGGGGGATAACCTGATGAAGAGCTCAGGCGTTGCTGTCGATTTCTTTTATCAGCTGGAAGAGTTTCTTGAATGCCGTTCCCGGCTTTGGTGGCTCAGCCTGCATTTCTTTCTGCGCATTGCGCACAAGGTTGCGTAGTTGTTGCCGGTCTGTGTCTGGGTAGGTATCCAGAAATTCATTCATTGCCTTACCGTCATTGATAAGGCGATTACGCCACTGCTCCAACTGGCCTATCCGGCGACCGAAGGCCTCGCTAGAAGGATCGAGCATATCGATTGCTTCTTGAATCGCGTCGATATCTTCAGAGCGCATTAGTTTGCCGATGTATTGAAAGTGACGGCGGCGGGCTTCGTGTTTTTTAATACGACGGCTCTCTTCCAGCGCGGCCATTAGCACATCGGTAATCGGAAGGTCAGTCCATTTGGCAGGCGGAAGATTGCACAGAGTTTCTCCGAGTTCCTGATAGCGATGCATTTCACGCTTCATTTCAGTCTTACTGACCAGTTCGTATTCGATGTCGTCGTCTTCGTGGGTCATAAGAACTCCGGAGTATTCAGTGGTGATCAGCTCAGCGACTGGTCAGCTTACAGATAGAAGATTGTGGCGAGCCCGAGAAATGACAGGAAGCCGATCACGTCGGTGACGGTTGTCAGTACTACGCCACCGGCGAGTGCCGGGTCGATGCCACGGGCTTTGAGTATCAGTGGTAATGCCGCGCCCGTGACTGCAGCGACCAGTAAATTAATGATAATCGCAGCGCCGATAATGGCGGCGATGCCCGGATCGTTGAACCAGAGCAGAGTAATGACCGCGATGACAGCCGCCCAGAGCACGCCGTTAATGCCTGCGACGATAATTTCCCGGTTAAACAGCCAGCGGAAGTTTGCGCTGGAGAGATGCCCCAGTGCCTGCCCGCGAATAACCAGGGTCAGGACCTGACTGCCAGCGATGCCGCCCATACTGGCAACGATGGGCATCAGTACAGCAAGAGCGACCACCTGTTCGATGGTTTTATCAAACAGGCCGATGACGGCGGAGGCAGCCAGTGCCGTAAGCAGGTTAATGCCCAGCCAGACAGCTCGACGGCGGCTGGTTTTCAGCGCCGGAGCAAAGGTATCTTCTTCTTCATCCAGACCCACGGAACTCATCAGCGAGTGGTCCGCGGTTTCCCGGATAACGTCAACCACGTCATCGATGGTGATACGACCGATAAGTTTGCCCTCTGCATCGACAACCGGAGCCGATACAAGGTCGTGTCGTTCGAACAGTTTGGCAACGTCTGTGTCCTGCATGGTGGCAGGGATCACCCGGGCGTCGGTGGTCATCACCTCACGCACGGTCTGGTTGGGATCGCTGACAAGAAGCTTGTTGATGGTCAGGATGCCAATAAATTCGTTGTTCCGGTTTACGACCAGAAGGTTATCCGTCATTTCTGGCAGCGTCGGGTGGCGACGCAGGTAACGCATAACAACTTCGAGCGTGATGTCAGGACGGATGGTCACCGTATCGGTGTTCATCAGACCACCGGCGCTGTCCTCCGGGTAGCCCAGTACCTGTTCAAGACGGGTACGGTCCTGCTGGTCCATCGCGTCGAGTACTTCCTGGGTAACGCGTTCAGGAAGTTGCTGCAGGATGTCGGCGACGTCATCGGCGTCGAGGTCTGAAGTGATGTCGACCAGTTCTTCGGCACTCAGGTCCGACAGGAAGTGTGCCTGCAGGTCTTCGCTTAAGTACTGGAGTACTTCACCTTCGAGTTCTTTGTCGACCAGATCCCAGAGCACTTTACGTGCTTTCGGCGGGGACGACTCGATCAGGTGAGCAATATCGGCGGGTGCCAGGCCAGAGTTCAGGATGCGCTGTACTTTATTCAGGGCACCACTTTCCAGGGCAGCATTAAGGCTGTGGAGTTTTGCTTTTGCCTTTTCTGTGTGCTGAGCCATGGCCGGAATCCGGAGTAAAACGGGTTTACTGATTCTAGCCTGATTGCCGGATTGATACCACGAAAGTACTCGCAGTTTTGGGCCTAATCAGCTGTTTTCGCGGGGATTATCGCTAAATTTCCCGGAGGGCTATTCTTCTTCGTCGAAGCGCCGCTCAATGAGGTCGGTGATGGCGTCGACCGCAGCTTCTTCATCGCTGCCTTCGGCCGTCAGAATCAGTTCAGTGCCTTTGCTGGCAGCCAGCATCATGACGGACATAATGCTTTTGCAGTCGACCATACGCCCGTCCTGGCCAATCTTAAGCTGGCTGGAGAATGCTGACGCAGTAGATACCAGTTTGGCCGCTGCGCGGGCATGCAGGCCGAGTTTATTTATTATAAGAACGTTTTTCTGGATCATACGGTGTCCGGATTATGGAGTAGGCAGGTTCGCTGCTCGTGCGAGTTCACGATGACGCACCTGGACGTTCGGGTATTTCATTCGGTATTCGGTGGCGAGTTGCTCAGCCAGATAAACGGATCTGTGCTGACCGCCGGTGCAACCAATGGCGATCGTCATATAGCTGCGGTTAGCTTCGATCAGACGGTCAGTCCATTGCCCCAGAAAGTCGCTGATCGATTTTCGCATTTCACCGACGACGTCATAGCTGTTCAGGAATAATTGTACTTCGCTGTCGAGGCCTGTGAGCTTGCGCAGGTCTTCACTCCAGTACGGATTGGGCAGATGGCGCACATCGAACACGTAGTCTGCGTCGGTGGGGATACCATGCTTAAATCCGAACGATTCAAATAATATCGACATTTCACCGTTGGGGCGGTCTGCAACCCGCAGGCGAATCATGCTGCGCAACTCGTGAACTGACATGTGCGTTGTATCTAATGTCAGATCCGCCATGTTGGCGAGCGGATCAAGGAGGTCTTTCTCCTGATCGATGGCTTCTGCAAGTGACAGCTCGTGGGTTGTCAGCGGGTGCTTGCGTCGTGTCGCACTGAATCGCTGTAGCAGAACTTTTTCAGAGGCGTCGAGATAAACCACATCAAGCTGATAGTGATCATTAGGCAGGTCGAGCAGTAGCTTCTCTATCGGCTCTTCTGTGGCCGAGAGATTGCGAGCATCAATACTGACCGCAACCCGGGTCAGCTTGTCATTGGCGTCAGCCTGACTGGCAAGGGCAGGCAGTAGCCCGATGGGCAGGTTGTCGATGCAATAGAATCCAAGATCTTCGAGCACGTGCAGCGCACTCGACTTCCCCGATCCTGATCTTCCGCTGATGACTACCAGGCGCATATTCGACTCCGTGATTACTACCGCTCTGCGATCGCTCGCTGGAAAAGACGTTTGGCGTCTGGCGCGTTGCGTAGAGCTTCGCGATATTCCGCCTGATTAAAGTTACTGGCGAGTGTCGCCAATATCTGAAGGTGTTCGTCGGTCGCTTCCTCGGGGACTAACAAAGCAAATACGAGGTCGACCGGATTACCATCAATAGAATCATAGTCTATCGGGGTATTTAATCTTAGTAGAATGCCCAACGCTTTCTGACACTGCAGCAGTCGGCAGTGTGGGATGGCGATGCCTTCTCCTATCCCTGTGCTCCCCATGCGCTCGCGTGCTAACAGGCGTTCGTATATATCGTCTGCGGAGGCGTCGCCGATTTCTTCAGCAACCAGAGATGAAAGTTGTTCTAACAGTTTTTTCTTACTGGAAACGGTCACGTCAATGACGGACCGCTCCGGTGTGAGGATATCCTCAATACTCAAAGACATGCTTCAGCCTTGACCGTGTTGGCGCGCTACCAGCTTCTCTTTGTGTTTCAGAACCTGACGGTCCAGCTTATCTACCATCTGATCGATAGCGGTATACATATCTTCGTTTTCTGCTTTGGCGTGCAGGTCGTGACCTGTGATGTGAATTGTCGCTTCAGCCGTCTGTCGATCTTTAACGACAGTCAGTGTGACTTGCCCTGTGGTGATGCTGTCACTGTGGCGCGTCAGTTTTGCCATTTTATCTTCAACGTGTGCCTGCATAGCTTCTGTTACTTCTACATGATGACCACTGATATTGATTTGCATGCCAAGTCTCCTGTGTCGCTGGCGGTATGTGAATCAAAGTCTGTTGACTCTCAACTAACAGACTCTAAATCAGCTGCTTACGTTCATTTGATGGTGGTATCAGCATAGCCTCGCGGTATTTCGCTACCGTGCGCCGTGCCACTTTGATGCCTTTCTCACCCAGCATCGTTGCTATCTTGTTGTCACTGAGTGGCTTCCGCGTGTTTTCGTCCGCGATCAGTTTTTTGATCATTGCCCGGATGGCCGTCGATGAACACTCCCCGCCGCTGTCGGTGCTGACGTGGCTGGAGAAAAAATACTTGAGCTCAAAAATGCCGCGCGGCGTATGCATGTATTTCTGAGTCGTCACCCGCGAGATCGTTGACTCATGCATACCAACCGCTTCGGCGATGTCATGAAGCACCAGCGGTTTCATCCCTTCATCACCTTCTTCAAAGAAGTCTATCTGGAATTCAACGATTTTGGTTGCGACTTTGAGCAGAGTGTCATTGCGACTTTGCAGGCTTTTGATAAACCAGCGCGCTTCCTGCAGGTGATCTTTGAGGAAGGTATTGTCGGCACTGCTGTCTGAGCGGCGAATCAGTGATGCGTAGTCGGCATTCACCCGCAGCTTGGGCGCAATCTCTGGATTCAGCTCAACACGCCACTCGTCTCTGATCTGGCGGACGATGACGTCTGGAATAACGTACTCGGATTCTTCTGAGGCAATGCCTGCACCCGGCTTCGGGTTAAGCTCTTTGATCAGTCGCATGACTGACTTGAGGTCATCTTCCTTCAATTTTGTGCGGCGCATCAGTGACTGATAGTCGCGACTACCGAGCAGGTCAATGTGATCACGTATGATCAGCTGCGCTTCGGTGAGCCAGGGGGTGCCCTGAGGCAGTTGATGCAGTTGCAGAAGCAGGCATTCGCGGAGGTCGCGGCAGAAAACACCCGCCGGATCAAATTGTTGCAGGCGATGAAGAACTGCCATCACTTCTTCTTCTTCGATTTCGAGTGACGGGTCCATCGCTTCAATGACGTCTTCAACTGTCGTGTGAAGGTAGCCATCATCGTCTACACCATCAATCAGCATGGTCGCAACTTCGCGGTCAGCATCTGACATTGGGGTCAGGTTTAGCTGCCAGAGCAGGTGATCCTGCAGATTGTCGCTGGTGGCATAGCGGGAATCGTAGTCAAAGTCTTCGTCGACCGGCCCCGAGCCGGAGGCGACACCGGCACTGACCTGATAGGTATCTTCCCACTGGCTGTCTACGGGCAGGTCATCGGGCAGTTTCTCGTTTGACCATTGTTCGTCGAGAGACTCCTGACCGCTCTGGTCGTCGTAGGCGTTGTCATCGTAGGAATTGTCGTAATCCTGATTGTCAGAGCTGCTTTCACGGTTGTCGTGGCTGTCTCTGTCGTTGTTGTCGGAATCAGAATTGCGGGAATCGTTGTCGGACTCGTTTCCTGAGTCGCTGTTGTCATCAAACTCTTCGCTTTCCAGCATTGGGTTGGAATCCAGCGCTTCCTGAATTTCCTGCTGAAGGTCCAGCGTTGAAAGCTGGAGGAGGCGGATGGCCTGTTGCAGCTGAGGCGTCATCGTCAGCTGCTGGCCCATCTTAATCTGAAGGGATGTCTTCATATAACTCGGTAATTACGACCTGAAAATCGAACCATCTTTTTGTTTGATGTATCTAGCATTATAGGCAAAGTCCTTGTGTATGGAACCTATTTTGCTTACCAGAGTAAATAGATCACTCTACAGTACGTGACATCGGTCAGAGTTTCAAAGACGGAAGTCGTCTCCAAGGTAGACTTCGCGCACCTGCTCATTGGCAAGCACGTCTTCAGCCGTGCCTTCGGCAATGATGTGGCCGCCACCAACGATAAAGGCTTTCTCGCAGATCGCGAGTGTTTCACGCACGTTGTGGTCGGTAATCAGTACGCCGATGCCCCGCGCCTTAAGCTGACGGATAATATCCATGATGTCCGAGACTGAGATCGGGTCGACACCGGCGAAGGGTTCGTCGAGCAGAATGAACGAGGGCTCTGCTGCCAGTGCTCTGGCAATTTCGACACGACGACGCTCACCGCCGGATAGCGCCATGCCGGCGCTGTCGCGGATGTGTTGAATATGAAATTCGTTGAGCAGCTGCTCGAGCTGTTCGGTGCGCTGCTGGCGATTGAGATCTTTACGGGTCTCCAGAATTGCCATGATGTTGTCGGCAACACTGAGCTTGCGGAAAATCGATGCTTCCTGCGGCAGGTAACCGATGCCTTTGCGGGCACGGCCGTGCATTGGCAGGTGGCTGATGTCTTCATCGTCAATCATGATGCGGCCACGATCCGCCTGCACCAGGTTGACGATCATATAGAAACAGGTCGTTTTGCCGGCGCCATTGGGGCCCAGCAAACCAACGATCTGGCCGCTTTCAACGCGGATAGACACGTCTTTAACGACTTCGCGGCCGCCGTAACTTTTGGCCAGATGTTCTGCCTTCAGTGTTTTCATTCTGTCGCTGCTTCCGGAGATTCTGTCGTGTCAGACTCTGAGTCAGATTCGGACTCAGGTTTTGGCGGTTGGATAACTACCTTGATCCGGCCTGAGTCTTCATCTGTGCTGTCGGTCGACGATTCGGCGGTGGTGCCATCAGCACGCACGGTTTCTGTTGCCATGTCGTAGGTGATACGTTCACCGCTAAAAATATTGCCTTCCTGTTCCAGCTCAGCATCGCCGGTAATAATGATGCGGCGTTCGCTGGTGTAGTAATCAATGCGGTTGCCGAGGGCTGTGGTGAGCGGTTTGCCGACCTCAATCTGCTGTTGGTAGCGGGCGCGGTCGCCCTCTGCGACGGCCTTTTCGAGGGTATCGCCGTTGCGCAGAATCATCAGACGGTCGGCTTCTATTTTCAGTGTGCCCTGAGTAAGAATGACGTTGCCTTCATACACAACTGTACCCGCGCGGCGGTCGATTTCTGCAGAATCCGACAGGATCGTCATTTCTTTCTGCCAGTCATCCGGCAATGCGACTGTGTAGCTTGCGATCACTGACAGCGACATCACGGCCAGTTTATTGAACAGGTTCATAAGTCGTACGGACTCCTGTTTTCAGTTCGAGGCGCTGACGTGTGGCGTCAAACATCATTCCGGTGCCAGTCATGCGGCTGTTTTCACCCGTCATGGTAACCAGCTCATCGGTCTCTGCGATCTTTTCATCAATATGATAGGTCAGCCTTGAGGTTTCAAGGCGCATCGGGTCACTGCTATCGAGCGGCCTGATTAATATGTTGCCTGATAATTTCAGTGCCTGTTCGTTGCCGCGCATAACACCTTCGTCAGCGGTCAGTACCCAGTCGTCTTTTGAACTGACCAGAAGACGTGGCTCACTGAATACGGTGAGGTCGCCCTCGGGAAAGTGCTCTGATTTTGCGGCGTAAAACGTGTCGGCCAGAGAGCCGTCTTTTTCGTAGCGGCGACTGAACAGTACTTCGCCATAATAATCCGGTTCGCGCACGGCCTGTTCGGTCGTTTGTCCGGTAATATCGCGGGTATAGCGATCTACTGCCAGAAAGGCAACGCCGAAAAATGCGGTGACTAATAGCAGTAGATAGCGCTTACGCATCAGATAACGCCTGCTCGCAGTAGGTCGTGCATGTTAATAACACCGACGGTGCGGCCTTCGTCCTGCACAACCAGCGCATTGATCTTGCCATCTTCCATTACTTTCAGTGCTTCAGCAGCGAGCATGCCTGGTGAGGTCGTTTTACATTCAACCGTCATCACGTCTTTGATGGTGGCATTACGGATATCGACACCATGGTCGATGGCACGACGAAGGTCACCATCGGTGAAGATACCAGCGAGCTTGCCGTCGGGGCCTGCGACTGTAGTCATGCCCAGCCCTTTCGAGGTGGCGATCAGCAGCGCTTCAGGCAGTGAGGTTTCCGGAGAGACAACCGGAATCTGCTCGCCACTGTGCATGATGTCTTCTACTTTCAATAGCAGACGACGACCGAGGCTACCGCCCGGGTGCGAAAATGCGAAGTCTTCGGCGGTGAAGCCTTTTGCTTCCAGCAGCGCGATCGCCAGCGCATCACCCATCACGAGTGCACACGTTGTCGAGGACGTCGGCGCCAGATCAAGAGGGCAGGCTTCCTGATCGACACCTGCATAAAGGTGGCTGTCTGCCGCTTTCGCGAGTGTGGATTCTTTATTTCCTGTCATGCTGATCAGCTGCGTACCCTGACGCTTCAGCAGTGGCAGCAGGCTGGTCACTTCGCTGGTTTCACCAGAGTTGGATAATGCAATGACAACGTCGGCAGCGGTGATCATCCCCATGTCACCGTGGCTGGCTTCGCCCGGGTGAACGAAAAAAGCAGGAGTGCCGGTACTGGCCAGTGTCGCTGCCATCTTGTTGCCAACGTGACCAGACTTGCCCATGCCGGTTACTACAACTCGACCACGGCACTGAATAATCAACTGGCAGGCGCGGGTGAAATTCTCATCCAGATGGTTGCTCAGCAGGCCAACCGCTTCCTGTTCGAGTTTTACCGTGCGGCGTGCGGAGTCAATAAAGTTAAAAGTCGTTGATTCAGTCATGCTTGATTTGCCAGAAATAAGGTGAACATGTAGCCGAGGTAGCCGGCAGTAAGAATGATGCCTGGGATACGTCCCAGCGTCCCTCTGCGATAACAGATAATAAAGAACAGCAGCAGGGCAAAGGTAACGCCAGCCATCACTATGTAGTCACGGTAAAGTGCCATTGGTTCAACGGCGGTGACCGCCAGTATCCCCGGGATCGGCATCACCGCGAGCAGGTTGAAAATATTTGAGCCAATGACATTACCGATAGCAATGTCATGGTGGCCTTTTAAAGCACTGGCGACGGACGCTGCAAGCTCGGGCAGGCTGGTGCCGATCGCAACAATGGTCAGGCCGATCACGAGATCAGACACACCAAAGGCCGTTGCGATACCGGTCGCGCCCCAGACCAGAGCTTTCGAACTGGCCATCAGAGTGATCAGACCAACGATCAGCCAGAACACTGCTTTGCTGGTGGGTGTGCTTTCAATTTCGGCCGCTTCGTCTTCGTCGATCACAGATTCGCCGCTATCCGACGACTGCTGGAACATCAGGAAGAGAGCGAAGATCAGGGCTGCGATCAGGATCAGGGCGTCGACCAGATTCAGCTCAAGGTCGATCAGAACGACACCTGCGAGCAGGGTGATCATCATCAGCAGAGGGAGTTCTTTCTTGAGCAGGCCCTTCTGTAATGGGATCGGCGCGACAAGCGCGGTAATACCGAGTACCAGGGCGATGTTGGTGATGTTCGAGCCAATGGCGTTACCGATCGCCAGGTTGCCGGCGCCGTCGATCGAGGCCATGGCGGAGACAAACATCTCCGGTGCGGACGTGCCGATAGAGACAATGGTCAGACCAACCAGCATCTGAGACATGCCAAGGTGGCGGGCAGTGGCCGCGGCGCCGATAACGAATTTGTCGGCACTCCAGACAAGAAAAATCAGGCCAACGAGGATTGCGCCTATTTCGGGATACATAGCTAAAGATCACGCTCAGGAAATTAAGCCGCTCATTGTACCGGAGCGGTGAATCGGCGCAATTGCAACAGGATGTTCCGCCTGGCGGGCGGAATTGCCGTTGGTATGCCCAGAACAATCCGATATGCTAGCGGTCAGTTAAAGTACAGGGTAAATACAGGTCACCTGATGTCTAACAGCAATAACCACGTCGAAGTGAAGGATGTCACCTTTTATCGTGGTAAACGAAAGATCTACGACGGTCTGAACGTCGCCTTTCCCCGCGGCAAGATCACCGCAATCATGGGCCCCAGCGGCACCGGTAAAACGACACTGTTACGCATGATTGGTGGTCAGCTGAAAGCGGATTCCGGCGAAGTGCTGGTGGATGGCAGTAATGTCGGCACCATGAGTCGCGGAGACCTGTTTGAGCTGCGCAAAAACAAAATGGGTATGCTGTTTCAGACCAGTGGCCTGTTTACAGACCTCAATGTGTTCGACAACGTCGCTTTCCCGCTACGCACCCATACCGATCTGCCTGATGACATGATCCGCGATCTGGTTCTGATGAAACTTGAAGCTGTAGGCCTGCGTGGAGCGCGTGACCTGTTTCCGGCGGAGCTGTCCGGTGGCATGGTGCGCCGTGTTGCCTTAGCGCGCTCTATCGCGATGGACCCTGAGCTGATTATGTATGACGAGCCGTTTACCGGGCTCGATCCGATTTCTATGGGGATGATTCTGCGCCTGATCCGCGGTTTGAATGAAGCGCTCGGGCTGACCAGTTTGCTGGTGTCTCACGACGTTGAAGAGTCCTGTCAGATTGCCGATTACCTGTGCATCGTTTCAGGCGGAAAAGTCATCGGCTTTGGTACGCCAGATGAACTCAGAAATGGCGATAACGCCGAAGTACGTCAGTTCCTTAACGGTGATCCCGATGGCCCTGTGCCATTCCATTACCCGGCCGATGACTATCGCGCTGATTTATTTGCGGGAGAGGCATAATGCTTAAGCATGTTCGAAGCCTGGGACAGGTCGGCGTTCAGTCGATCCAGTCTATCGGTCGGGCCGGTATGCTGTTTATTCAGTCGGTGACCTGGGGTGGCCCGGGCAGCGCGGGTTTTCTTGATCTGATCCGACAGATTCACTCGGTTGGTGTGCGTTCACTGTCGATCATTATTGTTGCAGGTTTCTTTGTAGGAATGGTGCTTGCTCTGCAGGGCTACAACATTCTGGTGAAATTTGGTTCGGTTTCGGCGCTTGGGACTATGGTGTCTCTGACTCTTTTGCGTGAACTCGGCCCGGTGCTTGCGGCACTGTTGTTTGCCGGGCGGGCAGGCTCAGCCTTGACCGCAGAAATCGGTCTTATGAAAGCCACTGAGCAGCTGTCTGCCATGGAGATGATGGGCGTCGACCCGCTCAAACGTGTGATTACTCCACGACTCTGGGCTGGCGTTATCAGTGTACCGATTCTGGCATTGTTATTCAGCACAGTAGGTATCTGGGGCGGTGCGTTTGTCGCTGTCGATATGCTGGGTCTGTATGACGGCGCCTACTGGAGCAACATGGCGAACACCGTTGAGTTTTACGAAGACGTTGTTCAGGGGCTGATTAAAGCCGCTGTATTTGGTGTGGTGGTGACATGGATTGCCGTCTATCAGGGCTACGACGCCGCACCGACATCCGAAGGTATTGGTAAGGCAACAACACAAACGGTAGTGATCTCATCACTGGCGATTCTTGGACTGGATTTTATATTGACTGCGGTCATGTTAGGAGGCGTGTAAAACATGCGTATGCGTAATGTCGAACTCATGGTCGGCGGCTTTATGGTAATGGGCATTGTTGCTCTTGTGTTGATGGCCCTGCGGGTCAGCGGTCTGTCCATGGATGCCGCTGGTGAAACCTACACAATCAAGGCGCGCTTCGAGAATCTGGGAGGCCTGACAGACCGTGCGAAAGTCTCGCTGGCGGGTGTCACTATTGGCCGTGTAACCAATATTACTCTGGATCAGGAGTGGTATGCGGCCGTGGTTGAAATGGAAATAGACAAGTCGATGGACACATTGCCCATCGATACCAGTGCGTCGATTCTTACGGCTGGCCTTCTGGGTGAAAAGTACATCGGTCTCAGCGTTGGTGCTGAAATTGACTACATGCAGGATGGTGACTGGGTTCAGGATACGCAGTCTGCTGTTGTACTCGAAGAGCTGATCAGCCGCTTCCTGTTCAATAAGGCAGAGGGCGAATGACCGCGCCCTCGTTATCGGTCGCTGCCAGCGGAGAAATCCGGGTCGAAGGTGACCTGACGCTGCATACCGTAGCCAGCCTGGTTAAGCCTGGCCACGACGCTATCGCTCAGGCAAATGGTAGGGTCATTATTGATTTTGCTGCCGTGAGCCGTTTCAGTAGTGCAGGCGTTGCTCTGATCCTGAATTGGCTCCGCGCTGCCGAGGCCCGCAAGGTCGCGCTAACGATCAAAAATCCGCCGGCGGACCTGCCTGCCATTATCGAGGTCTGTGATCTCGATGAGGTTTTCGGGCCAGTCCTGTCAGGTTCTGACCTGCCGGAGTAAGTCAGTACTTCGGTTCAGCGCCTAAATCCGCTATGATTGTGCGCTTTCTGAACTGAGTGGTAGTTACAATATGTCCTCGGATATTACCCCGAACGAAATCCTGGAAGTGTTACAGGCTGAAGCCCCGGATGTTACCTGGTCTGTCGTTGACGGCTACGTAAAGGAAATCACCGGTGTCGGGGAGGTTTTCGAAGGCCTGAACGCAGTGAAGCGTCAGCAGTTCGTCTACAAAATTCTGAATCCCTATATCGTTGATGGTCGGCTTCATGCAGTGTCCATCCAGACTTATACGCCTGCTGAAAAAGCCTGAGCGTGAGACCCTGAAATGGAAAAACTGAGAATCGAGGGCGGAAACCGCCTCGACGGCGAAGTCCGTATTTCCGGCGCAAAGAACTCGGCCCTGCCTATTCTGGCGGCTACCCTTCTGGCCGAAGGCCCGATGCAGGTCGGTAACCTGCCGCACCTGCACGACATCACCACCATGCTCGAGCTGCTTGGTCGTATGGGCGTAAGTGTCGCTATTAATGAAGATATGTCGGTAGAAACCGTCTGTGGTGAGCTGAACAGTCTGGTCGCGCCTTATGATCTGGTGCGTACGATGCGTGCATCGATTCTTGTGCTTGGTCCACTGCTTGCGCGTTATGGCGAAGCAGAGGTATCGCTGCCTGGTGGTTGTGCCATTGGTTCCCGTCCGGTGGATCTGCACTTGCGCGGTATGGAAGCCTTAGGCGCTAAGGTCGAAGTGCTTGAAGGTTACGTTAAAGCCTGGGCACCTGAAGGCCGCTTAAAAGGCGCCAATATTTTTCTCGATACGGTGACAGTTACCGGTACTGAGAACATCATGATGGCCGCCGTACTCGCCGACGGTAAAACCGTCATCGAAAATGCCGCGCGCGAGCCGGAAGTTGTCGATCTGGCAAACTGCCTGAACGCCATGGGCGCTAAGATTACCGGCGCAGGCACCGACACCATGGAAATCGAAGGCGTCGAAAGACTGCATGGCTGTGAATTTAATGTCCTGCCAGATCGTATCGAGACCGGCACCTTTCTGGTGGCCGCGGCCGTAACTGGCGGTCGTGTTCTGTGCAAAGACACTGATCCGGTTCTGCTGGAAGCGGTTCTGCATAAGCTGCAGGAAGCGGGCGCCGAGATCAAAACCGGTGATGACTGGATCGAGCTGGATATGCACGGCAAGCGCCCGAAAGCGGTGAATATCCGCACGGCACCGCACCCAGCGTTCCCGACGGATATGCAGGCACAGTTTGTTGTGCTGAATGCCGTTGCCGAAGGTACGGGCACCGTGATCGAAACTATTTTTGAAAACCGCTTTATGCACGCCCAGGAACTGGTGCGTATGGGCGCAGACATCAGTGTTGAAGGGAATACTGCGGTGGTTGTCGGTAAAGATACCCTGAGTGCGGCGCCGGTCATGGCGACCGACCTGCGTGCATCGGCGTCACTGGTCATTGCGGCACTGGTTGCTGAAGGCGCAACGGATGTGAACCGTATTTACCATATTGACCGTGGTTACGAATGTATTGAAGAAAAGTTTCAGCAGCTCGGTGCGAATATCCGCCGACTGCCGGCCTGATGGCCACTATTGAAAGCCGTGACTGACACGCGAGTGAACTAAAGAGGATCAGCAAGACCATGACTCAGCCTTTGACTATTGCTCTCTCAAAAGGGCGCATTCTGGATGACACACTTCCCCTGTTGGCGGAAGCAGGTATTCATCCGGCTGAAGATCTGAAGAAAAGTCGGAAGCTGATCTTCGACACTAATCATGAGCACATCAAGCTGGTGGTCATTCGTGCGACCGACGTCCCGACCTACGTGGAATACGGTGCGGCGGATCTAGGCGTTGCCGGTAAAGACGTATTGATGGAATACAACAGCACCAACCTGTGTGAGCCACTGGATCTGAACATCGCGACCTGTCGTCTGATGACGGCTGCGCTTAAAGATGCAGAATTGCCAGCCGGGCGCTTAAAAGTAGCGACCAAGTTCGTCAACGTGGCGAAACGCTACTTTGCCGAGCAGGGCCGTCAGGTCGATATTATTAAGCTTTACGGTGGAATGGAGCTGGCGCCAATCATGGGGCTGGCGGATCTGATCGTGGATATTGTCGATACCGGTAATACCCTCAAGGCAAACGGCCTGGAGCCGTGCGAACTGATTGCTCCAATCAGCTCAAGACTGGTCGCATCCCGTGCCTCAATGAAAGTAAAATATGACCAGATCCAACCCATTATTGATCAGATGGCTGCCGCCGTTGAGCGTCAGCGTAACGCCTGAGGAGCACCGGTATGAGTATTGAAATCCGTCGTTTCCGTTCGGATCAGTCAGATTTTGCAGCACAGATGGATGAACTTCTCGCCTGGGAAGCTGTGTCTGATTCAGGCGTGCAGGAAGCCGTGACTAATATCGTCAATGATGTTCGCAGTCGCGGTGATGAAGCCCTGATTGAATACACCAACAAATTCGACCGCACCAGTGCCAGCACCATGGCTGACCTTGAACTGACTCAGGAGCAGTTGCAGGCGGCGTTAGACGGTCTCGACGAAAAGCAGCGCACGGCTCTGATCACAGCAGCCGACCGTGTGCGCGACTATCACGAAAAGCAGAAGCAGGATTCGTGGCAGTACACCGAAGCTGACGGCACTGTGCTGGGTCAAAAGGTCACACCGATGGATCGCGTTGGCATTTACGTGCCGGGCGGTAAGGCCGCTTATCCTTCCTCGGTATTGATGAATGCTATTCCTGCTCACGTCGCCGGCGTATCTGAAATCATCATGGTGGTACCGACCCCTGATGGTCAGCTTAATCAGCTGGTACTGGCCGCTGCGGCAGCCGCTGGTGTGTCACGGGTATTTACCGTGGGCGGTGCGCAGGCTGTCGCTGCACTCGCGTACGGCACTGAGACTGTTCCGGGCGTCGATAAAATTGTGGGCCCGGGGAACATCTTTGTGGCGACTGCCAAGCGTATGGTGTTTGGTCAGGTCGGCATTGATATGATCGCAGGCCCGTCTGAGATCCTTGTCGTGTGTGATGGTGATACCGATCCGGACTGGATTGCGATGGACCTGTTTTCACAGGCCGAGCACGATGAAGACGCACAGTCTATTCTGGTTGCGATGGATGAAAACTTCCTTGATCAGGTACAGGCCAGTATCGAAAAGCTGCTGCCAACCATGGAGCGCGAAGAGATTATCCGTAAGTCACTCAGTGACCGCGGCGCGATGATTCTTGCGTCGGGTAAAGAAGACGCATTGAACCTGATCAATCGGATTGCGCCGGAGCACCTTGAGCTGTCAGTCGAAGACCCGGATAGCTGGCTGCCGGGTATCCGCCACGCGGGCGCCATCTTTATGGGACGCTACACCGCGGAAGCCCTTGGCGACTACTGTGCCGGGCCAAACCACGTATTGCCGACATCAGGTACGGCACGCTTCTCATCACCGTTGGGTGTGTATGACTTCCAGAAGCGTTCATCGCTGGTGAAATTCTCTGCAGACGGTGCGTCTGAGATGGGGAAAGTGGCATCTGTGCTGGCGCGTGGTGAGTTTCTTACCGCGCATGCGCGGTCGGCGGAATACAGAATTAAAGACTGACGTCTTTTTCTGGTTTAAAGAGCCCGGCGATGCCGGGCTTTTTTTTGTTTTGGCTTGCTGTTGATCCTCAAGGTTTATAGCTGCCTTCGGCAGGGAGGTTTTTTTGGCTGCCGCCGAGTTCCTATGCCCTTGTTGGGGGACCTTGTCCCCCGGGCGGGCGGCCCATCCCCCTGCTTTCGCGCTTTCTGGGCCGTGAATCCGATATTTACTGGCTTTTCCGGCAACCGGCTCCGGCGGGCATCCATGCCCGTATGGAGCCTCGCTCGGCATCCTGCCTCACGTTGCCTACAAAGCTGGCGTAAATCCCGGCGGCCCCAGAGGCGCATTGCCATCCCGCGAAACCCTCTCACAATATGAAAACCGATGTCGCCGCGAAGCGCTGATATAACCCGGCTTGTGATGCCCCCGCAGGATCGCAGATATCGATGGGTGCTAACCGGCAGGACGCCGGTTAAGCCTGCCCGCGGCCATGGATGGCCGCTGCAGGCGTGCCCCAATCGGTATCAAGAGACAAGGATCAGGGCATCACGCCGGAAAAGGGGATCGGAAGGGGCCTGCCCCTTGCAGAAAAAACAGAGGCTTGGCGGCAGCCAAAAAAGTCTCCCTGCCGAAGGCAGCTACTCCCAACAAGGGCATAGGTACCCGGCGGAAGCCAGACACGTGCCTCTGCCGAAGGCAGCTATAAACCTTGAGGATCGGAAGGGGCCTGCCCCTTGCAGAAAAAACAAAGGCCTAGCGGCAGCCAAAGAAGCTCGCCCACCGCAGGTGGCCAATACCCTCGGCGGTGCCGATAAATGTATAATGCGCTCACTAAATTCTCTGATTCAGTCAAGGCCATCAATATGTCCGTCAACGCACTAGTTGAACAACTCATTCGCCCCGAAATCCGCGCCTTACAGGCGTACCCCGTCGGTAAGGCCGAGGGCATGATTAAGCTGGACGCTATGGAGAATCCATTTCGCTGGCCGGAGGATATGATCTCTGAGTGGCAGTCACTGCTCGCCGATTGCGCCCTCAACCGTTATCCAAACCCCGTCGCCCCTGAGGTCGTTGCTGGTCTGCGTGAGGCGATGCAGGTGCCGGATAAATATGAGGTGCTTTTGGGTAATGGCTCGGATGAGATTATTCAGCTACTGGCGATGGCGGTTGCTCAGCCGGAGGCTTGTGCTCTGGCGCCTGAACCCGGGTTTGTAATGTATAAGATGATCGCGACCTTTGTGGGTATTGATTATTGCGGTGTGCCATTAAACGATGATTTTTCTCTGAATCGGGATGCCATGCTGGCGGCGATTAACGAGAAAAAACCGGCGCTGATTTTTCTGGCACAACCTAATAATCCGACCGGTAATTTATGGGCAGAAGACGATCTGGTCGCCATTATTGAGGCGAGTAATACGGCGGATCATAAAGGTCTGGTCGTATTGGATGAAGCGTATCTACCCTTTTCCAGTCGCAATCATCTGAGCTGGCTGGACCGTTTTGATAACGTGCTGGTCATGCGCACGCTGTCGAAAGTCGGGCTGGCTGGTCTGCGTTTGGGCATGCTGTTTGGTCGTAAAGAGTGGTTGTCAGAGCTGGATAAAATTCGCATGCCTTACAACATTAATGTGCTCACGCAGGCGTCTGCGGCATTCGCATTAAAACATTACGATGTACTGATGCAGCAGTGTGATGTATTAAAATCAGAGCGTGAAAAAATGCACGGGAAGCTCTCAGAGCTTGGCTTTTCTGCGTTTGATTCAGAGGCGAATTTTATTCTGGCACGTGTGCCAGAGGGTAAAGTAGCCCGCAATATATTTGAGGCATTAAAGCAGGAAAATATTCTGATCAAGTGCACCGATGGTGCTCACCCATTGTTAGCGAAAACGCTACGTTTTACAGTGGGAGCGCCTGAAGAGAATATTGCGCTTTATGCTGCGCTCGAGAAAGTCCTGGCTGCTTGAGAAGGCAGCTTCAGGTTTACGCAAGATCAGTTTTCTGGCTGGTCTCTTAGACCAGCAAACGCTGTGGTCGACAGCTGCTCTCCACTGCGCAGAAATTCTACAGATATTTTATCGCCGGGCCTGAGGCTGGCAATCCGGTTCATGGCATCGACGGCGTTGTTCGCACTATCACCATTTAGACCGATGATAATATCACCCGCTGCCAGCCCAGCCTGTTCTGCTGGCCCTTCAGGAAATACACCCGTGACCAAAAGTCCGGTTAATTTCTCTGGAAGCTTCAGTGATTTGAGCAATTCTGGCGAAGCTTCCTGTACTTCAATGCCCAGCCAACCACGGATCGTTGTACCGTAACGTGCAATGTCAGCCATGGTTCTGTGGGCGATATCAGCAGGTATCGCAAAGCCTATGCCTTCACTGCCGCCAGACTGGGTGAAAATAGCGGTATTGATGCCAACGAGTTCGCCATAGGCATTAATCAGTGCGCCGCCCGAGTTGCCTGGATTAATGGCTGCATCGGTCTGGATATAGTCTTCGTAGGTATTAAGCCCAAGGCGATTTCTGCCTTTGGCCGAGATGATCCCCATGGTTACTGTCTGGCCGACACCAAATGGGTTGCCGATAGCCAGTACAACGTCACCGACATCATGACCATCAACATTGGTGATGGTTGCCGGGGCAATATCGTCAGGAAGGTTGATCTGTAAGACCGCGAGGTCGGACTCGGGGTCGCTACCGACCAGTGTGGCTTCTTCATCCCTGCCATCGAACAGTGCAACCGTGATTTCATCCGCCCCTTCGATCACGTGGAAGTTGGTGATGATATGGCCTTCGCTGGACATAATCACGCCCGAGCCGAGGCTGCTTTGCATGCGGTCACTGGGTTGTTCTGATTCGCCAAAGAAGCGACGTAGAGCTGGATCGTTGAGTAACGGATTGGTCCGGCGCTTCACGACCTTACGGGTATAGATATTCACCACGGCTGGTGCAGCTGCATTAACGGCATCCGCATAACTTACCGGGCCCTGCATCGCTGGTACATTCGATGCAATATGTTGCTGCGGTTGTGGTTCCTGGACAGGAGTCGCGACCTGAGGCAATACCCACTCGGGTGCGATCAACAGTATCAGAGTGGCAATAAGGGCTCCGATGGCTGCTGGGAATAATATCCGTAATGCGAATGTCTGCGTTGGAGACATTTGTCAGCGCTCCGCAATCTCTCTAAGATCAGTGAGCTGACATGTTACAAACTTTTGGATGGCGCGACTATGGCGGTTACACGTAAAGAGCTTATTTCTCATCTTGATCATATTCTACAGAGCCGCAAAATCCGCGATTACTGCCCAAATGGGTTGCAGGTATCGGGTAGCGAAACCATCCAGAAAGTGGTCACGGGTGTGACAGCGAACCAGGCCCTGATAGAAGCCGCTATTGCAGAAGAGGCGGATGCGATTTTTGTTCATCATGGTTACTTCTGGAAAGGTGAAGATGAGTGCATTACGGGGATTAAGAAAGAGCGCATTAAAGCGCTTCTGCTGAATGATATTAACCTGATTGCTTACCACCTTCCGTTAGATATGCACCCGATCTACGGCAATAACATTCAGCTGGCCGATGTTCTGGGGATTCAGGTCGATGGCCCTCTGGATGAATCTGACCCATCCGTGCCGGGTAATATCGGTCGCTTGCCAAGACCTATGACGGGCGGTGAACTGAGTGCCTGGGTTGCACAGTGTCTGCAAAGAGAACCTCTGCATATCGGAGAATCAGGCGATACGATCGAAACGGTCGCCTGGTGCACTGGGGGCGCGCAAGGTTATCTTCAGAAGGCTATTGATGCAGGCGTTGATGCCTATATTACTGGTGAAGTGAATGAGCCTGCAGTTCATCTCGCGCGGGAAACTGGTACGCATTTTTTCAGCGCCGGACACCATGCAACTGAACGTTATGGCGCCAAAGCGGTGGGTGAGTATCTCGCCGATGAGTTCGATCTGGATGTTGTATTTATCGATATCGATAACCCGGTTTAAATACTATCCAGATCTCTCTTTTGTAGCCGGTTAACTGCGCAGTTTATTTATCAGCTGTATGGGCACGACCAGAATGACACCAGTAGCAATGCCAGTCATGAGGTTCACCGTCATGCCGGAGATCAGCTCTGCGGCAGGGATGGCCAGGTAAGAGGCTGATTTTGCAATATCATGCGTCAGGTGCTCAATCGCGGGGATATGGTGGGCAATAATGCCGCCCCCAACCAGGAACATGGCGATGGTGCCTACAATTGAGAGAAAGCGCATCATGCGCGGTGCTAACCCCAGTAAGAAACGCCCAAATGCAGCTTTGAACATGCCCAGGCGGGCTTCTTTTTGTTCGGTTAGCCAGAGGCCAGCATCATCAAGCTTGACGATACCAGCGACCAGCCCGTAGACACAGAAGGTAAATAGAATAGCGAGTAGTGACAACGCAATTATCTGTGTAAAGAGGGCAGCGCTGGCCATAGTGCCAAGAGAAATTACGATGATCTCTGCTGATAGAATAAAGTCGGTTCGGATAGCGCCTTTAATCTTTTCTTTTTCAAACGCCACCATGTCCGTTTCCGGGTTGTTGATGGCCTCCACTCTTGCCTGATGTTCTTCGGTTTTTTTATGGAAGAATTTGTGAACCAGCTTCTCGACACCTTCGTAGCATAAATAGGCACCACCAACCATAAGAAGCCAGGCGATGGCCTGCGGTAGAAATGCGCTGATCAGCAGCGCTGCAGGGACGAGAATAAGTTTGTTTAAAAGTGAGCCTTTGGTCACAGCCCATACGACGGGGAGTTCCCGCTCTGCACGAATACCCGTCACCTGCTGCGCATTCAGTGCCAAATCGTCACCCAGGACACCACTGGTTTTCTTTGCCGCGACTTTGGACATCACAGCAACGTCGTCCAATACGGTAGCAATATCATCGAGTAACGCGAGTAGGCTGCCAGCGGCCATGGTTTTACTTCCTGTGTTTGATAAAGATCAGAATGCTAAGCCTAACATCAGACTGTTATAGCGGATATCGAATGCTCGTCTTGTGTCGGAGAATACGTCGTTCAGTCGTTGATGATTGATTGATAGCATGAACATAATGTCATCATCCAGAGGGTGATACAGGCTGACCCCAGCGTAATACCCCTGGCCGCGGTCACTTTCTGAGGCCTCACCGGATGGGTATACGCCATCAAAGTATTCTTTTACCGTTAGTTGGGTGTGATAGATCAGCGTGCCACCTTTCACATATAACCTGGTCTTACTGTATTGAAAGGTCTCAACCTGCAACCCCAGCGCGACAATGTCAGAGGTCAGACTGTTTTTGTACTCGCCTGCGATATCCCGCTGCTTACTTGTTTCGGATTCGCGGTGACGGGTGTAATCCACTTCAAGCTTGAGCCAGGAAATAGCTGAATATTCCAGAGCCAGTCCATAATTTAAATTGGAGTCAAATTCGGGCTGGTTTGAGGTGCTTATTGCACTGTCTGTTTCGATATCTGCTTGCGAGATCCCGATATGGGGTGTCACAGAAAAGCGGGATAACAGGCTGCTTTGGGTTGTAGGGTAAGGCTCGCTGTTCGCCAGAGAGCAGATGAGAAGTAGTGCTGCAAGACTGATGAGTTTCGTAGAAACGGAGAAAGGCTTCATGGACGATACTCCACTTGAAGGTTATCGCTGCGGCTACCGGTGACACTGCCGCCACTGAAGTCTTCGCCTATCTGACCTTGCCGCTGACGCACAAGTGAAAGTTGAATGGTGCAGTAATCAAGCTCGAATTCACCGAAGTTGATTTCAGCGGGTTCGTAGAGACCCAGGGTCACGGCACTGAGGGTGGCTTCGATAAAGAATTGAACAAAGCCTGTCACTACGCCTCCGAGGTTAGCTGACGTTTCAAGCGCACCCGTGGCGGGAATAATATCGCCTATGCGGATATTTTCTTGCTGGTCATCATCCATCTGCGAAGTGTACACCCAGCTAAGGTCATCACTATCGGTAGTGGATCGGCAGCGGTTGTAGGTGACGAGTTTGAAGTCATCGGCAGGGGAGCCTGTCCATTCGAGTGGAATTATGTCGTCGCGGCTGGAATACGTCAGACCGGGCTGTGGTGCTGTGAGTTCGATGGCCGTCGGTAGCAGTAGAGTGGCTTCGAAGCCCTCGAACTCACCTGGGCCAGGGTCGACTAATATATCCTCTGTCGGATACCAGCGCTCCTGACGGGTTTCCTGAGGTCGGTGAACTATCGCTACCTTGATGGTATCTGTGTCTGGGTTCGGGATACCTATTTGTCCGGAGTAGAAATTGTCGCGTTCATCGATACCGGAAAGGATAGCCGCGACGCTCTCCGAGGTGACTTCCAGCACATTGCCACCAACCATAGGGGCCGGTTGTCCTGAGTCGTAAACGGCTGCGGCGACACTGGCATCGGTATCGCCGTTCGTGAGACTGGCCTCGACAATAATGGCCACCCCGGTATCTGGTATCTCTATGTCAGGTACGGGTTCTGAGCAGCCGACGATGCAGGTGATTAGGCTTAACGCAGAGAGAGCTGGCGTGACGTTCACGTTCTATCTTCCATGAGCTTTATTGTCCAGCATACAGCGCCGGTGCATTAATCAAAAACAAAAAAGCCCGCCATTAAAAAAGCCCACCTTAAAGGTGCACTGCTGTCCCACAGTTTTGGGACAGCAAATGAAAAAGCCTGACTCCGAGTGTTATTCTGTTGTTACCACACACCAGAAAAACCAAGGAATCAGGCTTTGTCACATCATAACACCGCTTTTCATC